>Ga0206966_1026_pt1 | contig 50860 bp, 45 predicted proteins | sample Alteio_BWOrgHeat_23_FD_152970 | JGI IMG/M metagenome (GOLD analysis project Ga0206966, IMG submission 152970) | Enriched cells from forest soil in Barre Woods Harvard Forest LTER site, Petersham, Massachusetts, United States -... | ecosystem: Environmental > Terrestrial > Soil > Temperate forest >...
GCTGAGCCAGTCGACTGGATACCCAACCCCGTTAGAAAAGGCATTTAGGGAATAACGACATCAACAGCGTGTGCTTCGGCCTAACGAAAAAATGCGCCACCGGAAATTGGATCTGGCGGCTCATTGGTCAAAAAACGACGCGCTCAGTCTGCGCAGCCAGCAGCCCTGATTGCCAAGGCTGCCTGCTGAACGCTGAGCGCTGAAGCCTCACTATGGTTATGTCACCGAGCTTCGGAAATGGCGTCGTTTAGTGATAGTTCAACCAGATGAACTCCATCTCGTCGCTATTGATGGGGTACACGGTCGAGAGCGCGTCGTTGCCGTCGTACATGGTGAGCTGGTAGCTGACGTCGCCTTCTCCCGGGCCTAGGTAACCAGTGTAATTACCGTCCCAGGTCCCCGCATATGGATCCTGCATCACCGCAAACCAGTAGTCCGATAAATCCGGATAACCTCCGCTTATGATGGGCCGTTCCATGATCCACTCCGCGTTGACGCCGTAGTAGGTGCCGCTATTGAACTGGGTGGATAGATGAGTGTATTGGCCCGTGGTCAGATCTTCGAACAAGAAAGAACCATATCCGCCCCACGGAGTCAAATTGCCATTAGAGTCTACCATCGCTACTTCGGAGTAGATCTCGTCGCCTGGACTGACGCCGAAGTTCGAAAGCTCCTGTTCGTACTCCTGGGGCCAGATCTCTTTCCACGGATAGTAGGTTTTATAGGCAATTCCGTTCCAGACGGTCTCATCTTGGGTGGTTCCATCCTGTACGACGTCGCCGGAATCCCACCCATCCAGTCCGATCCAGAAAGATGAATAAGTCGTCGTCCAATTTTCTCCGCTCACAAGACCCGGAACATTCCAGAGTCCAACGACCCGATCGAATGGGCTCGAGACGCCAAGGCCAGATAGGGCGTACCCGCTCCAGTTGGCTGAACCGCCCGGATCGTTGCCGACTTTGGCTGGAGCATGGTGACGCCCCTCCACATTCACCGTCTTCGGCGGAATGAACGTAGCCGGTTTCGAGACAGCCCTGAGCCAGCTTGCATACGCTCCAGGAGCACGTTTCGGGTCTGGCCGCGATGGATATCCGCGCTTCACTAACTCCTGGCTCGAAAGAGCCATTGGGTCTCCCGTAAGAGCGGGGCGCACAGTATGGCCGAACCGCAGGTCTGTCTCTGCGTTCGAAGAATCTCGTGGCACTAACGGTTTGGCCCCGGCTACGGGCTGTATCTCGATCGTCTGTCGGTTCCCCGAAGAGCAAGTGGCGACAAGCTGCACGGCGGACGATTCTTGGGACGGCGTCGCATAAAAGGTCACAGTCCCTTCGTCGTTGGCATAAACCGTGAAGGCTTTCGCCGAGCTGCTGTCGGTCGCAGGCGCCACGGAGCACTGGGCATTCGGCGCTATTGAGAATGAGATCGCAGACGACGCGTGGGGTGGAACCTTGAAACTAAGCGGCGCTGCCGATGGAGCGCCTTGGGAATTTGCCTGTTGTGCCTGACCGAGTGTGGTTAGCATCAGTCCAAGACCCAAGGAAATGGACCCAAGCTTCACTATATTTTTCATCGTGTCTTTTCCTTCTGTTTCCTCATTGAATTTTGATATGTCGAACGACGATGTATTCAGAAACTGCTTGTCTCGTACGTTCGCACTTAGCAAAGCGATGTTTTTGGCCGATAGGATCACTCTCTGGAGCACAAGCTGTTGAGGATGTTATTCCCCAACTATTTGCTGACTCAGCCGATAGCTCCCAGGACTTCTTCCCTTCCGTCCGGGTTCCGGCTCGATAGAACGAGCGCGCCGACGAATGCACGGCTTACGAGAGCTTGTTTTCCTTCGTGTTGTAAGTGATCGGACCAGTGCTGGTGAGGTTGCCCTGCTCGTTCTGCGTGGAGTAGTCGATTTTGATCTCGTTGTAGGTGAACGAGAGGCTGACCATGGGAATCTCGCTCGATCCCGAAATCTGCAGGTTGCTGACAAACAGCTCCTTGAAGTCGACCTTCAGGTAAGGCTTGCCATCACCGCCGGATTTGATCGCGCTCATCGTGCCGGTTTTGATGTGGGTGCCCGCGCCGATCGACTTGAAGAACTTTGGAGTTGCCTTGTCGAAATAGGTCATGACGCTGAAATCAGACAGATCGGCCTTGCCCGCGCCCGATCCGCCGGTGCCCGCCACGGAGGACACCTGGGAAGCACCCCAGCTCCAGCTCGTGATTCGTATCTCGTCTTTGTGCTTTGAGTCCGCGGATTCGCCTTGAATCCCATCGAGTTTCAGAAAATAATCAACTGCCATTGTCGGTTCCTTTCGGTTGGTAAAAAGATGTTTGTCTTCCCATCGCGCCGTCGCGAATCTGTTCGCCACAGATCGGCCGCGCCAACATGCGTGCAGAAACTGCTTTGTCTAGTACGTTCGCACTTAGGTAAGCGATGTTTTTTGGCCGAAACGATCACGCCCAGGAAGAAATCCCTGGAGCGGCCCACCGGCTGAGCCAGCGGATACCCGCCTCGGTAAGGAAAAGGCACAATGGATTTCAACAGTGGCCAGCGGAATCTTCTGAGAAGCAGCCAGCGGCGGCAGGTGGAGCACACCCTCCATCGATAGTCCTTCGTTCTTCCATCGCACGAGCTGGAACCCTCGGCCAATTTGCCGGCGTCAAGGCTGGTGTATTGAGAGCGCCGGCATCATGACCAAGCTTCTCGGCGTAAAACAGAGTCGGCGGCTGTGTGCTGCTCGCGCCCAGCCACACCCAGCCATTTGCTTTGCGTTGGTGTTCAATTGCGTAACTGTAGCGGTGTCGAATTTGTGAGCTCAGATCGCACGGCAAGCGTCTATACCCGGGGCAATACGTGGGACCCCTAGCGCATATCAGTAGTAAGCAGCAGAAGTGGGCGAAGTCGGCGAAGGCCTCTTAAGCGCCTGATTTGAGCTAAGACAATGCGGCGGCGGCCACTGCCTGGGTGTGGATGCGGTAGGACTCGAAGTTCGCATCGCTGGCGGCGTTCTTCTCTTCGCACAGGAATAGCTGACCGTCGGCGTTTTCGGTATTTTTTCTGTATCCGAACAGGTTCAGGCCGGCGATTTCGCGCGTCGTGACGTACATAACTCTCGTCTGGTCAGGATTGTTCTTTTGCTCCACGTTGTAGACCGAATCGAAAGTGAGCACCGTCTTCAATAGGAAGGGCAACTGCGCGTGAATACCACCCAAGATCCAACTATCATTGACTACAATATCCCAGGTTTTGACACCGATGAGCATCCGACCGCCCTCTTCGGCCAGACCATATTCATCTTTCAGGCTTTGAAGATCTTTCTCCCGGCCGAGCACGATCTTATTCTGCGACCGGGCGTTTAGGTACCACCCATAATAGGCATTTGCCTGCGCCTGATCCACGTTCTTCTCGGGCCAGGCATGCTGAAACGATGCATAGAATGCGGCGAAGTCGTTAAACATGTTCCATCTCCTCTTTATGCTTCCACTGAACCGGGTGCCAATCGCGAATGTCGAACGACGATGCATTCAGAAACTGTCTGTCTCCTACATTCGCACTTAGGAAAGCGATCTTTTTCGGCCGAAACGATCACGCCCCGGGAAGAAATCTCGAGGGCGGGTCACAAGCTGAGCCCGTGGCCGGGTAACTGCCTCGTAAGGACAGGCACAACCCTGGTTCTTTGTTGAGGTTCTTGAAAGTTGGCCTGTTACATCACGCACGCCCTAATAACAGCGGACGAATCAAGCCATTCTGCCCCAAAAACAAGGATCAGCAAAGCAGGCATCTATCTCGTCGAGGAAAACCTGCATTCCCTCTGGGCTGTGAGTTCCTCCTTCGACTTCTCTTGCCGGCACTGTGTGAATCGTGGGCTCCCGGTCGATATGTGGGGTTGATCCGCTATCCGGGCCTTTCAGCCAGAAGGCAACTGCGTCGGCTATTTCGTACGTCTCCTTAGCCATTTGGCTGAGGCCCTTGGTGATTGCCAATTCGTGGCTGGCTTGTGCCCTCAATCGTTGATCAACATTCCTATACCAGTCATAGAAATCCGACTCGAACAATCGTTCAACCCCACGATTGCCAAGAACGGTCTCTGCGTGAGCAACCTCTTCATCGAACACAGCAATGATGGACAACCTCATTAGGCAATTGACTTCCTCACCCATCCTGGTCAGGCCCTCCCATCCAGGCATGCGGCCATTCTCCGAAAGACGCACACTGTTTGCTGCGACCTTGACGGCTTGCGCGTGTACCGAATGAAGGGCATCGCAGATTAGCACGGCAGACAGTGCGAAGCGCGCGTCTGACTCGAGCGGAAGCTCCATCAGCAGCAGATCCCGAGCGATCTCAGTGATCTCGCGATGGAGTATGCTGACTTCGCATGTGCTGTCGTTGACGTTGGCACGAAACTCGGGACTGTCCAATTTGTAGGCTTTGATGGAGTAGTCTACAGCCCGCTGGGACACTCTCGACATATCGAGAAGCCGCAAACGTAGGGTCTGTATATATTGATGAATGTCTGTCTGTTTCATAAATCCTCTTGAGTTTCCGGAGGTAGGACGCAACGGCAGCGTGTCTTTCCTTCCGTCTCCTTATTGAATTTTTTTACGTCGAGCGACGATGCCTGCAGAAACTGCTTTGTCTGGTACGTTCGCACTTAGATAAGCGATTTTTTTTGTCCGAAACGATCACGCTCAGGAAAGAATTCCCGGTGGAGGGCCACCGGCTGAGCCAGAGACCGGATACCCTCAGTAAGGAAAGAAGGAGAGCAAGAATCGAACCGACGCTTAAGTTTTGTGCAGACCTCTCGGGACAATTTAGTCGAAGTTGCACCAGGTTAGCCGTGCTGTTTCGGCTATTTAGTTAGGCATACCACTCCTCGCTACAAACGCTTCTAAACCCGCACCCGACACATTGAAAGCGCAGCTTCCGTTGCTTTTTTGTCTCTTGCACGAAATTTTTCGGAGAAATGAGCGCATTGAGAGCCAAATGCCGCTTACATATTTGGACGTGTCGAGAATCTACTGATGATTTGCGGACACTGAAACAGAGGAGGAATCAGCACTTAGGGCTTACAGGGACTATTCACGACTAAATTCAGGCAGCCATATATGATCGGCGCCGTTCTCAAGGCAGCGAATAAGATAGCCATCGTAAAGACAGGGCGCCGCTCGCTCGGATCACCAGTAAGCTCGATCTGGACAAAAGACGCATCCGAATTGAAATAAAACAAGCTTTTGAGTGTTTACCCCTACAGGGACGACAGTCAGTCGAACTGCCAAGACAGCATGTAACAGAATGGAGCCTCACATGACCACTGACCGATCAGCCATAGTAATGGAGATCGGGAGATATCGCATCACCGGCGAACTTGGCCGAGGTGGAATGGGTATCGTATATCGAGCCGAAGACCCTCTGATTGGCCGAGATGTGGCGATCAAAACACTCACTGTAGTTACGCCGGAATTGCGCGAGCGCTTTTATCTGGAAGCCAAGTCAGGCATCCTGAGCCATCCAAATATAGTGACGGTTTACGAACTGGGCGAGCATGAGGGGAGCCCGTTCATTGCCATGGAGTTTATCGCCGGTGAATCGCTCGAGAAGATGTTGCGCAGATTGAAGCGTTTGCCTGTGCTTGATGCGATTTCGATTGTTGAACAACTCTGCGCTGGGCTCGGCCATGCCCATGGACGCGGCGTCGTACACCGTGACGTGAAGCCTGCGAATATCCTTGTTCAGCCCGACTGGCGTGTGACAGTCTCGATTTTGGGATTGCCCGTCTTGTGGACCAAAGTAGGCAGCTAACCAAGACGGGTGCCCTGCTTGGGACTTTCCACTACATTGCGCCAGAACGGCTGAAGGGCGAACCGAGTGACGGAAGGGCAGATATATGGTCAACGGGTGTGATGCTCTACGAGATGCTCACCGGTGAGTTGCCATTCAAGGGAACGGATATCTCCTCGCTTTATCGCGTGATCAACGAGCCCTTTGATTCTCTTTCAGAAATTGTGCACGAACTTCCTGATGGTTTGAGCGTGATTCTGGAAAGGGCGCTTGCAAAGAAGCCGGAGGATCGCTATTCGACCGCCGAAGAGATGGCATTCGATCTGCACGTTATTTCCCACACGTTAAGACACGATCGAGTGAGCGCTCTTCTTGAAACCGCGCGCAGACTTGCAGAGGAACAGCAGTTTACAGGTGCACGCACGGTGCTACTGCAGGCGCAGCAGATCGATCCGGGCAATCTGGATATAAAGGCGCTGATGAATGATGTGCAGGATCGCCTGAATCGCCTGCAGCGTGGAGAACAATTGCGCCAGATCGTTGAGCAGGCCCAGACTGCCCTCGCCGAGCGTCGCTGGGATGACGCCATTATCGGCTTCCAGCAAGCGCAGAAGATAGACACGGACAATCTGTTCGGGCTCAACGAGCGATTGCAGGAGGCGCAAGAGAATAGGTTGCAACAGCAGAAGATCGCGGCCCTGTGGGAACAGGCAAGGGATGCAAGGAGCCGAGGGGACCTTAGCGGCGCACAGGAGTTTCTAGGGCAGGCTCTTCGGATCGACGAGCATAGTACGGATTTACGGAATGCGTATTCCTTGATCCTCCGTGAAATCCGGCGCCAGCAGCAGACCATACAGGTGGAAGAGCTTCTGCGAATTGCTCAGGAGAGCTTCAGCAATCGCCACTATACAGAAGCGCTTTCGCGACTACGGGAGGCTGCGGAGATCGATCCCGCTCATGCCGAAGTGCAACATCTGTTATTTACAGCATTGACTCGGCAGAAGGAACAGCAGCGGCAGCATCTGCTCGAGAAGATGGCGGCGGAGATTGAGGACTCGTTGGACCGCGATGATTTCGCCCAGGCCCAGGACCGTATAGCGCGAGGGCTGGATACACTTCCCGGCGAAGGGCTGCTGCTTCGATTGAAAGCGGAAGGTGAGTTAAGAAAGCGTGAGTTTGATACGCAACAGGTTGTGCGAATCGTCGTGCTGCGGGCGCAGGAACTATTCGCGGAACATCCTGAACAGGCCCTCGAAGCGATCGAACGCGGCCTTGAACAGGCTACGGGGAATGGCACCCTTTTGCAGGCAAAGGCGCGGGTGCAGGAGCATCTGAGAACCGTCGAACGGAACTCGGATCGAGCGGAGTCGCTTATCCAGGCACATGTCGCAATGGAGGCGCGGAATTTCGCTGAAGCACGGCGCGTGCTCGATGATGCGATCCTTAGGCATGGCACGAACGAGGATCTCGATCAACTGCTCACCATGGCAAAACAAGAGCAGGCAAGAGAGGAACAGGAACAGGCCAAAGTCCGCGAGGCTGCCGAAGTTCGTGCTGCAGTTGACGAAGCGATTGCTGCGTTCGACAGCTCACTTGCCACGGGCGACCTGAAAAGATGCATGAACGCCCTGGATGACGTAGCGATAGCTCACGGTGAAAGCTCAGTTGCGGCTCCGAGGCTGGAATGCGAAACGAACCGCCGGCGAAAGGCCGACCAGATCTTGCGCGACGCGATCGAATCGGCACGGCAATCGGTCGTACAGGGTTCGTTCAGGGAAGGTTCAGGAGTCCTGCGCAGGGCGGAAACAGCGGTTCCCTTTGCCAGTCCCGCGGTGCGAAGCGACCACGATCGGCTGACTGAGGAGTGTAAGGCCGGTTCGCGTAAGATACGAAGGCCCGCTCGCGCCATTACATCTAGGAAACGGGGGGGGCTTTACATCGCGGCATCTGTGGGCGCGGCAGCTGTCGCTGCGGCAGTACTGTTCCATGTTAGCCATCGGGAAACACCCGTAGTTTCGACCGCGCCGGTCAAGCCTGCCGCCGTCGTAGAGCGGACCGATATGGAAATCAACGCGTCGCCTTGGGCGAAGGTTTTGCGCGTGCAGGATCAGGCGGGCAAAGATAGCGCACTGTCCGACGTGGACCAGTCGACTCCGCTGCGGTTGGATGGGGTGAAACCCGGCAAATATAAGGTGACCTTTGCCGACACTCGAGGTCACCAGAAGACCGTTGACTGCAATTTGTCTACTGTGGTTCATCTGTGCACGGCCGACATGGGAATCCCGGACATACAACAGATACTTACTGGAGAGCGGCAATGAGGATCGCTTTGAGCGCCGTGTTTTTGCTATCTAGTGCGATGCTGCTGGCCCAGAATCAACCGCCCCCGAAGAGCGCTGATCAGCTTCGCGACCTTGCTAAGCAAGCAAGGAAAGCGGGCGATTTGCAGGCGGAGGTGGGGTATCTTTGCCAGGCCGCTGGCCTTGACGGGAAGAAATATGGCAAGAAATGCGAGAAAGCCAACGAAGATGCCGCAAAGGCGCTACTGCAGTTCCAGGCGGACTTGAATGTAGGACGCACGGAACTCGAACGCAAGGACTATTCGGGGGCATTGCGTGATCTGGGAAAGATCACCTTTGGTCCGTCAAAGGGCGAGGCACAGGAATTGATACTTCGGGCTCGGATTGAAAGTGGCGCGCTGCCGCCGGAGCAGCTCAGCCAACTGGCTTTGACAGGGGCGGAAGAGGCATTTAGCCAAGGTGACTTTGATCGTGCTGAGGATCTGTTGAAGCACATGCACTCCCCGACGTTGCAGTCCGCGGCGAACAAGCTCGAATCAAATATCAACGCGTACCGCGACGCCATGAAGCAGGCTGATGAATTGGATCGAAGTGGCAATTACAACGGCGCAGCGCAGAAATATCAGTCAGCGGCGACGATAAAGCCTAACGGTCCGGGCCAGCCACTGGAACGGATGCGCCAGGCGCTCGATGCTCAAGCTAAGGCGGACCAGAAGAAAGCAGAACAGACAGCTTCGCCATCGGCGCCTGCGCAAGAGGCGCAGGTTCCCAGGAGCAATGGTGCCGATAAGATCAAAAACTGGCTTACCATTGCGCGGCGCGATGAAACTGGCGGAGACCTAAAAGGTGCAGTGCAGGCCTACGACGCTGCCTTGAAACTGGACGGACGCCAGACCGAAGCACTCGCTGCCCGAACTCGCGTGCTCAACAAAATGAAGGACGATGAACAAGCGCACGAAAAGAACCTCGTTCAGGGAGTTGCCGAGTTCTATGCATCCCAATTCAGCGCAGCGGACGATGTGATCGGCAAATATCTGGAGGACGGCGGCGGACAGCACGTTGGCGCTGCTCATTTCTATCTAGGAGCCTCATTACTTTCCCAGGCGATCCTTACGGATCCAAAGAATGCGGCTGACTCGGATAAGCTGCGGAATCAGGCGCTAGAGGAGTTTGTTCTGGCTAAACAACTCCACTATGTGCCTTTACAGTCGGCAGTGTCTCCAAAGATTTTTGCGCAATGGGCTCAGACGGGCAATACGCAGTGACAAACCAGGCTTCAGCAAATCCTCGATCGAGCCCGTCGTAATAACGGGGATTCCCTTGAACTGCTCGTCGCTTTCGGCCTGCACCATCACGACCCGGTCGTGGCCGGAGTCTGAGATGATGATAATGTTTCCCTTCGCTATCTACGGCGCGCTCGCCGGTTCGGTGATCACGATCCTGGGCACGACTGTAGTGTTTGTGCCGCAAGACATCACCTATCTCGGATTCACCCCAACATAAGTGAATGCGGTCAATCCGCACCTCATCCCGCTGATCGCACATAATCCCGGGGGTTTGGCGGTGGTCTTGTCTCCGACGGACTGATGGTGTTCCTGATTGTGTGAAAGGCGCTACTGGTTGGCGGGATTACGGGTTCGGCTGCGCGATCGGCGTGCATTGGGTACGACAAAATGTGGGAGGACGCAGGCTCTATGCCGCCTGTGTGCTAATGTTTGGGGCGCCCGCTGGCGGCCTATTGGCCTTGACGGGCTGTGGTTGTCTCGTCGTTTCCACTAATCGAAGGCAACCTCCCTCCAAAACCCAGTGCATTTCGAGTTGAGGATGTGACTCTGCAACATTGTGAATCTCCTTCTATTGGGGAAAGCTTCACGCAGGAAATACTTCCCTGGTTTGGGTCTCTCCGCTCAGTGGCCCGCGTTCTGGAATGCCGACGGTTTTTCGGCGAAGGCGAGACGCGGTACCGGGAACAGGAGAACCGGTTAGAGGCAGTTAGGTGGCAGTTAGTCGACGACAGGGCCGAAGTTGCAGCCCGCAGGAGCGTTGAACGTGGTTGTGGGTCCGACCAGGAACGGGTTTGGAGCCGGGCCGGATTTGACGGGGACAAGCTGGGTCTTCTGGAAGCCAGCGACGCCAAAGGGCGCGGCGGAGCTGATCGCGGCCAGATCTCCGAGGTTGTCGAATGCGATTCCATTCGGCGCGGCGAGGGTCTGGTTTGTCGCTATGGCTACGTGCTCAGAGTGACCGCGGGCGTGGGGGAGCTGGTAGAGAAGAGCTGGTATGGCCTGAACTCTATGAGTGTGTTGGGTGCGTTGGCATTGCTGGACCAGAGGTCGCCGTTTGTGTCGAACACGAGTCACCCAGAGGTTGCCATCGGCATCGAAGGTAACACCATGCGACGCTCCGAAGACCGAGCTGTTGATGCTGAGATGAGGGGCCGGGTCGGTGCTCCCGGCGGTCAGCTGCGAGGGGATGAACTCGACTACGTTTGCGCCGTTGGCCACCCAGAGGGCTTTGTCGAGGGCGGTAGCGGTTGCCGTTGTGGTGGCCTTCAGCATGTTGGTGCCGCCAGTTCCGCATCCGACACCCGCGATGACCACCAGAGAGCTGGCAAGGATAACTGTGGTCAGGATTGCGCGCCAGTTTATAGCCCGCGCCCTAGCTTGGAATTCGGGCAGCATGGGGAGGTCTGCCGTTATGGGCAGATCGGACATTTTAGGGAGGGCCGGCAGGGGTCCTGTTTTCTCGTTGTCTTCAATTGCTGGCGTCTTGGCTCGGGTCCCGGCGTGACAGGGCAGGGCAAGCGCCGCCTCGGCGCTTTTGTTTATTTTGGTGTACTTCTGGTTGCTCAAGGTCTTGTCTCCTTTTTTCGGTTTCGCCGGGCCGGTTTGTTCTGATCACAGTCCGGCGGCAGCAAGTGAAAAAGTAAGCGAGACGGCGACATAATGTCGTTTGGAATGACTGAAAGATATGTTGGAATCCGGCTGAAACCGTGAACGGCAGCTAAACGAAAGGTCTAACTCTCGTGGTTTCAGAGTGGTACGTTGCAAGGTGAGTGCGGCGCGTGCTCGACGGCAATGCTGGGCCGGAGAAGGGTCTCTCCGTAATCCCCTTCTCCTGGCTGAGCTTACAGAAAGCTTGGGAGTTTGTTGGAGCTAATCAACGTTGCGGAACATGAATCCAGATGGGCGCTTTGACGGAATTCTCAATGAAGAACTGTTACCTGAACGAGAAAGGGTGAGCGAGTTGAGAAGAGGTCTCCTCATAAATGGGTTCTTAAGCTGCCAAATCGAAAAGACTGTCGATGAACTGAATCTGCCGAAGAAGATCATCTCCTGCCACCCATCGAACTTACCCCTTCCGGATCATGTGGACTGCTTCGTAGCCTTGAATCGTTCGCCGAGCCGTCCGGAATTCTCGGAAGCCCTGCTTGGCGTTAACTCGACGCTTGATGGCTCGATGATCCTGTTCGAGAATGTTGTTCAAGTACTGCACGGGTCGGTGTCGACAGCAGTTGCGCGGCGTCCCTTTCTTACTGTCGGGGATCGCGGAGCTGTATATCGGTGCCAGGTCGGTGTTGATCACTCGAGGTTGAGGATGGGATGGATCACCGAGCGCCTTGCGAAACAGGCGCTTGGCAGCGTCGGCGTCACGGAACGCTGACAACAAGAAATCGATGGTGGCACCCTTGGAATCGATGGCCCGATACAAGCAGCACCAGCGTCCCTTCACCCGAAGGTAGGTTTCTTTCGTCCACCCGCCACGACTTGTTTGTCGGCTTAAGATGCTGTCGCAGTGCTCCAACTCCGGGCCGTAATACTGCACCCAGCGCCAGACCGTTGTGTGATCGACATGGAGACCGCGCTCCTCCAGCAGCTCCTCAACATCGCGCAGCGAGAGAGAATAGCGAAGATACCACCGGACCGCACAGAGTATGACGCCGGCTTCGGTCTGACGCCACTTGAAGATCGCGGGTCGGGTTATCATTTCGCGATTTTTTCACGTCACAGTCAGCGCCCTGAAAGTTGCAACACATCCGGCTGGTCAGATCAAGGAGGAGCTACAGCCTGTCTTTTTCAGCTTTCAGGAAGCCTTGCGTACGTGTTCGTTTTTATCGCAACCTATCCGATCGCTAGTGATCCATCGTCCCAGCCAATCGTTGCTCCTCCAGCTCAGGCCCTTCCGTATCGACCGGTTGCGTTATGTATGGCCGTTGCGCCGTGAGACCGCCGTCGAGAGTCAAGGACTGTCCGGTGTAATACGACGATTTCTCCGAGAACAGCCATGCAACCGCGTCGGCAATTTCTTCCGGACGACCGATACGGCCGATAGGATGGATGCTCGCCATCCGGTCGAGCGCCTCTTCGCCGCCAAATACTTCCAACAACATTTCAGTGCGTACTGCACCCGGACTGACGGCATTGACCCGAATACCGTATCGCCCGCATTCGACCGCGGCAGATTTAGTTAATCCGAGGACGGCGTGCTTGCTTGCCACGTAATGGCCCGCAGATGGGATCGCGAGCCATCCACCCACCGAGGCAGTATTGACGATTGAGCCTCCCTCTCCTTGCGCGATCATTTGTTTCAACTCATCCCGAAGCAACAGGAACAGCGCCTTAACGTTTACTGCGAAGACGCGATCGAAGTTTTCCTCGGTCTGATCCACAAGTGACCGGTTGTCGCCGGGTATTCCTGCGTTGTTGAATGCGCAATCGAGCCGCCCGAAGGTCCGGACAGTGAACGGCACGATGAGCGTGGCCTCGGCGGGTTGAGTGAGATCCGCCTGGATGAATTCCGCAGAGCCACCGTTGCGATTAATTTCGTCGACCAATCGCCGCCCTTCGCGCCCGCGCCGTCCTGTGATAACAACATTTGCGCCTAACTCCGCCACACGTCTCGCGGTCGCAGCACCAATCCCGCCAGTTCCGCCGGTAATGAGCGCCACCTTGCCGGCAAAAGTCAGGCCGGGTGGTTCCAAACTCCACTTCACGAATTCCACCTTGAGCAGACGTTCAAACGGTGCCGCTGACAAATCAGCCCAACGACATCGTTATTGACGGCGACGCATGATGCTAGCGTCCTCCCTGTCAAAGGATCGTTGCGTGTCAGGCAACAATGGGAGCGGCTCCCGTCTGTTTGGTTGACGGCTATGTAACGTCACACCTTGTGAGCGCCACCTTGAGCAGTCTTAGGCAATCGATTTCAAATTAGTCAGCAGTTGCTGTGACAGTGGAAGTCGCTAGGTTGATCGGTACCCTTCCGACTGCGCTTGCCTGCCTGACGTGACCGAGCAGATTCATCAGATCCCTGACCCGGATGTTTTCCACCGAATGTACGGCATTCTTGATCTCGCCGGAAAGACTGTTGTCGATGCGACCGGCCACGAGTGTGTCGAACTTCTGGACGGCGTCTTCCCATGTGAACGGACTGGAAGCGAGGCCTGGGTAGCCTTGGATTTCGTGCTCGATCACTCTCCCGTGCTGCAGATGGACGATGATCTTAGCGGGCATTTTCCCAGGATATAATTCCGTGAATTCGTGGTTCGGCCAGACCTGAACCTTCTTCAGCAACGCCTGCACGTCGGGCTTGATGATGCGCTCTGGGTCGAATTGCGCCGGCATCACGTCTCCGTCAAGCAACGCTACCGCAAGCAGGTACGGGAGGCTGTGATCCGCCTGTTCTTTGGTACGGATGACTTTGTCCACGCCGTATAGGCCGCCACCGGCAAAGTCATAGGCGAGTTGGAAAACCAATGCCTCAATCGAGACAACCTTGGTCGGGTCGATTTTGTTCTGACGTGCGAGTTCGACCATGCAATGGACCGCGGCCTGCGTGTGGATCATAGAGTTGTATTTCTTGATCGTGCTCCCCACGACGCCTTCGTACCCCTCTTTATCCCAATCGATGTTGATCCTCATTCCCAGGAGATGATCAATCCCGAGCGGACCTTCGATAACTTGGAGCGGTCCCTGTACTCCGCGACGAGCGAGGAACAAAGCGTTCATGGCACCGAGCGCCGACTGCGCCGAGGCAAGACCTTTCCATTGCGACAGTGGCTTTGCGCGAACGACGGCGAATGACGCATCGCTGACCCCAGCCATCGCCATTGCGTGGCTGATCTGCTGCTCGCTCAGGCCGAGCAACCGACCAGCAGCGGCGTTGTGCGAGAATGCCAGTTGCGTGGTGTGATCGAAGCCGCGTGTCATAAAGTTGGCATGATCGACAAACCGTGACTGGACCGTGTAGCCCAATGCCAGAGCGAGCATAAGATCGCGGCCGCTTCCGCCCACGTAATCAGCGATAGTCAGCGCCACGCCGAAGTTGTCTGCGGTGTGAGCGGTTTCGGTTTGGGCCAGGATGTTGTCCATGAAATCGACGTAGCGCACGAGTACGGTGTGCCAGAACGCTGCGTAGATCGGACTCGCCTTTCCGCCTCCGATCAGCGCACTTGGGCCGCTACCGCCGAACTCCGCGACTTGTTCGCGACAAGCCTCAACGGGGCCAGCGCCCAAAGCCGCAATTGAGCAGCCGAGGGAATCCAGAATGTGGATTGGTAGCTGCGCGCGTGATTCGGCCGAAAGATCCTCGAACGAGGCGCGGACAGCATACTTCGCGATTGCTTCAACTTGAGTCATGCTTTGGATTCTCCGTTTCTGGTAGATCAGTAAATTTCTTAGTGCGTTAGGGCAATGAAAATCCCCATCGTAACGACCGAGGCCATTACGCTGAGGAAGATGGAGGATGCCGCCTCCTCCTGAGCGACGCGGTACCGTAAAGCAAACATGAGGACAATCGGCATGGCCGGAATAGCCGTTGTCAGTACAGCCTCACTGACAACAGGATTGCGATAGCCGATCCATCGCAAACCACCCAGAACCAACGCGGGCTGCATGATGTTTTTCAGGGCTACGAAGAATAGGACATAACGGTTGACTTTGATATTGCCGGATGCAAGCACGATCCCGCAGGCAAAGAGCGCCACGCCTCCGGACGCGTGGCCCAGCAGTGCAAGAGAGTGGACAATGAGTTGAGGAATGCGGACGCCGCTCAACACGATAATGAAAGCAAGAACCGGAGCCCAAACGATGGGTTCTTTGACGGTTTCCACGAGTTTGCCGGCGAAAACTGATGCGTACGACTTCGGGGCCAAGGCCGAAAGCGCTCCTTCCTGTAGGCCCCCGCCGGACGAATCCAAAGCAAGAAGCAGCATCGTGATTGGCACGACCGTGAGATTGATGACAAGGCTCGCAATCGCGATTGGAATGGCGCTAAGCCCTCCGAACAGATCGCCGAGGACGGCTGGGCCCACGAAAGGCACTGCTGGCGCCGAAGCGGTCAAAGCTGCGATTGCGCTGGTCTTTACTTGCATGCGAAGAACAACGCGGGAGAACAGGAACACCACAAAGTAGAAGCCGACGATAGTGACGCACAGGGTGATTACAAGCGGGATGTCTTGACTGAGTGTCGCGCGTGACGTCATAACGGTTCCTGCAAACAGTGCTAAAGGCACGGCGTATTGCAGCACCATCCGATTCAGGGTCGAAGCATCCTTTGATCCAAAATCGTGTCGCCACGCGGCCACAAAACCAAGCAAGAAAGTGACGACCATCGGTAGAAGTGCGCTGAAGATAGTACTTAGGATGGCCATTTCGGTCTCCGCTTCCGGACAGAACACGATCGACATTGCTCAGGAGTTTCCGAGATAGTTGGTCGGTTCAATGAGGCGTTCGATAGGCGGCCTCTTAACTTCAAGGTCGTTTGAACAGAAGGTCGGTCAGCCATTGCAATTAGATATGCAGGCATCATGCCAATTACTAAAGTGCTGAAAAAGGACAGCGTCATCATCAGAGTCATGCTGCACGTTCAGCAAAATGACGAGCGCTCAGCAGAATGCGCTGGGGATTGAAGACTGATCAGCGACGGATGGACTTACATTTCGAAATAGTTTGTCCCAGGATGGGAATGAGAATCTGATGGCAGGAGCCGCTCGTCGGAAGCGATGTAGTATCCCAATTAGGAGGTTTGGCGTTTCAGCCCGAACTTGCTAATCCCAAAACGCCTGATTTTCGATTCAAGCGTTTGTCGCGGAATCCCGAGTTTGGCAGCCGCGCCTGAAGGTCCGGAAATGCGGCCATGGGAGTCAGCCAGAGCAGCCTCGATCATCTCTACTTCACCATCTGACAGCGTCGACCGCCCTTCGCGTGACTTTCGAGACTCTACCGACTCACGTTTCAGCCAGCTCTGATCAACAAAGAAGGTGTCCGTTTCACTCAGGATGACCGCACGTTCCACCACGTTTTGCAATTCACGGATATTACCCGGCCAGTCGTAGGCTGTTAACTGTTCCAGGGTTTGCTTATTGATATGTCGGATAGTCTTGCCGGCCGACTTGGCGTAACGCCCTACGAGATATTCGACGAGCAATGGAATATCCGGCGCTCGCTCGCGGAGGGGTGGAACGACAATCGGAACAACATTGAGTCTGTAGAAAAGATCCTGGCGGAAGGTTCCGGCAGCAACGGCAGCAGGCAGATCCCGATTCGTAGCTGCGATTAAACGGACGTCTAAAGAAATCGGACGATTATTTCCCACTCTCTCAAACTCGCGTTCCTGTAGCACGCGCAGGAGCGCGATCTGCGTCTCCATAGGGAGATCGCCGATTTCATCAAGGAAAAGTGTTCCGCCGTCAGCGGATTCAAATCTCCCCACACGTCTCTGCAGGGCGCCAGTGAAGGCCCCCTTCTCGTGCCCGAAGAGCTCAGATGCAATCAGCGATTGAGGGATGGCGGCGCAATTCACGCGGACGAAGGCCCTCGCTGCGCGTTTCGATCTGCGGTGGAGTGCGCCCGCAATTAGTTCTTTACCCGTTCCGGTTTCGCCGAGGATGAGAACGGTCGAATTCGACGGCGCAACTTTCGCCACTTGCTTCAACACCTGGCGCATGGGTTCGCAAGAACCGACAATTTCCTCAAACATCGAGAAGCGATCAATATCTTCACGCAACGCAACGTTCTCGTTTTGGAGGCGATGCTCAGCTATTTTGCGATCTTCGATATCGGTTGCGGTCGCGTACCAGCGGATAATCCTGCCTTGTTCGTCTTTCAGCGGATTGTACTGACTGAGGTGCCAACGATACTTGCCGTCTTTTCCAAGAGCACGCAGTTCGTATTCAAAAGGGGCGCCACGTAAGAGCGCATTTTGCCGCAAATCTCTGAGCCTCTCAATGTCTTCAGGGTGAACGACGCGATCGCGGAAGCTTTCTGCCCGCATCTCCTCAATCGACAAGCCGGTGTACTCGAGCCCTACTCGATTTACATAGATCGCTTGGCCATCGAGATTGTAGACGACGATCGCTTGCGGTATAGAGTCGGTAATGCAGCGAAGTTCGTACGCATCTTGCCGGCTCTTCTCCTCCGCCTGTTTTGCTGCGGTGACGTCGGTCACCGCACCTACAAATTCAAGGTTCCCAGATGAGGTTGCTAACACGCGAGCGGAAACGTGGAGGTGCTTGACTGAACCGTCCGGCATCAGCAAACGGTGTTCAAAATCAAAGTCGGCTCTTGCCTCAGATGCCCACTCGATAGTCTGCTGAACGAACTCTCTGTCGTCGGGATGGATTCGTCGCAGTACCATCTCCAACGAAGGCTTTGCCGCTCGATCGTGTTCGAAGATATTGTAGGTTTCCGCCGACCAGTAAATGTCTCCGCTGGCAACACTCCAGCCGAAGCTACCGGTGTGGGTTAGCCTCTGCCCTTCAGCTAGGAGAGTTTCGCTGCATTGCAAATCTGAATGGAGGCTGGCGTTTTCCAGCAATATAGCGACATGCGAAGCCAGCAACTCCAGTACTTTAACCCGGTCCGATGTGAAGGCGAACGGCGAAAAATTGCTCTCCGAATAGAGTTCGTCGAGTTCGTCGACAAGTTTCGTTTGGTTGACCTTGGGCACGGAGTAGATCTGATTTCAAGATAGGACTCACGATGTGCCGCGTCCAATACAATGAATGCATTAAAACGATGCGCCACACGCAATGAATGTGAACTGCGGAGGGGTTGATGGAACTGCAACAGCTAAAGTACTTCCGGGAGGCGGCCGAGCGGGAACATGTGACACGCGCTGCCGCGAAGTTATTCGTTTCTCAGTCTGCGGTCAGTCGCGCTGTTAATCAACTGGAGGAAGAACTGGGAGTTCCTCTCTTCTATCGCCGGGGGCGCGCTATCGTGTTATCGCCTTATGGGCGATTGTTTTTGGATCATGTCACTCGGGCACTCAACGTCCTTGAGAGCGGTAAGCGGTTGCTCAACGAACAGACCGGGGGAGAATCCGGAACCGTTTCACTTGGCTTTCTGCACTCACTCGGAATTGAAATGGTTCCGCGACTGATCAAAGAGTATCGCCGGAAACATCCCAGGATTCAATTCACGCTACTCGTCCAGCACTCAGGGGAACTGCTGATGGAAGAGCTTGTCGCGGGCAGTATCGATCTATGCCTGTCCGTCCCGGGAATGTTTGCGCAAAGCGATGTCGCCTGGAGTCATCTTCTGGACGAAGAATTACTGATCGCCATGCCACAGTCGCATCGGTTGGCAACTAAGCGTACGCTTAACCTGAGGGAATTGTCATCCGAGCCATTCCTCGCTCTCAGCCCAGAGCATACCCTGCGCATCATCTTCGACAAGCTGTGTGCTGATTCATCGTTCTTGCCAAAGATCGCATTTGAGGGAATGGATGTCGCAACGCTGCGTGGATTAATCGCTGCGGGGCTCGGTATAGCGCTCCTTCCTCCCTCACCTGCTCGATTTCCCGGAATTGTGGAGATTAAGCTGTCGCAGCCTCGCCCCGTTCGTCCGTTGGGCATCGGCTGGGTTGAAGACCGTTACCTTCCGCCCTGTGCGGTCGAATTTCGCAAGTTCGCTGTGTCCAAATTAAGTTGGCTGCCAGAACGTCCGCTTTGGCGGCATCGATTCGGCCAGCTCGCGCGCCAAAGTTAAAGACCGTGTAGTTGAGATCCAATGCCCCTGAAAGTCCTGAAAGGTTTGGCGGTAGTAACCGGTTCCGAGATAGGTCTCCTCCCGGCTGGTCTGGGAAAGTGCAGCAGCTGCCAGAATGGGAAACAATTCTCTGCGCTCAACGCCTAAAGCCGCGGCTTCCGCACGGGCGCGTTCCCATGCGAGCTCTGTCTCGGGATTGTGCGTTTCCGCCAGGTCGATCAACTCGGCCAAGGAGTAACTCTTGGCCGGATCTGTGCTGAACCTAGACTCACAACAATTCTTCGCATCCGCGTCGATTCTTTGTTCGCCGACGCCGTGCCACGGGTGATCGGGCGAAACAGGCGCGTTTTGGGCAAGAGCACGGCTTTCAAAGAGCAAAAGAGCGAACAAGATCGCCCTATGCGCGCGAATTCTCCCCATTGGTAGTCGAAAGAGCGTGGCTAGCCTTGAATTCAATCTGGTGTCCTTTGCGAAGATTGGCGATTGATGTTCCATTCTGTTCAGCGCCACAGATTTGTATCGGCGAGATCGATGAGCTCGCCGCAGTTCACGGTGAGAACCGCTCCGCGCAAAGCGGCCACAACCATCTGCCTGTTTCAGCGTCATTTTCGTGGGTATCGAAAGTTCCTTACGGCTCCCAGGAACTTCAAGCAGAGCGGGTGCGTAACGCTTCGGAGCTACGTGATGGGCCGAACCTAATCTGGCGTTTCGGATGGACGGCGTCATAGCTTCGGTTGCGGTTTAATGAACATCCGTACATTCACGACGATTTGCAAATTGACATGGAATTTGTTGCATATGTTTTCTCTATGCAGAGTGAGTTCAGCCGAGGACGAGTCGTACAGACACCTTGCCACGCGTAGCCTTCGGATACGCATTTCGCACAGAAGCTCAATGAATCGCTGCCTCGGTACTCTCCAATTCTCTACTCTTGTATTCTGAGTCTTTCGCGGGCCATCCAAGAATCTTTCCAAATGCATTTAGTAGGTGCGTCTCGGCAGCACTGACACAGTCTGCGCCCTCATGGGCTCGCCAGGCGACATGACCATCGGGACGTACAAGCAAACAGCCGGCTTCGTCTACTTCACGGGCCTGCGCCCATTCACCATAGAGATCTGTGAGATCACGACTCGGGCCAATGACACAGGATTCAACCGGTATCCCAAACTGCCTTTCGGCCTCGGCTGCTGCAGTAATCCAAGCCTCGCCGCCTATTCCCGTGATCACCGAGAATCTTCCCTTACCGACGATATCGAGGGTGGATACGGGCTTACCATTTCGCTGCAACCAGATGTGAGGGAGGCGCGCTCCAGGCAAAGTCGTCCGATGGTAATAGAGTTCCGGGTCGCGTTCAAACACCGGCTGGGTTTCTTCCGATATCACTGCCGTGGAGACATAATGCTGGTTCATCTCAACGCCATGAGCGTTGAATTCATAGTCCTTCGCCGCAACAGCCTTCCGGAGTTGCACACGTTGCGCAGCCGCCTCCGGCGTCGCCAGTTTGAGCGATTCCATATTAGCGCGCGACCGAATTGGATTGGCAGAATCAATAAGGCCTAGAGCTTGAAAGATCGGTCCATAGGATTCGATGCTCTTGTTGGCGCGCAGCACGACCTGTCGTCCCACGGGCACCCGTTCGGGATTGTAGCTTTCAAGTAGCGCTGGGCTGGCTTTGCCTTTTATGACAAATGCCAGTTTCCAAGCCAGATTGTAGGCATCCTGAATGGATGTGTTTGAACCCAGGCCGTTGTTCGGAGGATGCCGGTGCACGGCGTCGCCCATGCAGAAGACGCGTCTGGAACTATAACGTGTGGCGTACAAGTTGTTTACCGTCCACAATGATGTGGATTTGATATGTACCCGTATATTCTGATCACCCACCAAATCATGGACGATCTTTATTGCCTCCACGTCGGTCAACTTTGGTTCACCTTGGTTGAGATCGTATCCCTTGATGAGCATCCATTCTTTCCAGGGCCGTATCATGCGAACTACGCCAATGCCGACGCCATCTTTTTCCAGCTCCGGCTGAAGAATCATATAGAGCACTCCTGGCCTATATGAGACGTAGCTGGTTAGATCCGCCTCAAACACAATATTCATGCTGCCGGCCAACGCCATGGAACCCTCCATGGGCAAGCGAATATCTCCCGCTACTTTGCTACGCCCTCCGTCCGCGCCAATCAGGTATTTTGCTCGAATCTGGTAAGTATCTCCGCTGAGACGGTCTTGCAAGGTTGCGGTAACGCCGTCCTCATCCTGCACGAGCGAAAGGTATTCCGTATCAAAACGCGCCCGTGTACCCCGCCCGGCAGCGTTCCCGAGAAGCACTGGCTCCAGTAGATTTTGCGGCAGGTCAGCCATTCTGCATGGACTCGAAAGAGAATAGTCGGCTCGGCGCATGGGGTGATTTCCCATGCCAAGGATGCGTGCCCACTCTTCTCCAGCAAGAGAGGTGCAAAACACGATATTTTCGATCTCTTCCTGAGGGACAGCGAAAGCTCTCGCTTCTGCTTCAACGCTTAAATCGCGCAGAATCTCGAACGTGCGCTGGTTTGTAACATGGGCTCTTGGAGTGTTAGCGAGCCATCGGCGCTTCGTCACTAGGATGTTGGAGATTCCATAAGTGCTCAATGCGAGCGCGGCAGTTGAGCCCGCGGGTCCACTGCCTACAATAAGAACATCGGTTTCGATCATTAATATGTCGCTCCTTGGCTACGGACGGTCTTGCCGATTCATCCACACCTATCTCCAGCGTCCTTTGGTTTACTTCAAGGCCCCAGAATCGTCACTGCTGCTGAGGCTCTTATCCGGCTGTCGCCTTTGCTGCCTTACCCGTTCGCAGAACGCAGCACATTGCCGTTCTCAGGCTCTTGAAGATCTAACGAGCACTGTCTGAAGTAATTGCCATCTGACTCGCTCCTTATTTTTGGAGATCTGTCTCCTCCAGCCTCGAAATTAGATATGCAGGTATCATGCCAATTGCCAAGGCGTTGAAAAGAGACAGGGCCAGCATCAGATTCCTGCTGCACGCTCGGCGAAATGACGAGCACTCAGCAAAACGGTGGAATCGAAGATCGATTGGCGACGGATGGACTTACATCTCGAAGTGGTCTGGTCCAAGGAGGGAAAGAGAACTTGATTGCAGGAACCGGCTCTTTGGAAGCGAGAGCCGTCTCAATACGGTAGTGTTGCAAGTTTCAAATGCAGGCAAGTTTGTCGCCGAGCGTCTGTCGTGCGTTCTTAGGCTGCCAAGTCGAAAAGGCTGTCGATGAACTGAATCTGACGAAGAAGATCATCTCCGGCCACCCCATCGAACTTGCCCCTTGCGGATCATGTGGACTGCTTCGTAGCCTTCAATCGTTCGCCGAGCTGCCTGGAATTCTCGGAAGCCCTGCTTGGCGTTCACGCGACGTTTGATGGCTCGATGATCCTGTTCAAGAATGTTGTTCAAGTACTGCACGGGTCGGTGTCGACAGCGCTTGCGCAGCGTCCCTTCCTTCTTACTATCGGGGATCGCGGAGCTGTATATCGGCGCCAGGTCGGTGTTGATCACTCGAGGTTGGCGATGGGATGGATCGCCGAGCGCCTTGCGAAACAGGCGCTTGGCAGCGTCGGCGTCACGGAACGCTGACAGCAGGAAATCGATGGTGGCACCCTTGGAATCGATGGCCCGATACAAGTAGCACCAGCGACCCTTCATTCGTCGGGATTGAACCCGCGAAGCCGCCGCTTATTTCTCCGGCGATTCATCCACGAGCGGTATAAGGTTGACGCGCCCTACGATCGTCTGGAAGCGCGGATCGCGGCGCATTTCGTCAAACACCGGATCGATATTCAGATAGATCAGTGCGCCTGCGTGCTCGGTACTGGCCTTGTCCAGCCATTCAAGGCTCTTGTCCGCATTCCCTAAGGCTGCATAGACACCGGCAATTTCCGCAGCCGAAACATATCGCTCCGAGGAATCGCTGATGAGCGTTTCCAGAATGCTTCGCGCGTCTGCGCCTCGCTGGGAGCGGGCGTAGCAGCGCGCCAGGTAGGCGCGCGCAACCGGATCGTTATGCGAAAGATCGACGCCTTTTTCGAATTCCGCACAAGCTTCCTTGAACCGGCGGGTATATAGATACGCAAGTCCCAGGACACGATGCGCCTGCACGAAGTTGGGGCTGATCTCGATCGTTTTGAGCGCCTGGGGGATGGCGCGATCGTATTCGCGTGCCATCAGGTGGTGCCAGGCCATGTGCTCATTCATAAGCGCGTCGGTCGGAGCGAGATAAAGGGCCATTTCGCTTTGCTCGTGAGACTCCGCAATACGCCCCTCGGCCATCAGCTCATGTGAATACCAATGATGCGCATTCACGTACTGGGGGTTCAATGACAGCGCCCGTTTGAATTCGGCTTCTGCTCCGGACCAGTCCCAATCGTAGACCAGCTTGATGTAAGCGAGCGAGGTGTGCGATTCGGGGGCAGTGTCGTCAAGCGCAAGCGCCTTATCCGCCGCTGCCCTGGCCTTGGGCATAGCCACCTGCGGCGCCAGGAAGCTATTGCCGTAAGAGCCAGCGAGAATGTACGCGTCGGCGAGTCCGGAGTATGCGGCTGCGTATTTGGGATCGGCGTCGATCGCCTGGTGAAAGAGGTCGATACTCTGCTGTACTGATTCCACGCTGCGATCTCTCAGTATGGAGCGGCCCTTCATGTACAGCTCACGGGCCTGAGGACTCTCTGTCGTGCGTGAGACTGAATCGTGCCTGCGATGGACCAGCCAAATGCTTGCGGCCAGGATGATCGCGGCAAGACCGAAGGCCCACCACATCAGGGGCCAATGTGACCGGGGCGTAGGGGCATGCGCAGCGGTTTCTGCCGGCAGCGGAACCCCGGGACCGGCGGCCAGTGGCTCCATGTTGCGCTCCATGTTGCGCTCGAAGTTTCGCCCGAACGCTGCCGGCTCCGCGCTCTCCCTTGCCGCGGGTGAATTCTCAACAACCGGGGCGTCGAAGCGGTAACCGCGCTTCGGGACGGTGGCGATGTAAGCTTTGCCGTCCGGCTGTTCACCGAGCAGCTTTCGTAAAAGGGAGATATTGACGGTGAGGTTAATCTCCTCGACGAAGCTGTCCGGCCAGATGGCCTTCATCAGCTCATCGCGCGTGATCAAACGTCCATGCCGTGTCACAAGCATGGTCAAAAGCTCGTAGGCCTTTGGTGCCAGCGAGATGGGAGTGTCGCCGCGCAGCAGCAGATGCTCGGCGGGGCAGAGTTGAAACGGTCCGAAGCTGTAGCTTGTTGCTTCCACGGCGTCGATGTCTCGCGTTCTCGTCTCCAATAAAACCCCAAGGTTTTCCAAGCATAGTCCAAACACATGGAAATAAGGGATATTTCTCATTGAAACGCGGGAGACGAACCAATTGGGCCGCGCCTGCCCAGGGAAAATTTACCCGGGAAGCAGGTATTTCTTTTGAAAAATCATGCAATTAACTGTCTGGAAGAAGAACCCTTCAGCATCCTCGCCGGGCGGGCGAAGGGAACCAAGATAACTTTCAGTCATTCCAAACGACCTTGGGCAGTCAAATTTTCTACGGTGGCTCTGCGGCTGAGGAGCAAGTCTCCGGGCTATGCAGATTCAAGCACGATAGGAGAATTCCCATGCTATCCACTCGCAATGCACATCTCCGCCAGACAATTGTAGGTTTCATGCTGCTGGCCGCCTCCACCTGCTTCAGCTTTGCCCAGCGAAATCGCTTTGACCCTTTCAATCGATTCGAGTCCAATGACCCCTTCCTGCCGAGTCCAGTCAGGAGCGTCTCAACCGTTCCCAGCAATGGAGATGTAAACCCCTACGGAGTCGCCTTTATCGCGGATAACTTCCAGACCGGCTCGGGTCCGTTGCAGCACGGCGACATTCTGGTTTCAAACTTCAACAATGCCCAGAATCTTCAGGGAACGGGTACAACAATTGTCCGGATTCCCGCAACTGGTGCCCCGAGAACGTTCTTCCGCGGCACAGCGCCCCTCGGACTTTCGACTGGTCTCGGCACCCTGCAGTATGGATTTGTGCTGGTGGCCAATCTGCCTACGGCGGACGGGACGTCCGCAACAGCGCAGCCGGGGTCTTTGCTGGTGATCAGCAACCAGGGAAAGCTGATTCAGACTATTACCGGCTCGCAGATCAATGGTCCCTGGGACATGACCCTGGTGGATAGGGGCGAGCGCGCGATCATATTTATCTCGAACGCCTTGGACGGAACCGTGAGCAGGATCGAGTTCGCGGTGAGTGGCGTCGGTCTTACCGAACTCAACCACTATACGATCGCTTCCGGCTTCATGCACCAGGGTGATCCGGCGGCCTTGTTTGATGCGCCGACAGGCCTCGTGTACGACCCGAGCGATGACCGCCTGTATGTGGCTTCGACTCTGGACAATGCGGTCTTTGCTGTCAATCACGCCACTAAGCGAACGACGAGCGATGGTCCGGGCGACATTATCTACCAGGACAATACGCATCTGCATGGAGCCCTGGCAATGGCTGAAGCCCCGAATGGACATCTCCTTGTGACCAACAACGACGTCATCAACAGCGATCCCAACCAGCCGAGCGAAATCGTCGAGTTCACAAAGCGCGGTGAATTCGTCAAGGAGATCCCCGTGGATCCAAATCAGGGAGGTTCTTTTGGATTGGCGGTGCACAAGGCCAGCAATGACACGGCGATCCTTGCTGCGGTAGATGACAACGCGGCCTCGATTACCATCTGGACGCTGAATTTGTACTAACTAAAAAACCAGAAGAACTCAAACCTGTCTTCTTTTCTGGCTTTGCTGACGGGCGCTGTATCCACCCTAACCGTGGTCACAGCGCTCATGCCTTTAACTGGCCTCGCGTACAGCGGGTCATTTCACAGCCCAGTGCGGCAAATCATAAGGAGAAGAGTCATGAAACCGACCAACAGTCGAAACTACACGGAGTACCTCACCTGTTCCCTGGTGGAGTATTTGGTGGGAGACGGTGTACATCCCGGGTGGTTGGCCAGGCGAAGCGATCAATCATTCATCATTCCAGTCATTCGTAAGCCTGTGCGTCAGTGTAGATTGACGGCGCACCTCGACCGGACCGCCCCGTTTGGCGCATTCGAATCTACAACACGCTGGCAAACCAGTGGGCCAGCGCAACCTCCAATGAAAGGAAGCAACTATGTTAGCCCAACAGACTGAGATACAAATTCCCCCCATTGTTCAGATAACGTGCCACATAGCAGTTTGGTATTGGGCACGGAGACTCGCCGAGGCCCAGGGATTAGTCATGGGTGGCGTTCTCGATCCGAAAGTCTTGCTGGAGAAAATCTGCGGCATGGAGAATGGACCTCAGGAAGCCATGAAGGCTCTACCCAAGTCCGGACAGTGGGACTTGAAAATGGCGCCCCCCGTCGACACCGTACTTTTCTGGGCCGGTAAACCCACGCATTCGGCAGTGGTAACCGGGGCGGGACAGATCACTGGCTACAACCAGGCCTACCTCTACGGCCAATCTCCACTCGGCGGGTTAACGACGATCGCTCCGTCGCAAATCTTCCCTCAATTCAAGCTGTGCTTCACCATTGCACAGATGACGATTTTGAAGGCCGCCGCCGCGGGCCGTTTCGGCGTGTATCCGGGTTAATAAGTGGCCTCCCCGGATATATTGCCGCCGAGTGTATCGGCGATTTGCACTTGTTGAGCGTTGTTCGAATGAGGCGCGGATTACTCAAAACGATAGCGTAGAACTTCCGAGATGGCCCGATACCCAATTCGCCGGTAAATGGAATTTGACGTGGGATTGGCAAGGTCCGTATACAGGGCACAGCGATACCCGGCATCACGCATGTGTTTCGAAAGAGCGTGAACACATGCGGCGGCGTAACCACGCTTCCGCTTCTCGGGCGGAGTGTAGACCCCAGCCACCCGAACCACGCCTTCAACTGGCTTTCGGCTAACGGCCATCGACATTGGTTCTCCCCCATCCCAGAGCCAAAACTCTCCCGCTGCCAACCCCCGGTCAACGCGAAGTTCGGTGCCGTCTCCTGGCTCATCAATCTCGATCTGAAACGCCCGAGTCCAGTGAATCATCAAGCTGCGGTCTCTCGGAAGTGCCTGGCGGAGCTGACCCTCAACGCCGGCCACTTCTCCTACTTCCAACAATTCGTAGAGACGGTTGCCCTGAAAGGGCGTGGCGGCCGATTTGCGCCGCTCGCTCCAACACCCAGCGAAAGTGGCTGCTGTTGCGGCATCCCCGTTTATTCCGGGTAGAGAGACGTCCGCTTTGACGATCGCATCCACCATGGCCGTGGCCACTTGCTTGTCCATGGGTGTGAGAGTCGCGGCAAAGGTCAGTGGCGACTGAAGGACCACGCCGACCACATTTTCCCGTTCCATTGCTACCCAATAGTGACCTGGCTCCGGCTGTGCGACGCGGGCATGCAGAAGTGTGAGGATCAAATTGTGCAAGACTGGCTGCGACGTCAGGAATTCTCCAGCCCTCCTCAAGACAAAGACCGGATCTTCATAAAAGTCGATTTGGATGCCCATTTTGAGAGATTAAATGAGCCCAGCCTGGCGCTAGGATGCCGGAATGCCCAGCGCCATTTGAAGCCAGTTGCAGACGATCCCGGAGATAGACAGCCTCAGTTGTTGCGAACAGGGCAAGCACTCATTGAGCTTGGTCTAGAGATTAGGAGTTGCCGTCAGAAACGTCCATATAACTAACAACCGTTTACTCACCACATGCCGACTAATGAGATGGTCCGCCGCCATCGTCTCAGAACATTCGGAAGCGAACTCCCGAAATATACGTCCCAACTCCGGATTTTCTCGTCTTCGACCGCACCCCTTCGTGCTTGCCCCGGCTGCGGCTGACCCTGTCCTCGAATTGAATTGCCTGGTTCAACGTTTTTTCTTTTTCCCTATTTGGAAGGTTTTTGGTTTTGTCTTTTCATGCAGCAATGGGTTGTCGACAACTTGCTTCAGCCTTGATCGCGATGGCCCAGATAAAGCCCAGCAACTCTCGTGCGACTGCTGTCATGATCTTCCTCTGATCCTTGCCTGCCATGCTCAGCTTCATGTAGCGCTTATGCAGGCGATTCTGCGCCTTCCATGCGATCTCGATGATTGCTGGCGGAACACCTTCGTGTCGCTTGCGCAGCTTTTCCCCGACGCGAGGCAGGTGTCGATAGCACCAAGCCGATTCCACCACGATGCGTCTGAGGTGCGCATTACCGGCCTTGGTGATGCCGCCTCTTCGAACGCGGTTGCCGCTGGAATCTTCGCTGGGAAATACGCCGCAATAACCCATCAGCTTCCGTGCGCTCTGAAAGCGGGAGGAGATGTTGCCCAACTCCGATGCGATCGTGACTGCCGAGATATGCGCTACACCGCGCAAAGCCTCCAGACCCGAATTACGTCCTGCATGGGTTGCGGTGCCAGCTTTACCACTTCGAGAATGCCTTCCTCCAACCGCTTCACCCGTGCGCTCATGCCAGCGGGCCGGTCACTACATAATGACTAACCATTGTCCCCCGCGGTGCGCGTAAAACGAAGAATCATCCTTGCATGCTGTGTCTCTTCTTTGAACAGGGCAACGGTGTACAGCCGCACAAGCCCGTTGACGAAATTTGCTGTCTCCATCTTTGATGGAGATTTTGTTTTGCGGCCGCTTGCGAGGAGGGGCAATGTATTTTGCGCGATCTCCGTCGCCGCAAAGTACGTGACTTGAAGGGCGCTGTACACGCGTAAGGCGCAGGATGCCGCGGTAGATTCTGTATCAACCAGCCTTCCTTCTGCGCGAAGCAAGCGGCCTCGATCGCCGATGTTCAATTGCAGTCTGCCAACTCGTCCTCGGCCTTGCAAACGATGTGGCAAATCTCGCAGCTGCCGAGTTCATATGCTTCAATGGAATAGTCGACAGCCCGCTGTGCGAACATTGTCATTCTGAGCAGGTGGTCGCGCGAGATCGGGCTATGCTTACGATCTGGCATTGTCCAAATCTCCTCGCTTGCAGCCGGTGACGCGGCCCTTCATGTCTTGGAGCAGCCCCCATTTGCTTGGACTGCGATTCTTCGAATGAGGGCCAGCGTCGAGCGGGCGAATTAGCTCGATCTGGACCTTCGTGGCGTGAAGCGGGGAAAAGAAGGGTAGAGATTCGAGGTTGCGGGACGCTTCCGGAAATCGACGAGCTGGCCGATCAGGCTGCGTATTTTGCGTTTGCATCCGGGCGAATATTCTGATTCACGCGGAAGAAGTTATCGGGATCGTATTTCGCCTTAAGCTGGACCAGCTTGTCAAAGTTATCCTGGTAAGTCGCGCGAATACGATCTTCCCCTTCCCCTTCCATCATGAAGTTGACATACGCACCGCCTGCTCCGTATGGATGCAGAGCCTCCCAATACTCCTTGGCCCAGGACGTAATGCGTTCTTTGTTGGCCGGATCCGGATCGACGCCGACAATCACTTCGCTCCAGACGGCATTGCGGTAGCTCCACGGGGTGTCATCCTTTCCTGCTTTGTGTGCTGCACCGTTGATTGGGTACAAGTGCATCGTGGAATGCAGGGTCGGCAGTTGGGAGCCATGCTTAATGTGAAGAGCGATTGCCTCGTCCCCCAGCTTATTGACGAAATCCGCCTTCCAGTACCATTGCAAGCCTGGTGGGTAGAGCCCGTCGAACATCCCTTGCAGTACCGGAAACGGCATTGGGCCGAAGAATTCGAACGCAGGGGGCAGAAAACTACGCAGCGGGCTGAGTATCTGATTCGCCTGAAGGAGTCCTCCGTTGTAGGACCAGACAATTCCGCACATCTTCTTGAAATGCAGATGTTCGGGGAACGGCGGGCCGGGCGGCACGGTGAGGAATGCAAAGAAACCATTGATCTCTTCCGGCGCCTGCGTAATGAACTCGCGGTACCACTTCATGATTTCAGCAGCCTGATCGAACTCCCAAAGCATTGGGCCAGCACAGACTGTCGAAACCGGATGTGCCTGGAACAGGAACGAAGTGACGATGCCGAAGTTTCCGCCGCCTCCGCGGATAGCCCAGAAGAGGTCTGCATTTTCGTCGGCGCTGGCCGTGACAAACCTTCCATCCGCCAAGATAACGTCGGCAGCCAAAAGGTTATCGATGGTCAAGCCATACTGTCTTGTGAGGTATCCCATGCCTCCGCCCAAAGTAAGACCGCCTACACCTGTCGTCGAAATGATTCCAGATGGCACGGCGAGACCGAAGGCGTGTGTGGCGTGGTCAACGTCACCCCAGGTGCATCCGCCGCCTACGCGGACGGTTCTTGCAGCGGGGTCGACGTGAACGTACTTAATGTGTGAGAGATCGATGACGAGGCCATCATCGCAGATTCCAAGTCCACCGGCATTATGGCCTCCCCCTCGGACAGATAGCAGCAAGTTATTCTGGCGGCCGAAATGAACGGCGGCAATGACATCCGCCACGTCAGCACACATGGCGATGAGTCTCGGTTTGCGGCTGATCATGGCGTTGTACACTTTGCGTGTTTCGTCGTAACGCGCGTCGGTGGGTTCGATCAGCTCGCCTCGGAGCTGGTTCTTGAATTGAGTAACGACTTCCTGGTTCATAGATTCCTCCGATCCGGGGAACGGTCACGGATTCGATTCTTACTGTGCAATGCGAGGCGTTCCGAAACCGTTCTATAGAAGTGCCGATCACCGTTCGGCGGAGATTTCGTTTTCAAGCGGCGGCAACTCGCGCAACCGCAATTGGGCCTGAACCTCAAACAAGCTGGCGCCCGTCTGTCGGCCTAAATCGATTGCGCACCGATAACGAGCCTGGGATTGGGACAGACTCCCGCTTCGAAGCAGGAGATCTCCATGAATCCGTTCCAACTCCGGCGCGGCCCAGGCTTCGGCGTTCTTGGTCAGAAAGGCGAAACCGGAGGCTATGTTTGCCAGCGCATCCCCGATCTGGTCAGCCCATCCACAGGCCTCCGCCAAAAGCCCATGGTAGAAAGGCAGACGAAGTTCCGCCCGGATCGTCTTCAGCACGTCGAGTCCTTGTCTCATCCTGGTCAATCCCGCCGTAGTGTTCCCGTCCCGGCAAGTTGCCCATCCGGCCAGGATGTCTGCCACCGCCAGGTAATAGACGAATCCGTACTTTCCGCAAATCTCCGACGCCTCGTTGGCTCGTGCCAGGGCGATGTCGCTCTCCCCCTGGTAAACGCTGAGCATCGCCGCGTAGTCCAGGGCGATGCCCAGGGTGAAGGGATGCGCAACCTCGCGGGCGAGTGCAACCGATTCGTTGCTCTTCGCCTCTGCTTCCTCGGGGTGGCCAAACAAGCACAGCAAATGCGAAACGTAGGCGCGGCGGAAGACGCCGACATCGGGGCCGGCGAATAAGGCCAGTGCGGGGTGCGGAGGACCACCCGACGACAGCCCAGCCAACTCGATCTGTTCCCATGACTCTTGCAGGCGTCCCAGATGAAACAGGCTGGTCCCCAAAAGAAAGTGACTGGCATTTTCCTGCCCGGAAGCACCTTCGTGGCGTGCACCATCGACGGCATCCTGCGCCAGTTGCCTCGACTCTTCGAGTTGGCCGCGAACGATGTGGAATAGCCAGGCTCCGTACAGCAGCGGAAACAGGTGCTTTTGATCGCCCGATCGCCTCGACAGGAGAAGTCCGCGCGCGTAGGTTTCGCCCACCTCGGGCATGCTGTAGCCGTCCGTCATGACCAGGGAAGGACCGAGTGTGACGAGCAGTTCGAGTTCGTCTCTGTCGCGTTTGGCGGATTCGGGATAATCCCGGCATAGCACGAGCGCGCGCCTGATGTAGCCCGCCGCTTCCGCGTCAGAGAATCGCTGCTTGGCGACTGCGGCGGCGGCCTGATAGGAGCGGATTGCTTCCTGTGCCATTCCGCCCGCGTCGTAGTGCGCAGCCAGCCATCCGCTTAAGGATTCGAAATCGGGTGGATAAAGTTCCTCGAGGGCACGCGCCACGCGGCGGTGCAACGTTCGCCGGCGAATCGGGCTTAGCTCGCTATACGCGACATCTCGCAGCAATCCGTGCGTGTAGTCATAGGATCCGCTGCCTTGCCCGTCGATAATGTGGCGCCGCCACAGCTCTTCCAATGCACGCGACAGGCTGTCTTCATCCCAGTCGGCGGCTTTGGCCAGCAAGTCCGACGAGAACGAACGCCCGATCGTGGCGGCAAGTCCGGCAAGCTCGTAGGCCGGCGCAGAAAGTTGCGCAAGGCGCGCAGAGATCACAGCTTGGAGCCGCGGGGGCACCGAACTCTTTGATCCCTGGTCTTCAAGCAATGCACGCACACTCTCCACAACAAAAAGAGGGTTGCCCTTCGTCGTTTGATAAAGGGCGCTTAAGAACCCCGCATTGAATTCACGCGTTGAGGTCTGGACGGCGAGCGCGGCGGTTTCCTCTTCGCTGAGCGGAAAGATCGAGAATTCCGACAAACGCCCTGATTGGCCCAACTCCCGGATCAAGCTGGCCAGTGGATGGTCCCGGCTGATTTCTCCTGTCCTTACCGTCCCCAGCACCAGGAAACGGTCGGCTGCCGTGGATCGAAACAGGAAGTGCAGCCAGTCGGACGAGTCGTGATCGCACCATTGCAGGTCATCGATCAGCAGCAAGAGAGGTTTTGGCGCCAATCGGAATGTCGCACTCAGAGCCTCGTAAAGATGAAGGCGTTGCCAACTCTCAATGAGAGGCTGCGGTGGCGGAATATCAGGATTTTCAACCAGAATTTCGGGGAGCAATCGCGCCAATTCAGCCATTTGTGACTTCGGCAAAAGCCCGCGGGCAACCCGCAACGGCTCCGTCCTGAGCCACTCGGCCACGGGGCCATAGGCATGCTGGCCATGGGCCAGATAGCACCACGCGCGCGCTACAACCTGTCCGGGATCACGGGAACACGCTTCATAAAGTTCCTCGGCGAATCGGGACTTGCCAACCCCCGGATCTCCCACGACCACGGCGAGACGCGGCGCACCCTGGGATGCACTGTGCCAACAATCGAGGAGTCGCTCCCACTCTGCCTTTCGACCCACCATTGGTTGCAGCCTTGTCGCAGCTAATGGTGGGGGCTCTGCCGGGCGGTTAGGCGCAGCTTCCGATTTGAGCGCCTGCTTGAATAAGTCCTGCGTCTCCTTGCTGGGACTCACGCCAAGCTCGCGCTGCAGGTTCCGCAGACATTGGTGATACACACGGATCGCGCTCGACCGATCGTGATTTCGTAGGTGAAGCCGTATCAGGAGTTGGTAATAACCTTCACGAAGCTGATCGAGCGCGAGAAGCCGCGCGGCATGGCGTATACCTGTCGGGAAATCACCCTCCTTCTCTGACAATGTGGCGAGGCGGCTCAGAATCTCCGCGAACTGCAGGCGTAATTGCTCACGCTTCGGGCGCAGCCAATCGTCGTATAAGTCAGGCAGCAGATCATCCTGATAGAGTCGTGCTGCTTGTTCGAGAGCTTCACGCTCAGTCGCCGAGTCGCCTCCCTTGGCATTCTCCGCCGCTCGGGCCGCAGCCTCGAACTCGACCACATCGATCGCACAGGAATGATCGGGCAGCCAGCGAACGGTGTGGTTGTCGCTCACAAGGAGAGAACATTCGACGGGTAGAGCTCGTCGCAGATTGTGGAGCAATTGGCGCAGGTTGGTGCGTGCCTGAGCTTCCGTCGACTCTGGCCAAATAAGGGACGCGAGCTGCTCGCGGGATTGCACCGCTTCGCTGTGCAGCACAAGAAACGCGAGCAGCGATCGCACACGGTTCGTGTTGACCGATGTGATCAGATTTTGCCCGAATGTGAAGCGCAATGTGCCCAGCAGTTCAATGCGAATCGGCGTCACTTCTGAATACTACCGAAGAACTGAAAGTGGATCTAAGTTATTTGATCAGCTGCAATCTACCAAGGTGCTCGAGGTAGTGAAGGCTCGTTGCGCCCAGTCGATTGGCGTTCTGAGGGCAGCTGAACGCCAGCCGCTAGACAAGACAAGCGCGGCTCGATTGTCGAAAGACTTTGAAGGTCTGTCTCATTCGCACTGTTCCCAACAGCTCCGGCCGGCAATTCGATCACCGTTCCCGCCGGGCTTTGCCACGCCGGATGATTGACGCTGAACATACTGGGATCGAAGACCTTGAACAGCGACTCTTTTCTGTCTTCCGGTCCGCGAAAGCGGTTCAGCATATCCAGAAACCAGCCGAGACTCGACTTCGGGATCGAACGGATCGCCTGCTTATATGCCGCCTCCCGCCAGGCATCGAAGCATTCCATCAGGGTGCTGGGGAGCATGTATTGATTCAGTTCCTCAATCATCTTCTGGACATCTGTGTTCAGGTTTTCCATAGGCGGTTCTCTTCTGTTTGAGTGTTGTCCTATGGAACTCACTTTCTGTCAAATCGACCCGGAATTCGGGCTATTTCGAGTCGAATGCGCGCAGGATCCGGCTCTTTCTGCGAAACTCAACCAGCCAGTCAGCTCGTTGACCTCCCCACACCGAAGTGCGTAACTCATTTGCTGGCTAGGAGGCCGGCAATACCCTTTGGGGCAAGCTGGCGCTAAAGCCCTGCCAGCACAAAGTCACAATCGATCTGGTCGACGCCAACCACCAGCTCTTTCCCGGGCAGTCCATCACGATATCCTTCATGATGCCCCAAGCATCTGAAACCCATTGAAAAGGAGATGCCATGAAGAAGGGATATTGGATTGTTGTCTATCGTTCGATCTCGGATGATGCAGCTGTGAAAGCCTATGCGGCAGCAGCCGGGCCGGCTCTCGAGTCTCTCGGCGGACGCCTTCTGACCCGGTCCGTCAGCCAAGTTCAACCCCGCGAAGCTGGATTGCCGCAACGGGCGGTCCTGGTCGAATTTGAGAGCTACGAAAACGCCCTTGCCGCGTATGAAAGCCCGGCTTACAGAAAGGCGCTTGAAGCGCTCGGCTCCGGCGCGGAGCGTGACTTTCGAATCGTGGAGGGCGCGTAAGGCCGCCCCATCCGGATATTTTCACTGCAACGAATCAGATCCCTCGCACTTGAATAGAGTAGACCAGTCGGTCTAGAGATTCAGAAAGATCTACCGGCCCGCACGATCGAGTCTAAGAGGTCCGCCAGTTCGGGCTCGAACCCCTTGGGCCAATGAATCTGGTGGTTACGCAATGCGCCATCGCCGTTGAATGTAAGTCCCTGATGTGCCGGCACCTGCGCATGACCGTTCATGTCGAATATTGCTGCCGCGAGCAGCCCCGCCCATGATCTACGAATCACCATTTCCCTTATCCATCCCCTTCAGTGCTTCCAACTATTTGACTCACGTGGATTGATTCGGAACTAATCTTCGCGGCATTTCACTTATACCCAATTAGCATAGGTGCATGAGTTTCGATGACCGCCTTCAGAATTTCGAGTTTCGGGCTTTTCGGTCCAGGATGCATTGAGGGGAGTTACTGTTGCTCATGGTGCGACAGCGTTCACTCGGATTCCTCAATCGGGCCTGATCAGCCGGTGCTCCGAACGCAACGCAAGCGCACTCCACCGCTTCACCAAATGTGCGCCAGAGCCCAATAGCGATCAAAAAGCTACAGAGGCGCTCCGACGGTCAGGGCTTCTCAACTAATTCATCTGTTCTTCGACAGACTCAGCGTGAATACCGTCCATTCCTGATTCGATTCCTCGAGCCAGACGCTACCACCGTGCTCTTCAGCGATTCGCCGAGCCAGGGTGAGCCCAAGACCTGTTCCGTTGGGTTTTCCTGCGGTCACGAACGGCTCGAACAACGTTTTCCGAATAGAGACAGGTATCCCGGGACCATTGTCCAGGATGGTGACGTAGATCCGTTCATCGGTTTCCGTAAGCTGGACCTTCACCTCAGGCGCGTGAGTTGAGCGTATCGCCGCCTGGCAGGCATTGAGCAGCAAGTTATATATGGCACTTTCAAGATTTCTGGCATCGATGTCTGCTTCCGTCGGCGGGAACTTGCCGATTGTAATGGACACGTTCCGTCCGTCTGGATGAAACTTCACTGCCGCGACGGCTTTCTCAACAACCAAAGAAACGCGCGCCCACACAAGCGGGCTTTTCCGTTCGTTGCTACCGAATTCCAGTAATGAATCAATGCGCTCCGTCATCGCGAGCACTGCTTCTTGAATTTCGAGCAGCAGCTCAGACCGCACATTCGTACATATATCGTGGCGCTCGAGTAGCTCGGCGTTCGCATAGATCACTGTAAGCGAGTGGCGCATATCGTGGGATATCGAGCATGCCATTATGCCGATTTCTGACATCCTCTCTGCCTCTATCAGTTGGCCTTGTGCACGCGGATGCGGCTCCTTTCGCAGATCCAGATCAACGCCCTTACCAAACATAAGGATATTGCCTCGGCCTGAAATCTCTGTTTTCCCAGGGTGTGTATTCACTGTTTCCCTTTGTGATCTGGAGACATAGATCGAATGACTGGCGCCTGCGACGCCGAGTGTGTGGTTCCCGGCTCGCGCGGCATACCACCGTTCGAGGTCAGGGGATGATCGTTCTATCTTTTTTCGCTACCACTGCTTTGAAATTGTTGACTGCGTTGAATATCTGCGATCGTGATATACAGCGGCCAGCTCAGCAGGAATATCGGCTACAAAGCACTCTTGCAATCGTACCCATGGCTGGGCCGCCGTGAAATTCGCAGCTCTTTGTACCAATTCATGGTGAGTCCAAAACTAAAGGCCACCTATGCGTCGTGACAACCTGTCAATGCGGAAATAGGCTGAACTATGCTAAGACGATCAATCGCATACGTTACAAGTCCTTGCACCTCAGATGGCGACAGGCCGAGAAACTTCGCAACCTCTGTTTCAGACGAACGAATGATCAATCTCAGCATGAATGCCAGGCGGGGGAGATCGGGCAAGCTACCAATAGAACTGGGCTGAACAAACTGGTTCTCATCTTCCTCTCTGCGCGCGTCCGACAGTACAGCAATCGCCTGAGTGATGAGAACGTCTCGAGCCTGACTGTAAGCGAGTTCTGGAATGGAAGATTCAAATGCAGTCATATCGAGCTTCGCCATCGTGCGCGCGAATGTGTCTTCGACGAGCTTGCCATCTGCTACGAGATACCAAACCAGCGTCGCGAATTCATCTAGGTGCTCGAGCAGCAGGAAGCACCATGATTCGCTTTTCGATGATGGGGTAAATGATACGGATGTGAATGAAGTTGCCATGATTGTTACTCCTAGCTTCGTAAGGGGGAGGGCTGAAATCTAATTGACTGCGGGGACGTCATGCAGCGCGGCCTTCCGAACTGCTGGCCGCCCCCGCAGCACGGTGGCCTGCTCTTGGTTTTGAGCAGCCGAACCGCTCGAAGACGTCGTTCATCGTTTCCTGCAACCGGGTGTTAGGGCGATGCAGTTTGCGAGTTGCCTTCGCTATCAGCCGAGTGAGTAAATAGCGATTCGATTCATGGGCGAGAGCCATAAATGTTAAGTCAGCACGCATGGTGTTCCTCCGGAAGCCCGATCTTAGTTGCAGATGTTAACTTTAGGAGTGATGATCTGCAGTGTGACAATGGCACCCTGTTTGAGGCGCACCATTATGGGTAGGTACGACCAGCGATTTCTGTCGCTGCGCCTGATCTCGATCTGCGTATGTTCGTTCCTTAAGCCACGACCGCATGCTGAACGCGTATACGCCAATGCAAACAGGTTCGCGGGAATAAAGCCAAACTGTGACGTTCGCAATCCAATTCCACAGACGATCAAGCTGTTGGCTATTGCGACAAGGAGTCCGATCCAGGATTTTCGTGCGAGCAGTATTGTCGCTAGGATGGTGAAGAAACAAGAGAGATAATCCAAATGGAACATCGCAAAAACCGAACCTCCCATTGAAGCTTCCCCCGATTCAGAGAATTAGTGATTCGTAACTCTCTGATCCGTCTTCCGTGCTCGATCCTGTTGAAGTGACTATGAAGGAAGACTCGGATAATTGCATCCTGCAAATGAGGGTATTTTCAACGCTAGTAACTGGTCGGCATCCGATACCACTATTGAGGGAGGATTTGATACCCCAAGCATATCCACAACTGTTGCGTTCAATCTCAATGAAGTGGGGAATCTTCCTTGGAATCATCGACGAGGTGAACGCGGCCCTTAGGAATAATTATTTCGCGACGACCGAAGAGCCGCGCATCAAGTGAAAAAGCGCCCGGGCCAAGCAAGACAAGGGCGGCGGATATCGCAGCCAGGTTGAAGGCAGCTAACGCACTGATGTGGTTGTTCGCTCCAGTCATCAAAAACGACGAAATGCCCGTCCTGAGATAACCAACTGTTGCTACGGCGGTTGCAGCAGGTGTAAGAAAGCCGACGAAAATCGCCGATCCAACAGCGATTGCGAGCGATCCAACTGCCCAAACGCTAATCGAGTGGCTGTTGGGTCCATCGAGCGCGTCAATTCCGCAAATGATTGCATTGACGGCAACCGTAAGCCGCAGAAAGATGAGGCCGATGCCTGGCCAACGCTCCGGGAAGCTGGAAAAGAGTCTTTGCAGCGAATGTCTCCTCGGGGCACAAAACGTGCCATCAAGAGACTAGCTTCTTTCGCCCCGAATTGGACCCCCAGATCGAGTGCTTTTCTGGGACTTCTCGCAGATTACTCGTACGCTCTTGTGAGTATAAGTGGAGCTAGAGATGTATGAACCCGCGTCTAATTCCTATAGCGACGGCCTCGGTGCGGTCGCTTGCACCGAGTTTCTCCATGATGTGCTTAACGTGTCCCTTTACTGTTTCCTCAGAGATGAAAAGGAGTGCTGCGATGTCGCTGTTTCGATTTCCTGCGGCGACCTTCTGAAGGACCTCAACCTCTCGCTTGCTCAACGTTTCAGCCCCAAGATGCTCCATGAGCTGAGCTGCGACCTCGTTAGGGATGTGTTTCTGCCCCCCATGCACCTTGCGGATCACATCTACGAGCTGTTTTCGGGGCACGCTTTTGAGCATGTAGCCTCGCGCTCCAGCCTCCAGCGCGCACTTAATCTCGGCGTCTCCTTCAAACGTCGTAAGCATGATCACACGGGCATTCGCGAACTCTGTGCGAATGGCTCGCAAAGCGTCGATGCCCCCCATATCCGGCATCCGGACATCCATGAGTGTCACGTCGGGCTGATATTCACGAAATCCCTGAATGGCTTCGTGCCCAGTTGATGCTTCTGCAACCAATTGCATGTCAGATGCATTCCTGATGACGGCCGCAATGCCTTCCCTCATGAGAGGATGGTCGTCAACGCAGAAGACTCGAATCCTTGGGGTAGTGCTCATTTATGTACTCACTTCGCTTTGTCATGCTTCGGTGTCTCGAGCCTCTCTCGGCTGAGCCAACGGAACCACTGCGACAACGGGCCATTCGAACCTTTTTCGAATGCGATCGTGCCGGGAACCGTTAAGTCTATTTCAGTTCCTGCGCCAATGCGGCTTCGAAGTCTTAGATTAGCGCCAATTCTTTCGGAGCGCTCTCGGATGCCGACGAGTCCCCAGTGCCCCTCACGGCCTGAATGCAGCACTTGAGGGTCGATTCCACGGCCATCGTCGCGCACCAACACTTTAAGATGTCTGCTCGCATACTCTACTTCGACTTCGATACGGTTCGCCTGTGCATGCATAAATGCATTCAATAGAGCCTCGCGGCCAATGCGATAGACTTCATCGCGGATCAGCGGTCGCAATGGACGCGTAACACTATCAACGATAACGCGGAAATCAGTTTTGTCGTCGAGGGGAAATTCCTGTCGCAGTCGCGAGAAGGCAGTCTCAAGGCTTTGGTTGCCCGATTCCGTTGTGCGCAACCCACGCAGAGTATTTCTACCTTCTTCAGTGACTGTTCTCATCAATTGCAGGATACGTTTCAAGAGAGGTTTGGTGGGAGAGTCCTCCGGGAGTTGGTCTTCCGCTACATCAAGCTGGAGAGAGGCGCTCAGAACACCTTGCAGCAGCGTGTCATGCAATTCCTGCGCAATGCGCGTACGCTCGGCGAGCCGCTCTTGGAAGCCAACATTCAATCGTTTCGTCAATTGGTGAATGCGCAAGCGATAAATGGCGAGGATCGTCAGGCAACACCCTGCAAGACAAGCCACTCGAAACCACCATGCTTGCCAGAACGCAGGTTCGATCACGAAAGAGACAGAAGTCTCCGGACCATTCCAAAGACCGACACTGTTGGAGGCAACAACGCGGAAGAGATATGTGCCAGGGCCCAGGTTTTTATAGACAACCTGCCGTGACGCAACGATATCGCTCCAACCTTGATCGGAACCATCGAGCTTATAGCGAAAACGGATGCGTTCTCGCGCAGCCAAGTTCGTATTGTCGTAATTCAAGGTAATGCTCTGAATTCCAGAGGGAATCTTGATGGGTTTCTGCGCATTAACCTGATTTCCGCCAGGGGACATCGATTCGATTCGCACTGCGACTGGAATCGAATTTCTGGAGATGACGATCGGATCGGCCATGGACAAACCCGACTTAAGTGAGATCCAGATGCGTCCTTCAGGATCAGCAACTACGTTGCGGTCGCGACTCACGCCTTCCACCCCCTGGAGGCCGTCGTCGATTCCATAGCTTTGAACATCGGTATCAGAGAGCAATCCGCTCAAGAGCCCGTCCCTATTGACGCGAAGCACGTGATCTGAGGTGGTGAACCAGAGGGAACCCATCCCGTCTTCCGCAACTCCGAAGATCTCCTCTCGTAATGCCTCTGGCAGCCTCGCTGGAACTTCGATCTTTCCGGAGGATATGTACGCCAGACCGCCGGGAGTTACGACCCAGACCACATGCTTTGTGTCTTCAAAGATTGTTCTTACTATTGGCGATGGTAGGCCGTCGTTAGCTGTGTAAATCGTCCAATGCCGATTTGCGAACGAAGCTAAACCGCTGGGGGTAGCCAACCATGTTGTCCCATCGAAGCCTTCGACTATGGAATTGACAGCATTTGAGGGGAGTCCACTGGAATCCGAATAATTGGTAAATTTCCCGCCATTCAATCTGCTTACACCAGCGCTCACAGTCCCAGCCCAGATCGTCCCATCGCGTTCACGGTGCACGGAATAAACGCTGTTCTGCGCAAGGCCATCCGCCTGTGTATAGGTGTGGGCCGCAAATGAATCGCCCTTTCCGGTCAGCACTGTGAGACCGCCATGTTGCCGGCCGACGCAGACTTCACCGTCACCGCCGCTAACGGAATACACAACATCGTGTTCCAGTCCATCGACAGTTATATGACCGACTTGCCCTCCCTTCATCCAGTAGAGGCCACCCGAGAGCGGCGCAAACCAGATCCGGCCCGTGGAGTCTGGGTAGACTGAGCCAATGCCGGTTGACGGAAGACCGTCAGAAGTCGAATAGGTTGTAAGCATTCCATTTCGCAGTCGCTCGATTCCTCGCGAACCGCCAAACCAAATATCTCCGTCGAGATCTTCATAGATTGCTGTTACTTCGAACCCAGGCTTTGGGTTGAGCAGGTCGAGCGAAACAGCGCCAGATGGAGTAATGCGCACGATGCCATGGTTCGTTCCAATCCAGATGTTTAGGTCACGATCTTTGGCCATCGCCAGAATCTGTAGTCGCTTCAGCGAAGAAGTCAAGTTAAGGGTGGCCAGTACGCCGCCCTCCCACAAATGAATGCCGTTGTCGGTTCCAATCCATAAGCCGCCGGTGTCTGCGGGCAGAAGGGCATTGATCTTCGAATCCTTAAGTTCCTGGGCAACTGTGGAAATGTGTCTCTGGCTCAGACGAAAGAGACCGTTATCTTGTGTGCCGAGCCAAATACTCTGGTCTCGCGTCGCAGCCAGGGAGATGACAATACCGGGATTTTGCTCTGCACTGACCATTGTCTCCAGGCGTCCTCCCTCATATCGGAATGTCCGATCCCCGAGTCCGGAGAGAATGACGCGACCCTTGTCGTCGGAAGCAATCGCTGTAAAGGTGATGTCCTGAAGATCGAATCGGGTGTATGGATCCTCGAACTTCCCGTCATGATAAAGAAGCATGCGGGGACCTTCGAGACGAATCCAGAGATTCCCGCTGGCATCGGTAACGAGGCCGCGCACGGGACTTATCGGAGGCGAATCTGGAAGAGGTCGCTGAATCAGAATGAAATTGGACCCGTCGAATCGAACCAGACCTCTTTCGGTTCCAATCCACAAATAACCATCGGCCGATTGGCGAATGGCGTAAACCCTTCCTCCAATAAACCCTTTATCCTCGCCCCACTTGTCATGTACGTATTGTGAGATTTTCCGGGCAGGGTCTAATCCAAAAGCAGTATTCACAAGACATAAGAGCGCGATCCCATTTATGAATCCCTTGCGTAGCCGATGCCTCTGCATCACGTTTTCACGGTAGGAATTCGAAATTTTCAATCACAACCTCGATCGGTTGCTGAGAAGAAGTCTTCGTAGGTCGATAACTGTACAAGCCCATGTGAACTCTTTCCTTGGCAGGAGTCGGAACCCCCGAGGTAAAGATGTGTTCACTAATGGTCGCGGCTTCGGGACCTATCCCCGATCCGCGGACAGTCTTGAAGGAAGCGCGTCCCGACTCCCAACGTAACATGTGGGTCAGGACTCCGGCCGGGGCCGTGAATCGAGAGACGTTTTCAGGGACATAAAAAGGTTGGACAACATATTGCGCATTCTTGTTGTCTGCAATACCCCAGCGGCTCAATTCGATGTCAAGTTCACCAGGAATGTCATCCGTTCGAAAGTCATCATTTGTATACAACCCCAGAGCAGCAGATGGGCCAAAATGACCCGTATCTTGAACGACAAAGATGTACGAACCATAACCCAGACTGCGGGTCAGACTCACCTCGGCACATGTCCATAGGCCATCATTCTCCTCCATGCGAAGATGCAGATAGCCGTTCTTATCGGTCCACACATTCGAGGGATCGTAGGAGTTAGGTTGCCCTCCTCGGTCGCTCGCCGCGTTACGCACGCTCCAGTCATAGCCACTAAAGTGGATGACCTTAGAGACAATCGGTGCAGTAGGCATGCCCTTCGAAGTAGCGATTGCGACCACGCCGTTGCCTTGTGCGGGCAAAGTCGTAACCTTGGTTGCAGGGTGAAAGCCGGGCTCAACTAAGATCGCTGCATAATCGGTACCGAGATGGGTCGCGTTTCTCCATGTCGAATCGGGTTGAATTTTCGTAAAAGGCTGATTCGCAAAAGGTTGAATCCACCAAATGTCACTGCGTGCGTAAAGTACGATCTGTTGACCGGGTTTCACGCCGCTTGCCCGTCCTTCAATAAAATCCAGTTGTACCGGACCTCCAGGATTGGCGGCGGGGACTAGCGTGATTTGAACGTTTGGCTTGGGAGGCACTCTATTCGAATAGCAGGCAGAGAGAAGGACGCTCACGAACATGAGAAGTCTATTCGATCGATGCTTTTTGATGGAGGAAGTGCAAGGGGAAGGTTTCATATTCCTCCAAATGTTCGCAATAATTTGACTGTCAGCCCGCTATCGCACCACGTTTTTGGATTGTCGTAGCGGTGTTCTCAGACGCCAGATATTATATATACTCTTCGACTGGGAATACCGATGCTGATCTATGGAGAAAACTGTAGCGGTGTTCTGATGATAATTCGACATTCCGCTCGGACTGGATTGCCCGATCTTTGTGCCATTCGATTAGTTAGTGTAGCGCAGCGGTGAAGGGCCTAAGTTTCCTGTACCACGTACAGTGTTAGTTATCGAACCTCAGCTGCCGCCATGCTTTGCGATTTACAGGCGAATATCTCTCATTCATAAGTTTGAGGCTCAGGCGATGAAGTTTCAACACGGCTTATGCATTGCCATCTTTGTTTCGTGCGCGAATCCTTTGTACCTGCCGTCCCTGCATCTCGGCCAGTTGCAAAGCATTGTTCAGGACTCCAGCCAAGGGGAAGAAAAAACACTCGTCGAGGAAAGCATCGCAAGAACCGAACGACAATTGCCGCAACTCCCGGATCGCGGTGCAGGGCTCTACGTTCTTTCGACTTTGAATCAGCAACTGGGGCACACGGAAAAGGCACTCCAGCTACTCAAAGAGTGCGTTTCACTTCGCGAGGGTTTCGATCCGGCCGGAAGCCCAAACTTGGGAGCACTTCATGGCCGAAAGGAGTTTGATGAACTGGTTGCTAAGGTCCACAAGGAGTTCCCCGTAGTGAATCATACGCGCATCGCATTGATTGCACCTGAGGTGGGTCTGATGCCTGAAGGGTTGGCTTACGACGTGAGACAGGATGCATTCTATCTGAGCAGTCTCAATCGACGAAAGATCGTGAGAATCACGAGAGCCGGCCGCGCATCGGATTTTGCTCCCCAGGGCCGCTATGGATTGCTTCCTGTCCTTGGCATTCGGCCCGACCCAGACACCGGCACAGTGTGGGCCGCGTCGTGGAGTGAGGACACCAATCAGTCGGAACTGCTTCATTTTGACGGCTCAGGCACTCTGTTGGGACGCTTCGTGCCGACCGAAACCAGGGAGCACGGATTCAATGATCTCGTAATAGGGGGGCGGGGAGATATTCTCCTGACCGACAGCCTTACAAATGAGATCTATCGATTTGACCCAATCTCACATGCGTTTCAGGCCTTGACTGTGTGTCGCCCTCCCTCTACCCCGAATGGCATAGCCATCACACCGGACCGGAAGAAGCTCTATGTAGCCGACGACTTTGGAGTCGTGCTCGTAGACCTTCAAACCGGTTTGAGTTCCGATGTCCATGCCGGACCACACAGCACGTTGGCAGGCATTGATGGTCTTTATTGGTGGAAAGGTAATCTCGTTGCGGTGCAGAACGCAATTGGCTCGCCCCGCATTGCGATGTTCCGTCTCTCTAAAGATGGCAAACAGGTAGTTCAGACCACTGTGCTTGAAAACCGGCCATCGTTCCGCTTTGTGCCCACTACGGGTGCCATCCGGGGCCGTAACTTCTATTTCATCATCGATAGCCAGGCTGACAAAATGGACGGCGACAAGGTCATGAAAACGACCAAACTTGAGGCAACACGGATTGGGATTTTACGCCTGCCAAGAATGTAGGCCGCGCTTGCAGTCAGACGGGCCGACATGGTTTATCGTGACCGCGTTGTTCCTCAGACCATGATGCTGGTCTTGCCGTCTTGCCGGCCTTATAGAGACAACCAGTAATCAACCCCGAGAGGACAGCGGCCTTTGGATAAGAAGGAAACGAGGCGGACCAAATGGCTTCGCTGCAGCCAAATTCTGAAACAGACGCGTCGGTACTCTTGAGCGTCTTGCAAGCCCGCGTCCTGGAGATCATGGTTTTGGCTCCTTGGGCTGGAATCGTATTATTGTTCGCGGATGCGCTTGAGCCTTACAGATACGAATGGAGAATCTCCTTCAACGCACAGATGTTCGCGTATGCAGCCTCACTTCGAGGGATCATTACGCTTGATCATCTCCGGACCTTCTCCATTCCCACCACCGACATGCCGCGGCTGAACAAATTGGCTGCTGGATGGCTCAGCAAAGCCACCAGCTTATCCATTGAAGTAGGATTGCGTGAACCTGACGCTTCAGCCGCGGTTGTTCCGCGGATCACGCGCAGGGAGGAATGATGAGGATCACGTTGAATATCGTTGCTGTTCTTTTCCTTCTGGTGGGTACCATCTGGTTCTTGCAAGGGATCAATGTGCTCCCTGGCAGTTTCATGACCGGACAGACTCGGTGGGCGGTTTATGGCGGCATCGCCATTGCAGCAGGCATCACTTTGTTGTTGGGAGCTAATCGGCCGCGAAAGAGCGTTGATAAAGAAAAGGTATGAAGTAATCCCGTCTGCGTTGCTGCCTGTTTACAATTCCGGCAACCATCTGCACCAGAGAGATGCCCGTGCGGCCTCAGACTATCGGTCGGCACGGAGCGATTCATCAGCATCCGCTGACAGCGCACTACTCACTGCGCAATTGATCGAGCGATGTCTCCGGGTAAACCTCGTAGTGCCGGACGCGGGCCTCCATTTCAATCAGATAGCCGGGGTCGAAATCGTAGTACTTGGCCATGTTGTAGTCGTCCCCGGCGAAACGCTTGATGGCGTCCGTGTCTTCCCAGAACGTCAACATCTCGAAATGCGCTACGTCCGCTTCTGTGCGATACAAACACCACGCGCCACGATTTCCGCGCGTCGCCAAATAGTCGGGAAGCGCAATCCTCCGCATGAGGTCCAGGTATTCATCACCCTTCGAAACGGAAACCATACCGTGCCATATTCGAGCGATCATCTGTTCCTCTCATCACCATCAACCTAAGTTTAGACGGTAAGACAATTGCTTGGCTGGCTGATGATTGGCTGGCTGACGTACGCTTGGGTTACGGTTTAACTGGACACTGACCCACCACTGTTCCTTGCCTAACAGGCAAATGAAGACCTAAGCTACGGAAGCGGTTGTTAAGCCGCTTCCATTGGAATCACGTGCCCGAATGGCACGCTGCGCGACTCCGTGGAGGCCCACAACACCGGGTAATTAGGAACCTCTTTCGGGAACGCGCCGCATAAATCTGTAAGGAAAACCAGGGTCTGCGGCGCAATTCCGCGCTCCTCCAACCAGTGGAAGCAGGGCGTGAAGTCCGTTCCTCCTCCGCCAACCGGCGTAAGTGCAATAGGCTGCCCTGCTTCGTAGACCTAGGCCTTATGGACCTCGGTATCGAAGTAGAGCACGTGCACCCGGCTTGGTCGTCGATGACTTCCTCATTGAAGCTCGCGTCGCCGATCAAAGATCAGGTAGCCGGGCGTCGAGGCGTAGGGGAATGCCTCGCGCAACTGCTGAATAACCCAGGCACTGCTCGGATGCTTGGTCACGTTGCAATGGAGGATACGCCGTCGATGATGGGCGATAATGAAGAAGCAGTAAAGCACGCCGAACGCCAACGTCGGCACGGTAAAGAAATCCATCGCAGCGATGGCTTCCCGATGATTGCTCAGAAAGGCCGCCCATCGCTTTGCCGGATCCGAATTCCGTGGCACTTTCCGCATCCAGCGCAAGACGGTCCGTTCAGAAATGTCGAAGCCAAGCATCTTTAGTTCGCCATGAATCCGGGGCGAGCCCCACGTTGGATTGTCCGCAACCATGCGGAAGATGACTTCGCGGAGTTCAACGCTGACGCACTTCCTACCTGCGCGCGATGCCACGAGAGCCAGCTCCAATACAGCTTGTAGCCGGCGCGGTGCCATCGCACAACGGTCTCCGGCTGGAAGAGAATCAATGCCTCCCTCCACCGGGACCAGAACTGCCGCAATGTCACCCAGAAAAGTCTGTCGTTGACGGCGAGGTGAGGATGGGAATGTCTCCGTTTCAAGACAGCAAGCTGTTGGCGGAGAGCGAAATTCTCCAAGAGGAGATCGCGGCGAGAACAAAAGAATCGGATAACCGGAATAGGCAGAAGCTTCAATAAGCACAACATGACACCGATGCTACCTGGACTCAAGCCACGTCGAATGTACCTTCATCTGCTTGATTTGAACGCAGATCGCTATTTTGGCGAGCAACAGGATTAGTAAACGGCATGGTCTAACGGCGCAAACGTCCCAATAAAAGACCTGCGGCAATTCCAGCCAAGGCCGCGATCACGACATTTCGGAACATGGATATGCTCAATACCGCGCCCCGGCACTGCTGATTTCGATGTAGCCGGCTGGTCTTGCGCCTACCCCTCCACCGCCTGCGCCGCCCCCCACGTTTTCACCATCTTGTCCACCGGAAGTGGCGCCCAGGCCGTATTTGAAAGCGGCGACCGGTACAATCGTGCATTCATACGCATGAACCGGCTCACCGTACACACTGCGAGCGTTCGCTGTCGTCGCCAGCCTGTCGCTTAGTTTGAGAAGAACGTCTTCTGCGCGCGTTGGTTCCAGCGGTTTGCCAGGATCGATATCCATTCCACTCTCCAGAGCGACGATACCACGCAGAAGGCCCTGCAGGTGAGCGACAAAAAATATGCCACTTATGGGGGATATTTAAGGTTCAGTTTCCCCGTAGTGTCGGAGAGGCTTATTCTCACGCGGCGGGAGTGGTTCTCAAGGCACCCGTAATGAGCAACGACAAGAAGGCTATCGTAGCCGCTGATCGTCTGGGTCTGACAACAGCGAAGCCCACAGTCAGAGCCTATGATGTATTTGTAGTGTCAGGTCATCTTGGCGACCGAACAACGCCATGCGGGTATGGGGAATCCAAACGTTGTGAGGAGATTTATGAAACCAATATTCAGAACATTGGCTCTTTCCACACTTGCCCTTACCCTTACGGCCGGAACTGCCGCCGCTTTTGCTCAGTATCATTCAGACCATCCAGACCACACGCAGTACGTAAAGCATGAGGAATGGAAGAAGGGTTACCACATGCGGCAGGAAGACTGGTCCCGCGGCGAGCAGGTCGACTGGCATTCCCATCACCTGAAGCAGCCGCCGAGTGGCTATGAGTGGCGTCAGATCGATGGGAACTTCGTGATGGCGTCCGGCAATGGTGTGATCTCCACGACCGTCGTCGTCCGTTAAAAAGAAAGGGCGCCTGGTCAGAGGCGCCCAAGCCGATGTTCTCTTATGAGTTGCTAGAGCTCATCTTGCAGACAACGCACCAGCTTGGTCTGAGCAATATTGAACACATCCTAGAGAGGAGTTTGCTTCCTACGTGGTGGCCTGTGCGTGAGCCAAAAAGAATGGGCGCCTGATATGGCGCCCGAACTTGGATTTTCTAGGAGATTACTAGCCGCATAGACGCAGCGAGCCGCTTCGAAGAACTCACCTGGCGGGGAACTTTATCAGCCGCGGTCCCTGTGCTTCGGGAGAGACATTCAACCCCCCACATGCTCGATAACTGAAAGCGGTCACTCCGTTGGTGTCCTGAAACGAGCGAGGATAAACCTCGTAGATTACAGCAGATTGCCACTAGGCGAGATCGTGCATTTAACTTGCTCCTTTGAAGAGAATCTCGGACGGAAAGATGTTGGCATGATCAATGACCTTTGGTACAAGAACGCAGTCATCTATTGCCTCTCCGTCGCAACTTATATGGTTGCGAATGGAGACGGCAGTGGCGATTTTCAAGGGTTGATGCGACGCCTGGATTACCTGCAAGGGTTGGGCGTCACCGCGATTTGGCTGATGCCATTTCAGCCATCCCCTTGTAAGGACGACGGCTATGATGTCGCAGACTACTACGGTGTCAACCCTCGCTATGGGACCCTTGGCGACTTTGTTGAGTTCACTCGTGGCTGTCAACAGCGCGGACTGCGTGTGCTGATCGACTTGGTAGTCAACCACACGTCTAATGAACATCCCTGGTTCCAGGCCGCACGTCGTGATCCCCAATCCAAGTTCCGCGACTGGTATGTATGGTCCAAGAAGAAACCCAGTAACGCCACCTCGGGTGTAGTGTTTCCCGGCGTACAGAAGTCAACATGGGACTACGACGAGGTTGCTAAGGCTTATTACTTCCATCGCTTTTACGACTTCCAACCGGACCTCAATACTTCCAACCCTGAAGTCCAGGCCGAAATCCTCAAGATCATGGGATTCTGGCTGCAACTTGGAGTCTCAGGCTTTCGTATGGACGCCGTTCCATTTGTCATTTCGCAAAAGGGCGCAAAGGTGGCCAAGCCAGAAGAACAATACGATATGCTGCGGACCTTCAGCCAGTTTCTGACCTGGAGGGAAGGAGAAGCAATCATCCTAGCCGAAGCGAACGTTCTTCCAGGTACCGACATGAAATACTTCGGCACTGCTGGTGAGCGGGTGCAGATGATGTTCAACTTTGAGGTGAACCAACATCTCTTCTACGCACTGGCTACCGGCGATTCTCGGCCGCTCATCAAGGCGATGCGCTTGACAAAATCGAGACCAGCTACAGCGCAGTGGGGCCAATTTCTCCGAAATCATGATGAGCTCGACCTCGGACGTTTGGAAACCAAACAAAGAAAGACGGTCTTTAGTAAATTTGGGCCAGATCCCGACATGCAGTTGTACAACCGCGGTATTCGGCGCCGACTGGCCCCCATGCTCCAAGGTGACCGGCGCCGGTTAGAACTGGCCTATAGTCTGATGATGACCTTACCCGGAACACCCGTGATTCGTTATGGCGATGAGATTGGCATGGGGGACAATCTTAATTTACCCGAACGAAACTGTGCCCGAACGCCCATGCAATGGTCAACAGAACCGCAGGCGGGCTTCACGAAAAGTGATCATCCAGTGTTGCCTATCATCAGCGATGGCCCCTATGGTTTTCAGCATGTCAACGTGGCTGATCAGCGCCGGGACCCGAACTCATTTCTGAACTGGATGGAACGTATAATACGGATGCGCAAAGAGGTTCCCGAAATTGGCTGGGGCGACTTTTCTTTTATTTCGGCAGGTAGTCCAGAGGTCCTGGTGATGCACTACAACTGGCGCAATAACTCCGTAGTTTGCGTGCACAACCTTAGCGGCGAACCGCGAGAGATTCGATTCTTGATTCAAGGTGACGAAAAGCCGTGTGTACTGGCCAACCTCTTATCCGACAATCACAGCCAACCTGGTCCGGGTGGTCAACACTCCATGCTGCTTGAACCATACGGCTATCGCTGGTTTAGAGTTTGTGGGTTGGACTACCTGCTCAAACGATCAGATATTTAAAGCGCAGCTTAGCGCCAGACGTAAGGCCAATTATCAGGAGTTGTCGCCAGTAAGTTCCTCAAAATCGTCTTTTGGTTGAAAGGCAACCGGCCTCTTGCGCAACATCTAGGGCGGGTCGTCGCATATCGCAGGCTGGCTTACCGGCAAGCTCATGAAGGGT
>Ga0206966_1027_pt1 | contig 49862 bp, 38 predicted proteins | sample Alteio_BWOrgHeat_23_FD_152970 | JGI IMG/M metagenome (GOLD analysis project Ga0206966, IMG submission 152970) | Enriched cells from forest soil in Barre Woods Harvard Forest LTER site, Petersham, Massachusetts, United States -... | ecosystem: Environmental > Terrestrial > Soil > Temperate forest >...
GAAAGGGGGGAACGGTGGCGTGCGCACGCCACTCAAAGGGGAAAGCTCGTCTTCGGATAGAAGGCTGCCGAGCGATGCTCCCACGTTTATCGGCACGCCCGGAGTTTCCGGCCAGTCTGGCGGGCCCAGCCGGTCGAGTCCCTTTTCCGCCGATCGTACGATAAGCGACCATCCATTTGGCGGCCAGCAAACCCTCGAGGCAGGCTATCTGCTGGGGCAGCGATACGAAATTATCTCGCTGCTCGGCGAGGGCGGCATGGGGGCTGTCTACAAAGCCCTGGACATCGAGCTGAACCGCACCATTGCCCTGAAGACCATTCGCCGCGAATACGCCGCAAATCCCGCCATCATCGAGCGCTTCAAGCAGGAACTGATCCTCTCCACCCAGGTCACTCACCGGAATGTTGTCCGCATTTATGACCTGGGCGAAGCGGAGGGCATAAAGTTCATCACGATGGAGTACGTCGAGGGCGAAGACCTGCGTACCCTCATCCATCGGCGAAAAAAGCTGCCCGCCGACGAGACCGTGGAGATCATCCAGCAGGTATGCCGGGCGCTCGAGGCGGCGCACGCCGTGGGCGTGATTCACCGCGATCTGAAGCCGCAGAACGTGATGCAGGACGTGACCGGCCGCATCCTGGTGATGGATTTTGGCTTGGCGCGCACGCTGGAAGGCGATGGCATGACGCAGACCGGTGCTCTGGTGGGGACGAAGTCAGTATATAACGCGGGTAACCTAATGTCCCATCTTCGATGAAGGAAAGTGCCCAGCTGGCGCGCGCCTTGATTCGGGGCCCCCACGGACAGGTCTTGGTCCGTGGGTGGCTTGATTCAGCAGTCCCTTCACCGTAAGATGTCGCCAAGGTCAAAGACCTCCCATCCCCCGCGGTCGGACTTTTTCAGCCAAGTCACGAGACCCCCTTCAGTATGGTTGTTGAGCCGAAGCAAGACCTTCACCTCTTTGGATACAGGAGTTCAAGCAACTATGGAAGCCAGCACTGCTACCCTCATTGTGGCTGTTGCCGGTATTACCGGGACACTTGCCAGTGGCGTCATCGCTCAAGTGATGGCGAGGCAATCGCAGCTGGAGCAATGGCTACTGGACAATAGAAAACAGGAATGCCGTGAACTTCTGAGCAGTCTGGCAACTACATTTCTTACCATGCTGCGGCATAAAGAACCTCATTTGCCGCAGTCGCCAGAAGTTCAGAGCATGATATCGAACGCGCGTCTGGAGTCGGCCCGCATCCTGCATGACCGGATCTTTATTCGGAGCGACTTAGCGAGCGCCAGCATTCTAAAGCGCTGGGCGGATGCCATGTCCAGGTATGACCGTGACCGCGATGATTCAAGATTCACTACGGAATTCAGGGGAATTCAAAACGACTTGATCGACATTGCAACGCCAAGAGTCGTGAGGCATCGTGCGTTTGGAGGCGCAGGTCGAACGACGAGCTCCAGCCCCAATGGTCAGTGACAGTTAGAGCCTGGATGCGGATGCCCCAAGTCCGGATTTTCACACGTGGTCGAACCCACTTCCACTCCCGCCGCGATCGGCTTCTATGAATTTTCTTCAGCACGCGTAAAGCGACAAGTTCTAATTGAGAAGCAGCTCGAGATATGGGGAGGACTGGTCGTCTCACATGGGTGGCCTATTCTCAATCGGACACGCTGGGCAGCGACATGATGCTGGTGGACGGCCTTTCGTCACGTCGTTGGACCGAGAGGGTGGAAGTTTCCCAGATACTTGGCGTACATTTTCTCCAGAAACCAAAAAGACCGCCCACGGCGGTCTTTTGCCTTGCAGCCTGTAAACGCACTAAGTGCAATTGAATCAATGGCTTTACCGTATCTCCAGCAGGATCAATGACTATGTCTTAACCCAAGCCAAATCAATGATCTAGCGCAAGCCTAGCAGGTAATTCCAGCTTTCTTCAGCGCGTCTTTTAATCCTTGCATGCTGATGCGGGTTGAGGCTTCCGGAGTTCCTGCCCCGCGCCAGTGAGTTTCCAGGCTCACCGCGTAGTGATAGCCATCCCGCTGCAAGGCTCGGAACTGACCGACCCAGTCGATGATGCCTCCGCCCACCGGCTGCCACTCGAATTTGCCATCGGGCTTCCGCGTCACGTCTTTGCAGTGGCAATGCCCGATCCGGTCCTCGGGTAGTAGGTTGTAACCGTCGGGATAGGGCGTGTTTTCGGGAAAAGTGCCAGCATTACCCGGGTCCCAGTTCAGCATGAAGTTCTTGTTCGGGATGGCGGCGAGGACGGTCGCGGCCTCTTCTCCCGTTGCTGTGTTGCAGGCCATTTCGTTTTCGAGCAGCAGAATGACGTTGCTCTTGGCGCAGACTTCGGCCGCCTCGCGAAGCTTATTGTTGATGGCGTCGCGATACGGTTTCTGATCGTCCAGCCTCCAGAAGTCGAAGCAGCGCAGACGGTCGGTGCTGAATGCCTTGGTCAGCTCGATGCAATGAGCGAGCAGTGCGTCCTGCTGCTTGAAGTCGAAGGCGGCGTGAAACTGGTCATGTTTCGGGCTCTGTTTTGAAAGCGGTGCGCCCGGCCAGTCGGTCTTGAAGAGCGGGCTGGCGATGTCTGTCACTCGGAGCTTGTACTTGTCGAGGAGCCGGCGAGCTTCGTCGATCTGCTTTCCGTCGAGATCGGTGATGTTCTTGCCCCACATCCCGCGCAGCTCGATCCATTGGAGGCCGAAATCCTGCGAAGCGATCTGGCAGGCGCGCTCGAAGTCCTCGGTCAGCTCATCGTTGATAACCGCGAGACGAAACGGGCAGCTCGCACTGGCATCGAAGAAAGACGAAACACTGGCAAGCGCCATAGTTGAAAGCCGGCCGCCAAGCCCGGCTGCAGCCAGGCCCATCAAAAAGTCGCGACGCGATGCGGACATCGATTCCTCCCGTTCTAGATCGCCCCGTAAAGGGACAGTATATTCAAGCCTTCACTGATCCGCCTTCCCGATTCTCGAAGAGGAAAAATTGACTCGCGCTGCTTCTGCCCTAATAGTGTTATCAGGTCCTGGCTTCCGGAGGCTTGCTTTGCTAACCCAGCTTGCTCTGATTCCTATTCTTGGCCTGGCCTCAGTATTGTCGCTGATCAGCACGGCGCAGAACGTCACGGACATGAAGCCGAGTCCGCAGCAGCTCGACTGGCAAGGTCTTGAGATGGGCGCGATCATCCACTTCGGAACAAATACCTTCCTTGATCGCGAGTGGGGGGACGGCACAGCGTCGCGGCAGGTCTTCAATCCCGAACATGTGGATACAGATCAGTGGATGGAAGCGGCAAAGGGAGCCGGCATTCGCTACATCGTTCTCGTTGCGAAACACCATGACGGCTTTACGCTCTGGCCCAGCGCACAGACGGAGTATGGCGTGAAGAACAGTCCCTGGCTAAATGGCAAGGGCGATCTGGTGCGCATGGCGGCGGATTCGGCTCACAGTCATGGTCTGCGCTTCGGAGTCTATCTTTCTCCCTGGGACCGCCACGAACCTCGCTACTCCAACCCGGAAGAGTACGACAAATACTACCTGGCGCAGCTTGAAGAGCTCTCGACGAACTACGGGCCACTGGAAGAGTTCTGGCTCGATGGTGCGGGCAGCGCCAACCGCAAATATGATTTCGACACAATCGTCGAGCATCTGCGCACCTATCAACCCAACACGATGATCTTTGCCGATGTATCTCTTTACAAATATGCCGATCTGCGATGGGTGGGCACAGAGAGCGGCAAGGTACCGTTTGAAAACTGGAGTGTCGTCGATCGCGCCGGGTATCTTCGCTGGCGGCCAGTAGAGGCGGATACGCCTCTACACAGAGAACAGTGGTTTTGGCATCCCAATGCCGGCACGACGCTGAAGAGCGTCGATGAGCTGATGGACGTGTACAACAATACGGTGGGCCGCGGAGCGCAACTGATGCTGGGGCTGGCGCCGGACCGGACGGGAAGAATTCCCGCCGCGGATGTTGCACGGCTAGCCGAGTTTGGAGCCAGGGTGCGGGAGGTATACGGCAACAATCTCGCGCTGCATCACGATGCTGTGAGCAAGGATGCGGAATTTGCACTTGATGGCGACGAAAGTACTTTTTGGCCTGCACCCGAAGACGGAGATGTTCCAACTCTTACAGTCAAGTTTGCCGAGCCGCAGACGTTCGACCGGGTTATGACGATGGAGAGACTGAACGATGGGCAGCACGTCGAGGAATACTCCGTCGAGGTTCTTACGAATGGCGTGTGGAAGCAGGTGGCGCATGCCTCTGCCATCGGGCACAAGAAGATCGACGTCTTCGAGCCGGTAACAGCACAGGGCGTACGGCTGAAGCTGCTCGCAACTTCAGGACAGGCAGCGATCCGCGAGTTCCAGGTGTTTAACGGATCGACCTCACATTAAAGGCAGAATCAAGCGTGTGGTAAAATTCGACGGCGGACAAGGATAGATGCAGAAAAAAACCAGGGCTGTCGTGCTCGTAGTGCTCCTAGTCTGGCTCGCAATTATTGCAGCCTGGACAATTGCTGCGTATCATCACCACCACTTTATGTCCCATCATGCGTTCCTCGATTAGAGAACAGGTAAGGATCACCAGAAATAGCTTCCAAGCGGCCGTCGTTATTTATTTCCGCTTCGTGCTTCCATATATTGAGGTGGTTTCAGGATGAGCGCTGGCACAAACTGATCGTGATCCTGGACGATGCCACCAGCGAAATCTATTACGCCCAGCTGGCGAAGGAGCAAACGACCGGCGGGGTGATGGCAGGGTTGCGGGCGGTGATAGAACACACTCTCGCCTGGTCTTACCCTCTGATCTGAACTGCAAACGTATCGGCGGGATTAAGCCAGCACGCCTTCACGGACCTGCCTGGTTCAAGATCACATCGCTGGAGATTTGGGTGCTAACCTTTTCGGACGGCGACTGCTGGGTTCTCTTGAAACTTTGTCAGATGGACAAAGCCCCGCGGCAAAGATCTTGTAGCATGATGGCTGACGATTCTCCGAACCCACCCAGAAGGGTATGGCAGTTTCCAGGTGCCGACCGGTAGCCAATTTGCCCCGCAAAGCGATGAGCGATCGCTCTGCGGATATCCGCAGTGGCCATACATTCGGAATGGAATGGAATGGAATTGCATTGGCGACATTGGCATTTCATGCAGGTGTAAATCTATGAACGTGATCAGTAGTTTGGGAAGTAGCCGGCGTGCAAATTCCATCGAAAAGGCAAATCCCATATTAGAAAAGCCAAAGCCCATATTGACGGTATGGCTGGTGGCTGTCCTGACCGGGCTGTCGGTTGCGTGGCCGCTACTGTACGCCGCGTTGGCTCTTGGCCCCAGAATCATCATCAGGTCACTGACCGGCGATTCGTATCACTATCTGGCTATTGCCAGAAAAGCAAATATATCGCACATCTACACCTACGATGGCGTGCACGTAACCAATGGCTTCCATCCTCTCTGGCAATATGCCATCCGAAGCATGTTTTCCATTCTGCACTTGCAGAGTCACGAGAGTCAGGCTATCGCTGTGATGTTCCTGGCTCTAGCCGCCACAACCGTGGGAATTATCCTGGCAAGCGCGGCTGTCATCCGTATGACCAATCAATATTTTCTGGGTCTGCTGCTTGTGCCCGGACTGTACTACATCGTCATTGGGGTCCACATCAATAATCTCTCGATATGGGCGGCGCTGGATGGCATGGAGTCAGCGTTCTCGGTACTTTTCGGAGGTATTTTTTTCTTTGTGCTGAGCCAATTCACCGGAGTTGCGGCTAGGAGGGTATTCGAGCCAATCGCTGCCTACCGAGGACTGGGGTTGGTCCTGCCGTTTCTTATCCTGACACGGCTGGATGACTTCTTCATTCTTCCGGCATTTCTGGTTGCCCTGCTTTTCTTCGAAACATCCAAGAGAAAGCGAATCACAGCCGGTCTCTGGATCGTCGGCCCAAGCACCATAGCGATTCTCTGCTATCTGCTTTACAACAAACTAACCGTAGGCGCGGCCATGCCGCTCAGCGGCGGCACCAAATCAGGTTTTGTTGGTTTTCTCTCCGCTTACCTGACAGCAGCAGTTCACTTTCCGCCCATTCTGGATTTGAAGGCCTTCCTGACGAAAAAGGAATCAGAAGGATCCGTGGTCTTTTCCAACAGTTTCCGATTCATGCAAGTTACCTATCCGTTTCTCGCAGCAGCCTTCGGTGCGCTGGCAATCTGGAAATACCGGAGGAAGCGGCCGGAGTCCTCAGTGTTGTTCGCGATATGTCTCTACATCCTGTTCAAAACGGGTTACAACTTTCTGAACGTTCATCCCTGGCATCAATCAGACTGGTATTACATCTTCATCGCAATTTGTCTCAGCGTGCTGGGGGCGTTGGCTCTGCAGAAACCGTGGGGTGACCTAGATAAAGTTCCAGTCGCCAAATATGGAATCGTGACCATCTACGTAATGATGATGCTGTTCTCAGCTTCGCAATACTACGCGTCGATCGTCTACCCGAGCCCGGGCGAAAACGTGTCCCAGTTCTGGGCGCGGCGCTATGAACTTGGCAAGGAGCTTCGTGCGGATGGGGTCACGGGCATTATCAATGTGGACGATGGGATCACCGCTTTCCTGCTCGATTTTCCCAATATGCACGGATTTGCATTTGCGACTGACGTCGAAGCGCAGAGGGCGCACCGGGCGGGCCGCATGCTTTCGCTTGCATATTCGAGAGGGATCAATACGATCGCCGGCTTTGGATATATGGCCACTGACAATCCGCCGAAGACCGATGCCGAAATACGGGAGTATCTTCGCAACAGCCTGGGGTGGGAAACCATGAGTTCAGAAATGGACCAGTTTGATTTCTCGCTCGCGTACTACGACCCGGTTCTGAAATGGCCTTTTATATCCTTTAAACCGAAGGTTCACTAAAGGGGCGCTTCTCAACTTCCACTTTTGCTCTGCGCCTCGATCTCGACTGGTATGTCGACTGTGCCGAGGCGGTTGTTGTTCATCTCGCTCATCCGAGACGCTGCTGCCGGCACAAGGATGGCAAGCGTCACGCCTACTGGGCGTTGGTGGAGAGCTATCGCACCGCGCGCGAACCGCCGCAACGGATGGTGGATTGGCTGGGGTCGATGGGTGATTCCAGAATCGCAAGTCGTCGGCGTTCCCATGTTCGCCACGGGCTTCTGCGTGTATTTACGGAGGGTCGTCGCGAGATCGACAGTGATGATGGTCTGTGCCCAGGCTAGCGACGGGAGAGCCAGCAGGATCAGGAGAAGTTTTTTTATAGAACGCCTTCAGCGTACTACAGTTGCAGTTGTGCTCCTCTGGGATGGCGTAGGTTCTCTATTGCCCTGCCCCCCTCCACCAGAACAGCTTGACCCTTCTCAAGAACTGAATGTCCATAAGAGATGCCCCGCCTTCGTAAATGCACTCCATCGCTCGCATACGCATCCACCCTTCCTTGAGAACCTTTGTTGTAGTCAACCAGAATTACCTCAGAACCTATACCTAAAAGAACATCGTTGGTTCCACCGAAAATGACAGCCGCTGTAAAGTGGCCATCCGTCACCTCATGTGCAGGAAATCGTGGTCTGCAATCCGCGCCGCAATGCCCTATTGAAAGAGGGCAGCAAGAACGACAAGGTAGATGCGCGGAAGCTGGACGAGCTGCTGCGCACGATCTACCACGGAGAAAATGGACTGCGGACGCTGCGGGAGTTGGCGCGGAGTATTGTACAGTCAGCAAAGACCTGAGGCGAGTGATGAGTCGGCTCAAGGCGATGTATCGAAGCTGGGGCCAAACAGCCCAACAACAAGAAAAGAGAAAAGCCGCCAGGTGAAGTAGTTCAAAATCCGCATGTTACTTTGTGAGGGCGCCGCTTCCTCTCTAACGTTATTTCGTTTTAGCGCCGCTGGCTTCCTTGTATTCGATCAGTGCGCGCCGGTTGCCGCGTTTTCGATCGAAGGCATATTGCAATTGTCCGATGCAGATGGGGAACTGCTGTAAATGGGAATGAAAGCCGTAGAGCGACAACGTAATGACATTGTCCGACTTCCACCGCGCCTTCCACGCTGAACGCAATGACAGCGCAACAAGTACGGCTACCCACAGGACAAGGGGAAGGATCGTCAATCGAAGAAGGCTGGCTGTGACAGCAATCGCCAGCGATCCCATCCAGAAGCCCGCATGCATCAGGTTGCGCTTGCGGTCGCGATCCCAGCTGGGATCGTCGCTATCGCGAAAGCGCTGGGATATCTCAGCGAAGGCATGACCGGAGCGAATGGCACGCTTCCAATATTGGCTCCAGCGCGTCATCTGAAGATCGTGTCCTGTCATAGGGTGGTCTATGTGCAGGATACGATAGCCGCGGGCTCTCATTCGCCGACACATCTCTGGTTCCTCGCCGGCAATCAGTTCGCTGTCATAACCGTTCACTTCTTCGAGGGCGCTCCGGCGAATCAACACGTCCCCGCCGCAGAACTCGGTAATCGCGGGCGCATATACCCAATCCAGATCGAGGATGCGGTTGTAGATCGAATCTTCCGGGTGAATTTCGCGTCGATGGCCCCAGACCGCGGCGATCGATGCATCCTGCAGCATCGGTTCTAAAGCGGCCTTCGCAAAATCCGGGTGCAGGATCGTGTCGCCATCGAGGAAAAGAACGAACTCCGCCCTGGCGACCCTCCAGCCAGCATTGCGGCCGAGAGCGGCCGTCGGGCGCTCTGCGTGGAGGACAATTGTCTGGGCGCCATGTGCTGCAGCAACCTCTGGGCTACCATCAGTCGAGGCTGAGTCAGCATAGATAATCTCGATGCTTTTGTTTTCAAAGCCACGGATACGGTGAATCGACTCCAGGCATCGCACCAGCCTTTGGCCTTCGTTCCGCCCGATGACCACGACAGAAATAGCTGGCGCGGTCATTTTGTGACCTCTTTCCACCGCTCCCACAGACCCACGTCGGCAATCCTCACCGATTTACGACTTTTTCTCAAACGGGAACCTCAACGATTCCATTGTCTGGAATTTCCTCCACCGCAACTTCCTGGACCCTACGGGCCAGAATGCGTGCCGGAATTCCTACGGCTATGGAATTTGAGGGTACGTCCTTGAGGACGACAGCATTTGCTCCGATTGCAACATCGTCGCCGATCCGAATCGCTCCCAGGATTTTTGCACCGGCTCCCACATCGACGCGATTGCCGAGAATCGGAGCGCCGCGAACTCCTGTATGACGCAATCCGACCGTGACTCCATTGCGAATCACGCAATCGTCGCCGAAGACCGCATCTCCGCTGATCACGATACCGCCAAAATGGTCGATCCGGAAGCGTTTCCCGAGCGTTGCCTCGCAAGGCAGTTCAATGCCCGTCAGGATCTCGGAAAAAGGCTTGAGTAATTTATAGATAAAGGAGAAAGGAAGCCGCATCCAGCGCCGGCGAATGGTGTAGCGCCATCGCCCAAAACGATAGACGATCATGACCCAGAGCCCCTGCCGGGACCAATGGCGGTCATAGGTGCGAAAATCCTCTCGGAGATTCTCAAACAAGACAGGCTCCTTACCCCAGGCGAGTGGATCGCCAAATGCAAGGCGTCCACACCCACCCCCTTAAGCGCCGACTTCCCCGCGCTTCACCTTCGTCTCGACAATGCCATATTTTTGCAGCTTGTAGAGGAAGGCCTTGTACTCTATGTTCAGCTGTGCCGCGGCCTGCCGCCGGTTCCATCGTGTGGCTCCCAGAGCCTCGAGCAACAGCTTGGTCTCCGCCTGTCGCGAACTCCGCTCGAGATGGTCCATGGTTAAAAGGTTTCCGTTGGCATGATTGCGTTCCGGTAGCCTGTCGGATAACGCAGCTGGAGCCGAGTTCAAGCGCACCAACTCCTGTATCAACATGTCGGCGTCCTGATAGACCAGGTAGCGGCGCATCACATTCTCTACTTCGCGCACATTGCCTGGCCAGTTGTATTCGAGCATTACCGCCTGCAATTCTTTGGTAAGAACAGGCGCAGTTTCCCCCGGCGGCAAGTGCCTGCGCAGCAATACTTCTGCCAGGGGAAGAATCTCCTGCTGACGTTCGCGCAATGGCGGAATCACGATACTGATGACGTTGAGCCGGTAATAAAGATCCTCGCGAAACGTTCCACCTTCAATACCCCGGCGCAAATCCCGGTGCGTGGCTGCCATCACCCGCGCGTCTACTTTAATGATGCGCCGGCTGCCCAGCGGCTGGACCTCACCGTCCTGTAACACCTGGAGAAGTTTGGCCTGCAGCCGAATATCCATGTCGCCGATTTCGTCGAGCAGAATCGTTCCGCCTTGGGCGAGCTCGAACTTGCCCGGTTTGTCGATGGTTGCGCCTGTGAAAGCGCCCTTCTCATATCCGAACAATTCGCTCTCGATCAGTTCCGATGGCAGCGCCGCGCAATTCAATTTCAGGAAGGGTTTGTTGGCACGCGAGGAGTAAGCGCACAAGCGGCGCGCCATGACTTCTTTCCCCACTCCTGTCTCCCCGTGCAAGAGCACCGGCACATCAGCCATCCCTACCCGGGACAGGAACGAGTCCGAATAGTGCTGTACCTCCGTGATCGGCAGGTCGGCGGCCAAGGCCCGAGTCTGCTGCTTCGGGTCGGGACCCTCGTTCCAGCTTTGGTTATGGTCCGGAACAACCGAAAATCTCACGGAATCAATAACTTCTCGAATAGACCGGTAGGAATCCGGGTGCGCAAGCGAAGTCTTCAAAATATGAAGGCCGCGTATCGAAGTGCGAAATTCGCTATGCAGGTCATCCAGCTCATTCACGGCAAGGATCAATGGCAGATGCGGCCGCGAGGCGCATATTTCAAGCATGGTGTCCAAGTCCTGCTGACGTCGCATACCCACATTAGAAATAACCGCGGCTACGGTAAAAGCCGGATTCCGAAGATGCGTGAGAGCCTCGGGCAGCGTCCTTACCGGGAGCACGCTGTACCCATCGGATTTCAGGCTTTGGATCAGCGGCTCATGGGCTTGCGGATTCTCGCCAATTAACACAATAAGACTAGACATAATACCCCGCGTAGAGGTCGAGAGAAATCGAAGACAAGAAGTGCAGTGTGCACAAAAGTCGTCAGGTCACGTGGCGCGACAAATTGAATCAGTACTCCGGATCATAGCCGGATCCCGGTTTCGGAACAAAGCCACTTTTGTGGGAATTACCAATACTGAAGGGTATTTACGGTTAAGTACCCAATGCTAGGTTACCTCCGGAATCACAAAAACAAGCGCTCTTTGCTATCCAACTCGCCCCGGCTTTCTCAATCCTTCAATTTTTTTGGGAACTTTAGAGACTTATTGGGATTACTTGACCGCCCGGTTCTCTTGAAAGATCAACAATATGTTGCCAAATCGGCCTCCTGTCGTTTTGGCATCACGATTGCAATTACGAGGTTAAGCCGTCGTTGTGGCATGGCCCAAGAGTAACCAGCAGAGATCAGATCTTAAAGGGTAATTACGACCATGAGTCTTAGTCGAGACATCTATCCGAACCTCAAATTGCGAATTTACACCACTGGGCTTCGGCAGAATCGGCTGGCGAGAATGCTCGGCATCGACGAAGCCCACCTGAGCAGGATCGTCAACGGATTCCGTGAACCAAACGGAGACATTCGCGAACAGATCGCGACAATTTTGCAGAGCGACCCGGAATGGCTCTTTCACAGAATGCAGATCAGCGACGAAAGATTCTCAGCTGATGGGGCTCCTCAAGAGATTGCGAAGGATTTGCAGAATCACTGAAGCGTTTTCGGCTGCAGACGCGGGCTCTTAACGAATCTCCCAGAAGAAAGATGACTGAAGCAAATGGTTCGCTTGTAAGAAGTTTTAACTGTTTAAGAGGCCTTGGTCGCCTAAAAGACCTATCGGCTCCCCCGAGTCTTAACGTTCGACTGATTGAAGTATTGAGGATTTTGCAATTATGCCTGGTACAAGTCCCAATTCTGTAGCCGTTCTTGGTGTGCCTTTCAACAACGTGACCATGGATGAGGCCGTAAAGATCATTGAGGAAAAGATCGATGGAGGCGGCTTCCACCAGGTAGCCACAGCCAATGTGGACTTTCTTATGCACGCCATCCACGATCAGGAGTTGCAGAACATCCTTTGCTCCTGCTCGCTGGTTGTCCCTGATGGTATGCCCATCCTCTGGTCCGCCCGCCTCATGGGTTCCAAATTAAAGGAGCGTGTGTGTGGCATCGACCTGGTGCCTCGCTTGGCGGAACTTGCCGCGCGGCGCGGTTATCGCGTCTATCTGCTCGGGGCCAGCGAAAAGAGCTCGCAGCGCGCTTCGGAGCAACTGCAGAAAAGTTATCCCGGACTATGCATCGTGGGACGCTACTCTCCGCCGTCCCGCCCGCTCGAGGAGATGAATCACGAAGAGATCCTACAACGCATCGAACAGGCCCGGCCGGATATTCTGTTGGTCGCCTTCGGTAATCCGAAGCAGGAGAAGTGGCTCTCAATGCACCGCGATCGCCTCAATGTGCCCGTCTCGATCGGTATCGGCGGTTCGCTGGACATGATCGCCGGCAAACTGACGCGCGCGCCGCGCTGGATGCAGAAGAGCGGTATGGAGTGGTTTTTCCGCGCTGTCCAGGAACCACGGCGGCTGATTGGGCGGTATATAAGCGACGCGATCACGCTAGGCCGCTACTTGCCGCAGCAGATGGCAGCCACCGCTTCTCAGCCAAGAACTAGCGGTCCTTCCAATATCTTCAGCAACAGGGTCGGGAACACTGAGATCATTACCATCCAGGGGAATCTCACCGGACGACTGCTTGCCGACTTTGAGAGATACACGCGCAATGCCACTGACGCCGGAATGCACATTGTCCTGAACATGGCCGAGAGCGGCTACTTCGGACCGAATACGCTCGGTTCACTCGTTCAGCTCATGACTTCGATGCAGCGGCGTAAGCTTCATCTATGGCTTGCCGAAATGCGCCCTCACCTGGTTCGGCTTCTGCGCAGTTCAAGGCTGGATAGCTGCTTCAAGACAACTTCGAGCGTCAGCGACGCCCTTTACAGGATCGCTAAAGCCGATCATCGCACGCTGCAGATGCCTACCATTCAGACCATCCGCCGGAAGACCGGCAATCCCGTGCAGGTCCGGGTGGAAATGCTGCAGGAAGTCTGTCAGAGGATGGCGGCTGGCGACCAGGGCCTGCAGCTCGACTTCGGCGCTGGCTTCAGCCACGCATCCCGCTACGGATTTAAAGTTTCGGTAGGATAGAGCCGCGGGGCAGGGAAAGTGCTGCGCTACGGTTGCGATCCTATAGCTCACCTCGGTCCGTATCGCGTACCACGGATACTCGTTCGATCGCCGATGGAAAGGCGCATTCCGCTTATGACTCATCTCTTCTACCTATTTCTCGGCCTAGTGCTCGTGGCCATTACCCTGCCTCTTGTTCTGGAGTTGGCTCTGGTGACGGCTGCTGCATTACTGCCGGTTTGGGGGCGGCGGAATGAGGATTTGCCGGTGTGCGAATTTCCTCTGACGATCGTCATACCGGCGCACAATGAGGAGTTCCTGATCGCCAGGTGTGTCAAGAGCGTGCGCGAGTCGGCCTCCCAGAGCACCTCTAAGACCAACATAGGGATTTTCGTGGTCGCCCACAACTGCACCGATACCACCGCACAACAGGCGCGCAAGGCAGGTGCGGAGGTCCTAATCTACGATGATCCGGCGGCTATCGGCAAGGGCTTCGCCCTGCGCCATGGTTTTGAGCGCGCTCTCGCCGGGCAGGCCGAGGCGGTCCTAGTAATCGATGCGGATTCGATCGTATCTAAGAATCTCGTTCCAGCCGTTCAAAACCTCCTGGCAAATGGCGCCGACGCTGTTCAGTGCCGATACGAGATGGAGAGCTCCACGGAGAAGTCCAATAGCCGGCTTGCAGCTCTGGCGCTGCGTGGATTCAATGTTATACGGCCTCGCGGTCGCGAGAGGCTGGGCCTTTCCTCGGGCATTTTCGGCAATGGCTTTGCTCTTAGCCGGAACCTTCTGCGCGAGGTTCCATACAGGGCATTTTCCGTCGTCGAAGACCTGGAGTACCACATCACCGTGGTTCTGGCCGGGAAGCAGGTGCGCTTTCTTGAGACTGTGCTGGTTTCGGCTACACTCCCTGTTTCAGAGCAAGGCGAACAGGTTCAGCGTTCGCGATGGGAAGGGGGCAGATTCCACGTGGCCCGGACTTGGACGTGGCCCCTGCTCAAACAGCTTCTGCGCGGACGCCTTCGCTTGGCCGAACCGCTCTTCGACATAGCTGGTTTGCCGATGGCCTACGGCGTCTTCGCGCTCCTGCTAGCGCTTTGCGTGCCGGTAGCCGGGATTCGCATCTATGCCATGGTCTCGCTTCTCATAGTTGCCACCCACGTGCTGGTTGCCGCAGCCAGCGGGGCGGATGTTCTGAAAACGCTGGGAATGCTGGCTATGGCGCCGCTTTATATTTTATGGAAGCTCCGTCTTCTCCCGGCAGTTCTACGCGGATCGAGAGAAAAGGCCGCATGGATTCGCACCAACCGGGACTCCAACTTTAGGAGTATTTCCTAATCTTTGGGTTCACTGCATGATTAGGAATACTGGCATAGAACTACGGCGGCTCGTCACGCCGCAGGGTTTGGATTCACCGAAAGGTCTGACATTTATGAGATTCGCAGTTCGGACTACTCGAGCGGCAAGCATCGGATTGGCCTTGAGCCTGAGCGCGTTCTCGCTGCTGGCGCAGCAGCGGCCGACCGCGGCAACCGCTCCGGACCAGGTAGCCGGCACGCCGCAACTAAAGCTGAGTCCCGAGAAACAGCTCAAGAACTTTGAGCCCTCGGCCGATGAAGAGTACGCGCTCGGCGCCGGCGATGAAATCGCGTTGGACTTCCCCGGGAGACCGGAACTATCCAAGAAGTATATTATCGGCCCCGATGGGCGCATCACCCTGCCCATTGCCGGACCTCTGCTTGTGGCAAATCTGACACGCCCAGCCGCTGCTAAAGCCATCGTCGACGCGCTTTCGGCCGACTACACGAATCTCACCGTCACCGTCAACATCGAGAAATATGGCTCTAATCGCATCATCGTGCTTGGTTACGTGCTGCATCCTGGGGTCTTCGATTTCGACACTACCCCGACATTGCTCGATGCGGTCTCCCGCGGAGGACTCCAGTCCACCCCATCGAACAAGGATGGTTTGCCCGACCGCTGCATGATCTATCGCGGCAACGACCAGGTTCTTGAAGTCGACCTGAGGTCGCTCTTACGGAATGGCAGCGCTATGGCAGACATACGGTTGCGTCGCAACGACATTGTCTTCATACCTTCGCAGGCCGACCTGTTCGTCACCGTGCTCGGCGAAGTCAAGAACCCGGGCGCGATCCCGCTCACACCGGAATCCACTCTGCCGTCTGTTCTGGCCCAGGCGGGGGGACTTAGTGAAGGCGCGGGATCGTCGCCAAATATTCAGATCATCGACAAAGCTTCCAACACATCCAGAGTCCTCCATTGGAAGCAGCTGATGACACCCGGAGGCATATCGGAGGTCAGCCTTAAGCCAGGCGACGTAATCGTGATTCCCAAGAGCGGCTTCGAGAAGGTGGCTTACGCTTTGCGACAGATCAGTCCCATGACCAGCCTGTTGAGCCTCGGTGCAATGGCCGCCACCTTTTAGCGAATGGAAAAGCATTTGGTTTTGCAGACGAACGCAGCGCGGTTTTGTAGTTCAGTTCTGCTTAGGTGTAGCACGATCTCAAGGACTTTTATTGCATGTATATAACCCCACGCCAAATCGAACCGCAACAGGCACCGATGCCTCCTCACCCTCGGCCACCGGCGCCAGCCGGGGGCGGAATCAGAATTAATGTTCTCAGGAGCATCAAAATACACGCCATCACGGCGAGCCTGGTTGCGCTCGTCACCTGCGGCCTGGGCCTCGCCGTGATGCTGCGCCACAAGCCCTTCTATTCCGCTACGAGCACGATTTATGTCTCGCCTAACTTCCCCAAGACCCTCACTGACGACCGCGAGCAACAGTACCAATACGAGACCTACATCCAGGAGGAGATGCACACGGTTACCCGGTATGACGTACTCGCGGACGCAATTCGCAAATTACCTCCCGGCACCTGGGGGCCGTCATACGAGGGCGAGCAATCCGCGGTGGGGCGCTTGCAGAACGCTCTGGATATTTCGCGTGTAGGCAGCACCTACCAGGTGGAGATCAGCCTGATGGGCTCACACCCCGACCGTTTGGCCGATATTGTGAATGCAGTGACCAATACGTACATCGAGAAGGCCAAGGACGAAGAGTTCTATGGGCGCGATGAGCGCCTGGAGACTTTGCGCCAGGAACGGAAACGCATACAGTCGGAACTCGATGCGCGGCTCCAGGAGCAGGCTGACATCGCCAAGTCCCTGGGAGTGGCAATTGTGGGCGGGGATGGGGGCAATCCTTTCGACAGTCAGCTGGAAAAGATGCGCAGCGATCTGAACACTGCCCACGGGCAAAGAATTCAAGCCGAAGCTCAGCTTTCTGCCATCGGGAACGGCGATCCGTCGGCTCCCAACTCCGCATTAAGCGCCGCCGCCGATGAAATTATCGCGGGTGATCCACAGCTCACGGCTCTCAAGACTTCACTCGGCCAGAAGCGGAGTGAATTGCTGGGGACGCTCGCCGGGCTGACTCCCAACAATCCTCTCAGGAAACAGACCGAACAGCAGCTCTCTGAGACCGAGGCCGAGCTGCAGAAGATGCAGTCGAGCCTGCGCGCCAAGGCTGCTGCTCGCCTCGAAGAGAAGCTGCACGCCGAGGTGAATCGGGCTGCGACAGTCGAATCCAGGCTGCTCAGTGACCTACAGCAGCAGACACACGCTGCCACCACCGCTGCACCGAAATTTCAACGCTCCGATGAAATCAAGGCGGATATCGAACGGCTGCAGTTGCGCTACAACGCCGTTGATGATCGTATCGGCAACCTTGAGCTTGAGGGCAGCTCTCCTGGTTCCGTGCACCTTTTCCAACCGGCAAGGCCGCCGCTTGGGCCCCAGCCCAGCAAGACGGGCAAATTTCTGCCGCTGTTGTTTCCTATATCGATTCTGCTGGGAATCGCCGCAGCAGTGCTCTTCGATCTGCTGGATCCGCATCTCTACACGGGCGGCGATGTCGAAGCGGTCATGGGTTTCTCGCCCGTCGGCGTACTCCTCGATGATCGCGAAGTCACCCAGCTGGTCTACGACGAGTGCGCATTGCGCCTCGCCGCGGGCATCGACCACGCGGCTCATGCTGCCGGAGTAAGAACCTTTGTCATAACCGGCATTGGTTCTGGTGCAGGTACCACCACCATCGCCGGGCACCTTGGTAGCACACTTGCCAAGCTCGGCCGAAAGACTCTGACCATCGATGCATCCGGTAACACGAATCCAGTGGCCTATGCCACCGTTAGCCTGACAGACACCGGCCGGCGTGCCGATTCGCATGCCGAGATGCGGACTGAACTTCAGTCCACCGTTGTGCCCCAGCCTCTCAACTCTAAGATTTTGCCGCTCGCAACCAGCTTCATGGCCAAAGCTTTCCAGGAGCTCACCAACGAGTATGACATCGTACTGATCGACGCGGCGCCGCTTCTTACCTCGGCCGAAACCGAGTACCTGGCCCGGTTTGCTGACGTTACCATCTTGGTTGGCGAATCGGCCAAGACCAAGAAGGCGGAATTGAAGCGTTCAGCGCGCCTGCTCGAGCGGCTCAATGTCGGGGGAGTTGCGGTCATCATCAATAAGGTTGGTCTCCTGCGTGCCGAAAAGACTCTTAAGCAAGATCTCGCCGAATTTGAAGCGCGCGTCAACAAGATGAACCTGCGCTGGCAGCCGAAGTATCAACGCTCCGAGCCTTCTCCCTTCACTCCTTTTGTCAGCGCTGAAGATATTGCTGACTCGGAGAGTGTTTCTGTCGCCGAACGGGCATAACGCAATTTGGTTCTCGGCTGTACGCCAAAGAGCGAGCACAACTCGGATCGCCTAGCAATCATCTTCCGCTCCCGCGCTGAAGATTACGGGCGCTTGGGTATCGTAAGCAAAATGGAGATCCGCGATGAGACGGCGAACTTTGTACATCTGCCTGATGCTGGCGGTGAGCATCGTGGGGGTTGGCTTGTGGAGAGCAACCAGAGTGCGCGCGGCTGCCGAAACCCCTCCCGTAGCCTATTTGAAAAGCTGGAGTCCTCAGGCGGCGGCAAATTATCTTGATCGTCGCGAAGTCTGGTGGCAGTATTGGCCAGCGGCGCAGATGGATCATGGAACGGTCTGCATCTCCTGCCATACAGTTGTGCCATATGCGATGGTACGCCCGGCGCTGAGCCAGGAGTTGCACGCGACGGAAATGCCTGCGCCCCAAAAGGTCCTGATGGACAACGTGGAAAAACGGGTAGGCCACTGGTCCGAGATGACCCCGTTTTACACCGATGAAGCCTATGGGCCTGGTAAGACTGCTGAGTCTCATGCTACCGAAGCCCTATTGAACGCCGTAATCCTGACAAGCTATGACACCCGGAATGGGCATCTGCGGCCAATCACTCGAACCGCCTTAGACGAGGCATGGGCATTGCAGGAAATGACGGGTGAAAATGCCGGAGGATGGAGATGGCAGGACTTTCATCTGTCTCCATGGGAGTCTTCGGAGTCTGGCTACCAGGGTGCAGCGCTATTCATGCTAACGATTGAGAATGCTCCGGATGGGTATGCAAACGAGCCGGGGATTCGCGAGAACATGGAGCTGCTAAAACAGTATCTGCGTAGGCATTATGCAGCCCAGCCTTTGATGAACCAGCTGTACGTTCTGTGGCTGTCCCCAAAAGTGTCCGGACTGCTGACAGAAGACGAGCGAAAGGCGCTGCTGGAGGCAATTCAAAAGCATCAGCAGGCCGATGGTGGCTGGAGTCTGGCCACACTCGATCCCAGGAGTCAGTTAGAGAACAACCGGTTGAAACGGCTAAAACAGGAGCTCGTTGAGATGACCAGTCCGGTAACGAGCGATGGATATGCGACGGCTCTGGTTGTAATGGCACTGGAAGCGTCGGGAACGAGCCAGCAGGATGGACTGGTGAAACGTGGACTCGATTGGCTTGAACAGCATCAGGGCAGCGACGGTGCCTGGCGAGCCTACTCCGTCAACGAGCGGCGGGACCCGGACAGCGATATTGGACGATTTATGAGCGACGGGGCGACCGCGTATGCAGTGATGGCGCTGGAGAATAGACAGCACCCATCTGGGAAATAAGCCGCGGCCCAAGTGGACGAGTTCTCATAAAAGAACACCGACGCTGGGAGATATCTCGAACCACGGCGCACTCAGATATTGCGCTTTATCATTTTCAACTTATTGCGCGAGACTCTCGACTCTGACCAACATGCTCGCGCCTGCGCTTAAAACTGACGCAGGGTTAGTCATTCTGGTCGCAGCCAGTGTGGCTGCACTGTTCTTCAATTGCAGTTTCTTCTGCGCGGCCATGTACTGCAGCCAGTTTCTATAGATAGACGTAGCGGTCGAGTGCCACGTGTCCTCGATGCTTGTCTCCGCCAAGACGTTAGAAACATCTGTAAGCAACTCTGGTTGCCGGCAGGATAAGGCCTGTTCCTGCAATGCCGCGAGTGCGTTTGCAGTTTGCGGGTCAAAATAATTCCGCGGCATCAAGGGATAAATGTCCGTTTCTCCCCTAAGATATCGCCCGACATCTCTGCGGTATTCGAGCAGCAAAGTATTGGATTCGTATTCCGGGTGGCCTTGGAAAAAGACGAAGAGGCTTTTTTGCTGCTTAACGAACGTATCGACGCCGGCATCTGCAGAGCGGGTGAGAACCTTGTAGCCACAAGCTGTCAGCTCGTCTTCGGAGAGACCATTCCACCTGGAATGCGGGAGCTTAAAGCGCGAGGGCGCCCCCGAAGTCAATGTGTGATCCGACAATTGTTCGCACTCGAAGATGCCAAAGTGCTTGTGTTGGCTTCTGATTCGGCTGACGCCATCGAGATGGAGCACGGCAGCGTGCGCGGCCAGGCAGGACCAGATCGTCGAGTGAGTGTTGTCGCAAGCCCACTCCAGGACCTTTGTAAAACTCTCCCAGTATGGTTCGTCCCTTAGGTTCGGAGTCAGCGGCTCTCTTCCGGTCACAATCAGCCCGTCGAGACTCGTGTTCCAAAGGTTTTCAGTACTCGAATAGAAGGTCCGGATATGTTGTTCGCCTGCTTCACTCCGAGGCACCCCCGGCAATGAATACAACGACAGGTTGATCGAGAACCCCTCAGAGGCCGAGTCGAGGAGCGAAAAGAACTGGCGTTCGGTTGCCTCAATAGCCCCGTTCGCCATATTGTTGATCAATCCAATATTGAGTGTCTTGCTTAACCTATCCAGACAGCCTGCAGACGGGTTCGCGCAGAGCCCTTTCGTACAAGACTTCGGGTCGCCAGGCAGATTTGAATTCAAGGAAACAGGCATAGATATCTCCGGGGTACTGGTTTGAACCACTCGGGGGAGATGGATCGACCTAGATGGTGGCGTCAAGGGCCTGATCAAGGTCTGCAATAATGTCTTCGCTGTGTTCGATCCCGATGCTGAGCCGGATCATCTCCGGCTTGACCCCAGCACTGAGTTGTTCTTCGTGCGACATCTGCCGATGCGTTGTCGATGCGGGATGGCAGGCCAATGACTTGGCATCACCCAGGTTGACAAGCCGCGTCACAAGCTTGAGCGCGTCATGAAATCTAACTGCAGCCTCATAGCCGCCCTTGAGCCCGACCGTCATCAGCGAGCAGGCACGGCCGCACAGATACTTTTGCGCAAGCGCATGATAAGGACTAGCGGGGAATCCTGCGTAGTTGACCCACTCGATCCTGGGATCATCGCGCAAAAACTCGGCTACCTTTTTTCCGTTCTCTACGTGCCGGTCAATTCGTAGCGCGACCGTTTCAATGCCCAGCAGCAGCAGAAACGCACTCAGCGGCGACAGTACAGAGCCAGTGTGCCGCTGATAAACGCTGCGGACACGTCCCATAAACGCCGTCTTCCCAAAGTGCTCGGTATAGACCAACCCGTGATACGAGGGATCGGGCTGGTTAAACATGGGGAAACGCGACGCATGTTCCTTCCAGTCAAAATTGCCGCTGTCGATGATCGCGCCTCCGAGCGTCGTGCCGTGCCCGCCGAGGAACTTCGTAAGGGAGTGCAGAACAATGTCGGCGCCGTACTCGATCGGCCGAAGCAGCAGAGGTGTCGCCACTGTATTGTCGACGAGCAACGGCAGTCCGTGTCTGTGCGCCACGCGCGCCAGCTTCTCGATGTCACAGATATTTCCTGCCGGATTTCCGACACTCTCGCAGAAGATCGCGCGGGTTTTGTCATCGATCAACTTTTCCAGCGCATCTGGGTGATCCGACTCCCCAAACCGAACGTTTATTCCGTGGCTTGGCAGCAAATGAGCGAAGAGGCTGTGCGTTGTTCCGTAGAGCTGGGGAACAGAGATGATATTTGTGCCAAGTTCAGTTACATTTAAGACAGTATAATAAACGGCGGCCTGCCCGCTGCTGACGCACAGAGCCTCGAGCCCACCTTCGAGCGCTGCAACGCGCCGCTCAAGCACCGCCGTCGTTGGGTTCGCGATGCGCGTGTAGCGAAATCCTTCAGCCTCCAGGTTGAATAACGCCGCCGCGTGATCGGCGCTATCAAATGCATAGGACACCGTCTGATAAATGGGCACAGCGACCGCTCTGGTGGTCGGATCGTATTCGTAGCCGCCGTGAACGGCAATCGTTTCCGGTTTCATTGATTTATCTGCCCGTGGACTCTGCAAGTGCGATCTCTGCCTGATCCGGCTCGGATTGATTTCGTTCGGATTGCCCGCCAAGTTGAGTGAAGAGACGATTCATCTCGTCTACCACCCAACGAATATCGGCTTCGGTTGTCTTGAAACTGGTGATGCATGCCCGCAGGGCCGGAACGCCTCCGATCACCGCTTCCGACATCCACGCAATCTGACGTTCCCGAAGACCTGCCAGAAAATCCGACGGAACAAGGCCCTCCCGAGTGAAGCAAACGAGCGGCAGCGGCGTTGAATTGACGATCTGCCAGCCTGAAGCGGTCAGAGCTTCTCTTAGGACATGACCCATACGGGCCTGTTGATCGATCATTTCGATCTGTCCCGATTCGCCATGGTGAGCAAGCGCCATAAAGAGCTTCAGACCGATAAACCGGCGAGACCACTGCACCGAGGTCATAAGTGGATCCGGGACTGTCAGATCTGTGTTCTTCGACAAGTAGGTAATGCCTACACGGAATGCCTCAGCAACACGTTCAGGATGCCGGCAGAAGAACATCCCGCAGCCCATCGGGACAGAGAACCATTTATGCGCGTCGCATGTGATCGAGTCAGCAGTTTCAATTCCAGCCAGATGTTGCTTGAGCTGTGGTGAGACAATCGCCGCGCCGCCCCACGCCGCGTCGACATGGAACCACAGGTTCTCGTCATGGCAAAAGCTCCCTATTTCCTGCAAGGGATCGATGATGCCCGCAGCGGTGGTTCCGGCTGTGCCAATGACCATGAACGGTGCCAATCCGTTTCTACGGTCTTCAGCCACCTGGCGTTTCAGATCATTTACATCGAGTTTCAGCTGACTGTCTGTTGCCACAATGCGTATGGCCTTGCGACCGAGCCCGGTAATATGCGCGAGCTTGTTGTACCCGTTGTGAGCTTCCTCTGTAAGGTAGATGGTTGGCTCAGAGGCCAGTCCGCGAAGACCGTGTTCACCGTAGGCCGGGAAGGCATGGGTCAGGGCCACAACGATTGCTGACAGATTGGCTTCGGTTCCGCCGCTCGTGAAAGTTGCGATGCTCTCCGCTGGAAGGCCAAATTTCGCGGTGAGCCAGCCAAGCGTGTGCCGTTCGATCTCATTCGCCGCCGGCGACGTCCGCCAATTTGCCAGCTGAGAGTTGTAGATCGCTACAAGCGTGTCGGCAACCACGGACGCGAGCGTCACGCTCGGATTAAAGAGGCCGAAGTAACGAGGGTGGGTTACCTGCACCTGCCAGGTCTTTAACATCTGCTCGACGTCGGCGAGGACTTCTTCAAGAGTTCGCTCTGTGCTGAAGTCATAGCGCGAGGCAAGATAGTTTCGAATTTCGCCGGGCGTCACACTCGGGACGATGGGGCCATGCGCGATCTCGGCCTGCACCCGTTCGAACTCGTCCGTGAATTGATCTATGAATTCATTCGTCAACATTTGTGCCTCTAAGCGTGGGCGCCAATGAACATCCGAGAAAAAACGCAATTTATTGCTGCAGTTAGGATCGCTCTTACGGTACTCAAAGGGAACTCCCCAGAAGTTGCATTTCTCTGGCGGAGCCAATTACTACAGGCGAATCTGTCCGGCTTGAATGCGGTCGTACAACGCCTTGTCGAGTTGAATAAATGCACCTGACTCCGGATCGTCGAGATAGATCGTGTCCGACGTAGCGACAGGATCATATCCCTGACGCGCCAAGTCGGTCTTCGAGTACTTGAAGGTTCCCGTAACTTCGATTTCGTCCTGAATGCGCAGGAATCTGGGACGGGCATATGCCGGAAGACGGCCGTAGAGGTGCTCCCTCAGCCCGGAGAGGTTGATCGCGGGATCGGCAACGAGTGCAGCCATGCCGGCCCGGCCTTCAGAGGCAGGGACGGTCACCCCATAAACGTTGGCGTGCTTCACGCCAGGGAACTCGCAGATCGCCTCGGAGACCTCGGAGGTCGCAACGTTCTCGCCCTTCCAGCGAAAAGTGTCGCCGATGCGGTCAACGAAGTAGTAAAAGCCCTTTTCATCTTTGCGCATCAGGTCGCCGGTTCGAACCCAGGCGTCGCCCGGCTTAAGGACATCGCGGAGGATTTTCTTATCGGAGGCTCGCTCATCGGTGTAGCCCTCGAAGCGGCTGCCTACATTCGATGGATCGTCGACGACCTTGCCGATGGCTTCCCCGGCTTCGTTAGCAGCGCAGCGTATGCAGAATCCCTGATCGTCGCGAACCGGCTCACCCTTTTCGACGTCAAATTTCACCAGAACAGGCGAGAACCGATGCGTGAGGTATCCTGGAACGCGGCCGATCGCGCCGCGTTTGCCTTCGACGTTGAACAACGAAACCCCGCCTTCGGTAGCCGCATAGAATTCGAAGATGCGCGGAATTCGGAAGCGCTCTTTGAAGGCATCCCAGACATCTGGCGCCAGACCATTGCCACAAGCCAGCCTGATGCGATGATTCAGGTCGTTCGAAGACGGAGGCGCGTGGAGCAGGTAGCGGCAAAACTCACCGATGTATTGGAAGATCGTGCAGTCCCAGCGGACAACGTCGCTCCAGAACTGGCTGGCAGAGAATTTCTCACGAATGACGACGCTGCCGCCGCCTACGAGAGTCGCACCGGGCACCAGAACCCCGCCAATGCTGTGATACATCGGCAGGCAGTTGTACATCCGATCCTCAGGTTGTGCATCCATCATGCCGGCGAACCAATGGCTCCATTGCATCACGCGGGCGTGACTGATGTTGGCGGCCTTTGGCAATCCGGTGGTGCCGGAGGTAAAGATATAAAGCGCCCGATCTTCGATGGTCAGCGATGGCCGTTCGCCGCCATCCAGCGGATCACAAGGTTGCTGTCGAACGGCGTCATCAACAGGCTGGAACCGGTCGTTGTCGACTCCGTGAGTCCAGATCGCTGGCGACACGGTGAGGCCGGGCAATGCGGTGGTAAGAGCATCGACGAATTCTCCAGTGACGACGAGATGCTTCGGGCCAACGATGTTGATGCAGTGAGCCAGTGAAGGGCCGAGAAGGTTGGTATTCAGTAGTGCCACCACGCCACCAACACTCGTGATGCCCAGCCAAACGGCGAAGTATTCTGGCCGGTTGGTCATCAACAAAGCGACGACATCGCCTTTTGCGAGACCCTGTCCGAGCGCCCAGCGGGCATATTGGTTCGCGCGTTCGGCCAGCTCTCGATAAGTAAGGCTCTCTCTCTCAGATAGCAGGGCCGGCGCGTTACCGTAACGCACGGCGAGTTCCTCGATCACGGTCGAGATGACGCGACCAGGATTCTTTGAGATGGGAGCGGTCAACTCCAGCCCCCGCAACCAGGCTTTGGCTGCGGAGCTGTCCGTATTTACCGCAGCAACCGTCTGAACGTCCGTCATGCTGTGGCCCCCGCATCGACGGTAAGAACTGTTCCGGTGATGTTTTTTGCCTTATCGCTGAGAAGGAACTCAACGGCATTCGCAATATCGTCGACGTCCGCCAGCCGTTTGAGGGCGCTGCGGCGCTCGATCTGCTGGCGCTGCTCGTCCTTCATGCCGTGCGTCATATCAGTCTCGACGAACCCCGGCGCTACGGAATTTACGTTCACGCCCATGCGGCCAACCTCTCGCGCGAGGGCGCGGGAGAAGCCGACTAAGGATGCTTTCGTGGCGCTGTAAACCGAGAGGCCGCTATAGCCGGTAAAGGCTGTGATAGACGCCAGACTGATGATGCGACCTCCTCCGTCGGCCATCATCGATCGCACCACATACTTCGTGAGGACCATGGGCGAAACCGTGTTCACGCGTACCAACTGCTCGATCTGAGAAGTGGGCATGAGAGAGAGAGCTCCATCGAAACTCATTCCAGCGTTGTTCACGAGCCCGTAGATCGCGCCGAAGTTCTTCCGCAACTTCTTAACCAGATCGGGAATCTCCTCAATAGCGGCCAGATCAAAGGGCACAAAATGAAAAGATCCGGGGTTCGCGAGCTCAGCCTCTTGCATTGCCGCAAGGAGTTCGCTGTTCTCCTTGCGCGCAAGGGCTATCACGCGATAGCCTGCGCCCGTCAACTTACGAGCGATCCCCAAGCCCAATCCCCGGCTACCGCCGGTTACGATTACATTACGCATTGCGGCGATTGAGCTTCCCTGATTCAGCAACTGCTAGCGCAGGGACAAAGTTAATCGCAGCCGGAACCTTATGCGGCGACAGCGCGTCGCGGCAGAGCAGCAAAATATCGTGCTGAAGTCCACGCGGATCATGATCAGATGATTGCGCCGCCGTCTTGAGAACTACGCTAGCGACGACAAGGGCGCCAGTAATCGGATTTTTCTTTGTCTGGACAAGCGACATGTGCACTGCCGGGTGGCGATTGATGACGGCTTCCACTTCCTCTGGATATACCTTCTCGCCTCCGATATTGATGACTCCATCCCGCCGGCCTACGAAGTAGTAGCGCCCATCCCGCAGTTCAAGCAGGTCGCCGGTGTCAACGAAGCCCTCTGCGTCCTTGGGAAATGGTGTGTGGTTGCCCAGATAGCGGCTCGCCGTGCGGGGCGATCGTATGCGCAAGGAGCGATCCACGACTTTCATCTCGATACCAGGGATTTGTTCGATCAATTGAGCAGGAAAACCCGCAAGACCATCGTTCACAACGAACGCGACACCACCCTCGGTTGTGGCGAAAGCATGCCCGATTCGAGCCTGAGGGTAGGCGAGCCGGAGTTGGTTCAGTACTCCCTGGTCCGCGATCTCTCCCGACAAGCGAGCATATTCCGGCGTGATTTTGTGCGCCGCCGGGCTCATCAGTGCACGACGCCAATGCGTCGGCGTCCCCGAGATGTGCGTGACTCCGTGAGAACCGGCGCGAGCCAGAAAATCCGCTGTGGACTCCTGGGCGCTCGATAGGACGAGCGATGTGCCGGTGAGTATGGCGCGAAGAAAGATCTGGAGCCCGCCGTAACGGCGAATGTCGTAGAACGTGCTCCAGACAATCTGTGCCGAAGACTTACCCGGGCGATCCAGAGCGCCGGCAAGACTCACCAGCGTGTGGGCAACCAGCTTCGGCAAGCCTGTGGTGCCGGAGGTGAGCAGAACCCATTCCGTCTCGTACTCCGCCTTGCGGTCACTGTTTCCCGGTATGATCTCGCCATTGCATGGAACGAACCGGCAGACCTGCGGATTGGCCAGCTCAGCCGTTCTCCCATCAGAGACGATCGCGTCCACATCGGCAGATTCGATGACAAAGGGGAGGTAGCCAAGAGGCATCTCCGGCGGAAACAGAATAACGCGGCGCGCGACACCGTCCAGCTCGATCAGGGCCAGAGCTGCGGCAAGCTGGCTCGTCGTGGCAATGAGAACGGATCGGCCGCGAAGCTCCTCGCCATGGCCATAGATTGCAGACCCGTGGACAAGATCGCCCAGAGTCCTGTTCGCTTCAGCACCGAAGAGACAGCGCTCAGATAAATCACCTGAGGAACTGAGCGCGCTCCAAAGCGACGGCGGATTATTTTGTGGCATTTTCATAGAATTGGACAAACTCACCAAAGGTCACCGGAAAGACAGCGTCTTCGGAAGCACTGAAAGGATCGACTTCAAGCTGCGCCTCAAGCCGTGCTACGACGATAGCGAAGCAGAGGGAATCGAGCCCCGAGTCGAGCAGCGCCAGATCATCTGTGAGTGGCGCAAGCCGTTTACCCTGTTCCAGTGCAACCTGCTTGAATTGAGTTGTAATTTCAGAACGAACACTCATATGCGAATGAATTTAAATTCTCCCAAGGGATCTCTGCCCTATAAGCAAGGGGCATGGTTCTCGTAAACGACTTCGTTTTCGATCGCAGTTGAATCATAAGCGCTCGGGGCGAAGTCTTCTATCCCGCTTATTGGGAAACAGGCACTCAACCAACGTTGCATATGCTGCCGTAATGCAGCCCTTCCCGCACGGTTCGCAAAAGAGTGATCCGTACCTTCGATCAATTGAACGGTAACGTCGGTCTTATTACGCGCGAGGCCCAGAATATATTCGAGGTAATCGAATTCACCTTCCCGCGGTTTCGTGCCTGCGGTCTTTCGGCCGGGAGCCTTGAACAGGAGGATCGGTAACCCCTTAGCGGCCACCTCCTCCCATCTGCGGAGAAGGCCAACGTTTGCGTTTTCCGGAAGTGTGTTTCCGCGCAAGGACAGCCGGATAAGCTTCAGGCGATCGTAGATGTTACTGAGAACTCCGCCGAAGCGGCTCTGGGCACCCCAGCGAACCAGGCGCTTCCACGCCTTGGACTCCTTCAGTTGCTGAGGAAGATGGAAGTACGGATCCATGAGCACCACGCCCTTGCATTCTTTGCTTGCTGCAGCCGCGTAGAGCGCAGAGATCGCGCCAGCACAATGTCCTACAATCACTACACCCGATAAACCGAAGCGTTCGACGAGTTCCCCCACCTTGGCAGCGGCTATCGATTCGTAGCCTCCTGCATTGATGAAATCCAGCAGGGCGGTGTTGAGCGGCGCATCCGTGTCTCCCAGTCCTGGCAAATCAAGCCGGAACGATGGATAGCCCAGCGCCGCAAAGGCTTCAGCCCAGTAGACCGCCGAATCGCCTGTGGCGGTTCGCGGGAGGAATAGGGAATTCAGGAACACAACCCCGATCCTGTTCCGATCGCGAATGTCCTGCCGTGAGCGGGAGAGCTTGTCCTGAGGCTTATGGTAAGTACCTCGAAGGAGTACGCCGAGACCATCCAGTGTAATCAGCTCGCGAGATTCGATCTCATTCACTGCACCCTCCCCATGAGTCCTGACAGAGTCTCCTGGACCCAGTCGAAGTTTTGCGAGTACAGCCAGCTGAGATCCGTGATTTCGTCGCCGCCGCCAACAATTCCCTTTTTGGCCAACGGGCGCGCATCCGCGCCGAGGGTAGCAATCCTGACCGGTCTGTTGTACTTCAGAGCGGCACTATCCTCGTCGCCCATGTCGGGCGGTAGTTCGAAACCAAATGAGTCCTTCCACAATCGAGGCGACCACTCATAGCCTTCCACCTCGATCGGCGAACCCTGCTCTAAATCGCGAATGTTATCGGACCCGGTTCTTCGTTCGTCGGCAGACTTCAGCATCTGCTGCAGACCCACCCAGCGAAGAAGTGTTGTGCGAAGAGCCTGGTTTGCGTTTGCCGGGGGGGACCACAAGAGCAGAGCATCCCCAATGCCAATCTGAAAGGTCTTGCCGACGAGCAGCGCGCCAATTTCAAGGCCGTGGAGTATAAGTGGTACATTCGGCGACCGGCGATTCAGCCATTCAGCAAGAAGCCGAACGTCTTCACGCCAGTCTCCGAAAGTCATTTCCTCAAAAACACCCGTGCTCTCCCCGATACCACGATAATCGAAGCGGAGAACTTCAATTTTCCTTGCGGCCAGGTAGCGGGCCCAGCGAACCCAGGGACCATAGGAGTTCTGCCGCTCGGATGCAAAGGGCCCCACAAGGAGAGCACGCGCTACCGGATCTGTCACTTCGTGCAGTACGGTGTACAAGTGCGCTCCCGGAACGCTGAAGTATCCAACCGCTTCTGGAAGACTTGCGTTCAGATGATGCTGTATCTGCTGCACGATTGATGCCCCGCTGGAAAATCAGCCCTGCAGTTAGTTGACCGGCCCGAAGACTATAGTCCGGACCAGGTTACGGAGAAGATAGACGCCCTCGTAGACATCCACGCCAGGCTCGAGCGGATTGATCGTCATCTCAACTCCAAGCGCCGTGAAGAGTCCCTGTGTGTGAGCGATGTCGCAGACACCATGCACATCGGTGTACTCCATATCCTTCGAACCCTGTGCTTCCGCCAAGGCTGCCAGATAGGGCATGAACTTCTGAATGAAGCCTTCGAACAGCGCCATCGTCGCAAGCGATTGCACTCCGGAGAGACGGCCCAGGAGCAGGCGGACGTTGGTCAAGTCCTCAGTGACGGCGAAGGAATCCGATTGAGTCGGGAAGGCGTCAGCCGCAATCATGAATCTGCGCAGCATAGCCGGATGACTGTCGCGAACTTCTTCCGTCAGATTATCAATGATGATCGGACGCGCGTCTTCAGACTGAACGGCCAGATAGGTAGCCGTCATCCAGTAGATAAAGTTACCTTCGAGAACAGCAGAATACCTGGCAAGAATGCCACGCCGTTCCTCGCTGGTTAACTGCTTTAGGTCAGGCAGCGAAGCAACGAGCTCATCAATCATGCTCTCGATCTTCGGCTGGATTTCGGTTTCAACAAGATGATTCTGCAACTGCGGAGAGAGCACGGATGTAGTCATGGTCGACCTTTCATGGGTCAGGATTTGGCTCCAGATTTGGCACTCAACGTGACCAAATGGAGAAGATCATCGGGGAGATGCTCGGGGGAGAGATACTCACCTTAAGTTTTGAGAAACGAGAAAGGGCTCAAGAGAACGGCAGTGTTCGTTCAGTGGAAATCAGTAATTCAGGACAACTCAGTTGTTGATTCGCAGTGGCCGGTTTCGCATGTCCGTTTGGCGTGTTGCTCAATCATCGCCACGACGCCGATCGATTCTTACTCCAAATGCAGCCGGTATTACACCGATTTCTGGGTATCAGACTGATGAACGGCGACCTGCTCAAGTCGCAATCGACGTTTTGAAAAACTCATACTTTATCACTAAATATCGACTGCAACAATATGTTCCTAATCGTATCGGAAACTGCCAAGGTAGCAATCCCATTTTGGTAACGCCGCTTCATTTATTAGGTAATAGGTATCTTCAGTTACCAAATCCGGGAAAAAATCGGTTACCGTATTGATCTCCTCTGTGCCGTCATTCTCTGAATTGAGCCTTTGACCGCCGATCTGCACACTTGCGCGGCTGTATTCTTTGCAAAGCCTCAATCGGTTCGGCTTGAGTTTGCTGCTATTCGCCGATTTTCGCGTACAACGTTCCGGACGATCTGAAGGTATCTTCTAATGTCGCTCGCGTACTTTGTCCGACTTACCCCGCTCAACCTCGAACGCATTGGAACGATTTTCCGTTAGGCTAAACTGAAATACGTTCATCATCCAGCCGCTGATCGTGGAGCACGGGATAGACGCATTTATAGACGCATTTACTGTTCAACACTGGTAATTGCTGCTGTCGCGCTGATAAGGAAAACGCCGGGAGAGAGGCATTTGCAGAAACCAAGAGCTGACGAAGTAGCCCCCCGCACGCTCTTTGCTCCGGAATCAGGATTACTGGGTTTGCGAACCCAAAATGTCGCAAGCCGGCGAAGGTTTCAGCGTTGCTTAGAACCATGCGTATCCGTATTGTGGCCGAACATGCTTACAGTTGTCGCAGCTGCACACCGGCCGGCTTAGCCAACTCACGCCATGCGAAGAGTTTGCGATCTATTGCAACGGACACTCGAAGAGCATTGGCTGCAATCGTGAGAGAGGGATTGATTGCCGCGCTAGTCGGCATGAAAGATCCATCTGCAATAAAGAGATTGGCGATGCCATGCGCCCGGCAGTCTCGATCGACTACCCCGGCCGAAGGGTCATTGCTCATGACACATGTGCCGCAAGGATGACCGAAATTGAGTTCAATATCCTGGGTGAGAAAAGTCAAACGCCTTCCCTTCAGGCGATCGGTCAAAAGCCTGCGGAGAAGAGCCGCGCGCTCACGCAGTTCAGCCTTGATGGTGTATTTGAGGATGACGCCATCGGCCTCATCTTCGTTGAGTACAACGCGATTCTCCGGGTAAGGAAGATCCTCAATGAGGTTCACGAAGATCGTACCGCGACCGAATCTCTTGATTGTCATAGCCGCCGGAATTCTCAAAAAGGGTCGAAGGAACCTTAGATAGTTTGGCGCATCATGATCAAATCGTTGATACAAATGCATTAAGAACTCGCCATATCCCAGTTCGAATCCGGTCGACTGAACACATCCGCAACGCTCGCCGTCCGCATAGTAGAAATCTCGAAAGCAAATCGATTTGCGTGGACCCGAACTCGGCAGCTGTTCACTTGGCCATAACGCAAAATTCTGGTTCGCATGGAACATCAGGTTGCGGCCAACCAAGTCGGAATGATTCGCGAGACCATTTGGCCAATAGTCGTTCTTGGACGTCAGCAATAACTTAGGAGTGTGGATGGCGCCAGCCGCCAACACAAATACTCTGGCCTGTACCCTGATCTGGTTGTCGCCTTGGGCCACGATCGCACAGGTTACGCGGTCGGGAGTGGATTCAAGTTGCACCACTTCGCTGCGAGCCATGATCGTTGGCTTCTTTGGGGCCTCAGCGAGTACAGAGCGGACGTCTGCCCGACAGTTCTTCTGACATAACCTTCCAAGGCATTCATCGCATCCTGGAAGATAGCGAATGCCCACATGCAATCTGTAAGGATGAAGGCCATTCTTTTGGAATAAGCGCACAAAATTCGTATCGCAAGGTCCCAATGGCGGTGGCTCCAGAAGATGATTCGCTGCATGAGCACTCAGTGAGTCATTCGTTCCGGCAACATGAAGCATCCGCTCAGCTTGCTCATAATAAGGAAGAAGTTCCTGATAGCTGATCGGCCACCCGCCGGTAGGATGGTGTGCACTCGGCAGCAAATCGATATCGAGGTCCGCGAACCGCTCCAGCGCTGCGGCATACCAGTTGGTGCTGCCACCAATTCCCGACCCGATGGGAGCGTAGCATCGGTTCACCACACCATCAATCTCATACGCGCTCAATGTAGGCCACCTGCTCCCGACTAGCCTCGCTTCTGGATCATCTGAGACTTCGCTGCCTCCTGGTGGCGATTTCTCTTCAATGCCGCGTTCGATCAACAACACATCATGGCCTGCCTCGGCAAGGGCGCGTGCTGTGAAGCCACCTCCCATCCCAGCACCTATTATGGCGACATCCCATATTCGGCCTTGATTCTGCGCACCTGATTGCGGCAATGAGCTCTCCTTAGAGTCCGAACTGTGAGGATTTCTTCAAAATAGCAGACCGACTTAGAGGACTCTATAGAGATCGGTGCGCTTGTACAGTTCTAACAGACCGAATCAGGCCCTCCGAAGCGGTTGAAATTGCTCACTTCATTGGCTTTCGCTGGTTGGCAGTCCGGTTAGACCAAGGGCATGGCCGCAATGGGGTTATTCAGGCATCGCTTCCGTCTGCCTGCGCTACAATCTGGTTCAGACCGAAAATCACCCTTTGCGCGTCGCTTGAGGAGATCCTTTGTAATGGACGAACCGCAGATCTACGCCCGGCTAGCGGAGATATTCGAGAATGTCTTTGATGATGATTCGATAACGGTGACGCCTGAACTTTCAGCCAAAGACGTAGACGACTGGGATAGTCTCGCCCACATTCGCCTGATACTAACTGTCGAAAAAGCATTCAAGATCAAGTTTTCTACCTCAGAGATCGGCAAACTGGAAAATGTGGGCGACTTGGTGAAGGTAATCAAAGCGCGGGCCTAAAGCTAAATCTCTTGCTGGCGGATATCAAAGGACCGTTGGGAGTCAATGACGCGTTCTATGTATTGTCGGTATGGGCACAGGGAATTCAACTTGCTAGAGGAATTGTCCCAGCAATTTACTGCGGGTAAATGAACCGACTGAACCTTCAGTGTGCCAAGAGTCAGGGACGGAATCTCGCTAATGATCTCACTATTTTCGGAATTGCAATGGCTTCCGCGTGCGCCGCAAGACTTCTCTGCGAGGTTGAAGTCATTGGGGAATTCTGCAGGTCCAATCGGCCGCGAATTGCAGTCGCTGGCGTTACACGCATTGGACTTGAACCAGTTGACAAAGTTGGCCAAAGTAATCGCCAGAGCGCAGTCAGAGGGAAAATCTCTGGATCCGCTAGTGTCGTTCCGGCTGGCGATTCTAAGCAACTCGACGATCGATCTGATTTTGCCAGCGCTGGTGGCGAGTGCGGCGCGGCGTGGCATAGCCCTTGATGTAATTCAACCATCGTACGACCAAGTGGCTCAGGAGGCTTTGACTCCGGATTCCAAAGTTAACAGTTCGAAGCCGGATGCCGTACTTATAGCACTCGACTATCGTGCTTTGCCATTGAAACTCTCGATCGGCGACGCGGAGACTTCGTCTGCAACTGTGCAAGGGGCCATTGGTTACTTGCAGGCGCTTCGCAATGGTATCAAATCCAATTCGAATGCTGTTTGTATCTTTCAAACGTTCGCTCCACCAGTGGAGCCGCTCTTTGGCAGCCTAGATCGTGCGTTGCCGGGAACCATGAGAAGCCTTATCGGTGCCGTTAACCGAGAATTGGCCGCATTTGTGCTTGACTCTGGCGATGTGCTCCTGGATGTCGCCGGGCTTGCAGAAACGGTAGGAACTGTCAACTGGCATGACCCGCAGTTGTGGAATATGGGCAAGTTCTCCTTTTCCGACGCGCTCATTCCACTATACGCAGATCACGTTGGCCGTACGGTTGCAGCCATTCGCGGCAAGAGCGGTAAAGTTCTGGTTCTCGACCTCGACAACACAGTCTGGGGTGGGGTGATCGGAGATGATGGCCTGGAGGGGATCAAGGTTGCACAAGGGGACGCCACCGGGGAGGCGCATCTTGCAGTACAGCGACTGGCTCTTGACTTGCGCCAACGGGGAATCGTGTTGGCTGTGTCCTCAAAAAACACCGACGAGGTCGCCCGCGCACCATTTGAGAAGCACCCGGAAATGTTGCTAAGGCTGGAGCATATAGCCGTATTCCAGGCCAACTGGAACGACAAGGCCACCAACATTCAAGCCATCGCCGAGGAACTGTCGTTGGGCTTGGACTCGATGGTGTTTCTCGACGATAACCCTGTGGAGCGGGGATTGGTGCGCCAGTTGCTCCCTCAAGTGGCAGTGCCGGAATTACCGGAGGACCCAGCCTTCTACGCGAGAACGCTCGCAGCGGGTGGTTACTTTGAGGCTGTGGCATTTGCCAACGAAGATCTTAAGCGTGCTGGCTTTTACCAAGACAACGCCAAGCGTGCCAATTTGCAAAAGCAGGTCGGTGGTGTAGACGCCTATTTGGCATCTCTGGATATGACGATTACTTTTCAGCCCTTTGACGCGACTGGAAGGGCGCGTATCGTTCAGCTAATCAACAAATCAAATCAGTACAACCTGACAACGCGCCGATACACCGATCCGGAGGTCGGCGAGGCGGAAAGCAATCCAGAGGTTTTCACCCTCCAAGTCCGGCTTGCGGACATGTTCGGCGACAACGGCATGATCAGCGTTATCATTTGTCGGCCTGCTCAAGATGGAATGTGGGAGATTGACACCTGGCTGATGAGCTGCCGCGTGCTGGGGCGCAAAGTGGAGCACATGGTTCTGCGTGAAATTCTGGAGCATGCCCGTGCCGCAGGGATCCACACCATCACCGGCATATACCGCCCAACAGACCGCAACAAGCTGGTGGTCGACCATTACGCAAGGCTCGGTTTTTCTCGGCTCTCTGCAGATGACTCCGGCCTAACTCGATGGGAAATCCAGGTAGCAGGAGCTGAGCCGGAGAGCGCGCCAATGAAGGTGGTCTCGCACGGTTTCGGAGCGACTAAGGAGACGTCGCTCGTATGAATCCTTCGGCTACAAGCGATTCCGAGAACAAAAGGGAAGGGAAGTGGTCTCGGCGGGATTGGATCCTGCTGCCTATGGTTAGCCTGCTTACCCTGGCTCTCCTGGCAGTCTCTACCGAGTCCATTTTAAGGTGGCTGTTCCCAGTTTCACAGGTGGGTTTCGAGAGATGCTTCGCGACAGACGATCCTTCAGGCGACGCTCCGGTGAAGGCGAACAGTTTTTGTGTTGAACGGACTGCCGAGAGCAAATTCCCGGTGGAATACAGGTTCGACAGCCGCGGTCATAGAGTAGGCATGGAGTTAGAACCAAAGCAGCCCGGCACCTATCGGATTGTGATGATTGGTTCCTCGATGGCAATGGGATTGTTTGTGCCGCAAGAGAAGTCCTTCGCCGGGGTTCTGCCCAAAGAACTTTCACAGCAAATAGGGCGCAGGATCGAACTTTACAACGAAGCCACAGGCGGGAAATACAGGGGGGGGCCTTACCCGCTGCCCAATTCGGTACTGCAGTTCAAACAAGTTATCTCGGATTCTCCCGACATGATTCTGTGGATCGTGACGCCGATGGATATCGAGAACGCGGATCCTGGGAGCCACTCTCCGGTATTACAGACGGCTACGAGTGGCATTGCGGCGCCTGCCAGTGAGCCAACCCACCCGACGAATGTCTGGAGCAAATTCTGGAACGCGGTTGCCAACGGAACTCTCGGAGACAAATTGCACTCGCGCTGGGAAGAGAGTAGGACCTCCGTTGTACTGAAGCATTTTTTGATTGCGAATGAAAGCCAGGACCAGTACGTGACTTCATATTTGAAGAACGAAGATGAGGCCGGATTCCTGAAGACTCAGCCGAACCTGAAGTGGCTGCATTTGTTGCAGGTCTTCCAAAGCGATGCCGCGAAATTTGCGCAGCAGGCCAAAAGCGCTGGCATTCCTTTCGTGGCCGTACTGGTTCCCAATCGTGCTCAGGCAGCCATGGTGTCAATGGGCCAATGGCCGCAAGGCTACGATCCTTACAAGCTGGATGATGAACTACGCGCCGTCATCCAGGCTAATGGCGGCACTTATATCGACATTCTGTCGAACTTCCGCAAGATACCCAGCCCAGAGCGATATTACTTTCCTGTGGATGGCCATCTCGATGCTGAAGGGCACGCGGTTATATCCGGACTGTTGACTGAGAGTCTTACTGGGGGCGCGATACCCGCGCTCAAAGCCGTTCCACAGCCGCAAATTGCATTGACGCAGGGAAGATAGAGATGGATTCAGCGTCAATTCAATTTGTGCTGTTTGGCTTGGTTGTGGCATGCCTTTCAAACCTCAGGAGGTCACGCGCCTGGCGCTCATCTTTGCTCCTTATCGCCAGCTTTGTATTCCTAGGCTCGTTGTCACACGGTCTGGTGGCCTTTCTGCCATTAGCCTTATTTCTCTTTATTGGCTACGCAGGCCTATTCCTCATCGAACGCCGGTTGTCTCGCGCTCTGGTCTTAAGCGTAGTGGCCATCATCTTTGTGTACGTATGGTTGAAGAAATACACCTTTCTGCCGGAAGGCGGTTTCCTGAGATTTCCATACTTCACGCTGGGGCTCTCGTATATCTTCTTCCGAGTACTGCATTTGTTAATTGAGGCGGGGGACCAGCCCACAGATCGCCGGATAGGGGTGGGCGCATATTTAACCTATACGCTCAACTTCACGACGTTTGTCTCAGGCCCGATCCAGCGCTATGATGAATTCGCTCGCGATCAGTTTGCCGAACAACCGATCGCATTGGGGGCCGATGTTGTTGGCCTTCAGATAGAGCGCATCATCCGCGGATTCTTCAAAGTCAATGTGCTGGCGATGCTGCTCAAAATGATTCAGGCGAACGCACTTGCGCAGCTGCTCCAGCCGTGGCCATTGTCGGTCAAACTTTTTGCAGCTTTTCGGGTCGCCAGCATCTATCCATTCTTTCTTTACGCGAACTTCTCGGGCTATATCGACATCGTCATAGCACTTGCACGGCTGTTGCGCATTCGCCTTCCAGAGAATTTCGATCGCCCGTTCTCCGCCTCTTCCTTTCTGGATTTTTGGAATCGGTGGCACATCACGCTTTCTACATGGCTGAAGACGTATGTTTATAATCCGTTGCTGCTTGCGCTGATGCGGCGGGTCACCTCACAGACCCTGCAACCGTTTCTCGGCGTCTTGTGCTTCTTTGTAACTTTCTTTCTGATCGGGGTTTGGCATGGCCGCACTTCGGAGTTTATGGTCTTCGGTGTGCTGCAGGGAGGGGGGGTTGCCATCAACAAACTCTGGCAGCTGTGGCTTACCAGCCGGCTAGGCCGCAAGTCATACAAGGCGTTAGCTGCCAACCAGATCTATATTTCGTTTGGCCGTGGGCTTACTTTCAGCTGGTTTGCCTTTACGTTGTTCTGGTTTTGGGGGAGTTGGAAGCAGATCGATGGCGTATTTACTTCCCTCAGCGTGCTTCAATGGTCTGGAGTTTGGCTGGTTGTGTGGCTGTCTGCGACTTTGGTGATGGCGGTGTGGGAATGGCTACGAGCTTTGCTGCTGTCGATTAAGACGGGAGAGCAGCCAATATTCACCAGCCGCTATGCGCGTGTCGTTTACGCCACTACTTTCGGCGTAATCGCATTTGTCATGGCCGTATTGCTCAGCCAGCCTGCTCCGGATATCGTCTACAAAGCTTTTTGAGAAGAACTACGTGGGTACACTTCAAGCCATGAAAGCCAGTTCCGGCCTTCGGCTCCGTCGTGGGCACATCGGATTTTCCGCCTGTTGCCCCTTCGTTCAACGGTAGTCCTGCTGCCTCTGGGGCAGCATATCGGGGTTCGAGTCCCTGAGGGCAGCGAATGAAATATCCGGTTGCATGAACATTCTCATTCTCATACCGGGCATCATCTCGTTCGTCCTCGTGCTCCGAGGGCGGATTGAGACGGCGTTCTTGTCTATCTATTTACCCTCCCTCTTACTCCTTCCGCCAGAATACTCCCTACGGTTACCTCATTTGCCCCCGCTCTCAGCTGCACAATTCGCTCTCATACCGATTGGTATCGTTGCATTGCGTCAACTTATTAGGAGCGGTTCCTTCCGGCTCATGGATGCCCTGGTGGTCATGTTTGTTGTCAGTTTTGCCACCAGCGAGATTCTCCATGAGCCAATCGTGAACGACGGCATCTTTGCTGCTCTCGATTCGTTTGTTTCTATCCTTTTGGCTTATGTGACGGGGCGGCGGTTGATTGAACCGGACCTGCGCTTAGAAACAGTCCGAAGGATCGTGATTTTCTTTCTCCTGACCGCTCCTATCGGCTTGTGGGAGTGGCGGATGGGGGCAAATCTTTATGGCATATTCGGGCAGAAATTCTTGGGCATTTCCGAAGTGGCTCAGGGGGCAATCATCAGATCCGGACATGGACGGCTGGGAGGTTCCTTTCATAGCCCCGAGATAGTGGGAATCGCTTTTGGGATGACGTTTGCGTTAAATTCGTGGCTGGTTTTTATGAATAAAAGGCAGCTGGGAGCCAAGCTTGGGGAAATATTTTCGAAGCTTGAGAAGTTCCATGTACCCGAACTTCTTCTGCTTCTCTTGATTTGGCTTACGGAGTCCCGTGGACCGCTGATGTCACTCGCGGCCGGAATTCTGATCCTTCAAATTACCAGGGTGAAGTACACGAAACTGGCGACCGGATTGGTTGTAGTGTTGCTTATTCTGGCAGGTCTGGGAGCGAAGCAATACTTCGCCCGTATCACGGACGTCAGTGACCTTTCCCAGATTAGCGAACAGGCATCGAGCGCAATGTACAGGCGCGTGATGAATGAAGTTTATCCTGAAATCGCGGAGAAAGGGGGATGGTTTGGCTATGGTGTGACGGGCGTCCCGCACGTTGGCGGGATGAACTCAATCGATAATCACTTCCTGCTCGTTCACCTAATACAAGGAAAGCTGGGCTATATCCTTATCATACTGATTTGTGCAGAATCTATCCGTACTGCGATTGCGCGATTATGGCGCTTCCAGGCTTTGGAAGATCGCGCTTTTGCTTGCAGTATGTTGGCTGCTTTGGCAATTTTTTGGATTACGCTCTATACAGTCTTTATGGGTCAACAGTTGCCACAATTTGCATTCCTGCTGATGGGTTGGGGCCAATCTTTGGTGGACGGAACTACTTCTGCTGCACCGGCTGCGGGAGTCGCAGCGCATCCCAAGTTCCTCTTCCAGCGGGTATTCAGGTAGCAACGCAGGAACACACGGCCGATCCGGCGTCCTTTAACGGTCCGTAAGTTATGTGTTATTCAGCGAATCGTGGCAGCTGGCTGAGCGGAACGAATGACGTTCTGTAGACGCGTCAATTCAGCGTCAAGTTTCGATGATCGGGTGTCTAACGCCTCTGCAAGCGTCTTGAGGCGCCAACGCCAATCAAGGGTCTCAAGGGACTTTATGTAATTAATTTGTGCACGCTCCGGGGTCCATTCTCGTACCGCTGAAGCAATTACTTTGAGTCCGTCGGCTTGACTTGATGTGCCTAGATCAAGCAATGCTTCCGGCCACAAGAGGGACTGTACAGACTCGCTACGCGGGGGGATGCCGGCAACAGTAGCCCCGGAGCCTAACGAGTCAGTCCAGCGGCCGGTGATGTATTCGCGCTCGGGATGGGTATGCCCCTCTGGGCTCACCCGGTTAGAAAAGGCTAACGCAAATTTAGTGTTGCTCAACATCCCCATGAGTCCGCGCTCGTTGTCAGTCGCATCACTGAAGGATGGAGGGCGTCCGTGAAAATTTAACCCTAATGATTGGCAAGCCCTTGCGTTGGCCAGGTCATCATCCCATTCTTTGGGCTGACGTCCAAATCGCACCAAATCGAGTTCCCGCACCGGGTTAGAGGATCCAAGATTCAGAACATCGGATCCCCAGGGAAGCCAATCAACTGGGGCACGTACCTTCTGACGCCAGGTATTCAGATCCTCCCGTTCCGTCACAAACACGTGGTCGAATATACGCGATGCCCGTACCCACGGTGGAATCCAATTGGTCCAGAATGAGTCAAACACCCATGCAACTATCCGGCCATAGTTTTTTCGCCAATTTTGAACAAGCAGTATCGAGCTAAGGTCAGTCGGCGAAGTGCATATCAGTAAACAAGATGCACGCGATCTTTTCCGCTGAAGGAAGATACCACCTAATTTGTCAGTCAGTGTCGGGTCCCTTGGAGGAACTACGACCAATTCGCCATTCAAGAGTTCGGCCGCGAGTCGTGCCATATGAAATATGCAGAGGTACCCCTCTCCACCGGGGTCTGGGTACACGACGTGAATCGAAGTCTCTGACATAAGCCCTTCCGAGTAATCTCTCATCTTGCCGGAAGAGAATCAAATGTCGCACCACCTTCATTGCCCGCAAGCTTATCTGGCTGTTGGCTGCTGCCACCTCGAGCAATGGAGGGCGGCCCGCTCTGGATCAGCATATCGGGGTTCGAATCCCTGGGGCCAAACAGTATCCTTATTTCGAGTACTGCCTTTCACGACCCCTTCTCGACCTTCCCCAACCTAAATTTAACGGTTTTCTGGCCTGGACTCCCGGCCCGGCTGCTCGGCTCTTCAGACTCTGGCGGCGTGTTCCGGAGCTAAGGGTTTCAGACTGTTAATAAGTTAATAAAGCCAAACACGATGGAGAAGGGCGAGTCCGAACCTTCGGTGTCCTATGCTGTATTGAGAGGGGGACAAATGATCAGCAGCACAGAATCAAAACCGAACGCATCTTCTCAAAATGGTTGGGATTCGACGCGTTACCCGCATCCGTATCTGCTGGTTGTCGGACAACATTTGCCCATTTACCGCAACGGATCGGGGCAACTCTTCACGGGCGAACTCTGGCAAAAGGATCTCTCGATGCATTTGGAGTATCTCGAGCATTTGATGATCGCCACGCCATTGCTGCGTCAAGAGCCGCCTTCGGATGCGGTGCTGCTGGATTCAAAACAGTCAAAGCTCGAGGTCGTTGACCTACCTGCGCAGACAAGTTTTCTAAAGGCGATCCGAGTGATGCCGATCATGGTGTTCCGGCTATGGCGCGCGACCCGCCGCGCTGGTATCGTGCACAGTGGAATTGCCGGCTGGCCGATCCCGATGGCATGGATCGTAACGCCGCTTGTCCTCTTGTGCAGGAAACCGTACGTCGTTATTGTCGAGTCCGCACCCTGGCGGCTACAGACAGGAGCTGCAGCAGGTTGGAAGAGACGACTGAGGTCATCCATACAGGAGCTTATGGGGCGATGGGTTATCAGTAAGACCGAACTCGCGATTTTCACTCAGGACGAATACCGACAAAGCCTGATGGGCCAACAAGCATTTCGCGGACATGTCATTCCAGCGTCTTGGATCGACGAACAAGATATCCTCACGGATGTTAAGGCGGAGCAAATCTGGAAGACGAAACTTGCCACCCTTGATTCACGGCTCAAGATTCTCTTCGTAGGGCGCCTGGTTCCGGACAAAGGTGTTCTCGTTCTTCTGGAAGCCTTGCGGCAATTGGGCGCAAGCGACGCCCCGATTCTGTTGAGCATCCTTGGAGAAGGTGATCTGAAGGGTGAGTGCATGACGGTAAGTTCAGAGCTGACAGGGGTCACTTCGGTGAGAATGCTCGGAACCGTGCCTTATGGTGCTCCTCTGTTCGCGTTGATTCGCGAATACGATGCTCTGGTGGTTCCCACCATTTCGGATGAGCAACCGAGGATTGTCTTCGACGCATATTCTCAGGCAGTCCCGGTTCTCGCGAGTGATACAGCCGGTCTTCGCTCCTGCGTCCGGGAGGGAGAAACAGGCTTGCTTACACCCTCTAACGATGTTGCGGCGCTGGTCGCCCTTCTCGAATATGCGTCCCAGCATCGATCAGAGTTGAAACAGCTCGGCCTGCAGTCCCTGAAGTACGCTCACGAGATGACGCATCAGGAGATGCATCGAGAGCGGGTAATCCTTTTGAAAGATATGCTCGACAGACAAACTCGACAAAAGGGGACGTAAGTAGGAGTAGCGCGAAGGCGCGACCCCAGAAGATTACCTCGATCGGCCGAAGTTACCATCACTGCCGCTCGGAAACGGCTGGAGGAGGAACTGGCCCTTCCGTTAATTCCCGGGGTTGCCCCGCCTTATCTTCAAGGGCGCGATAGATGCTAATCACCTGTTGGATCTTCTTTTGCCAGTCAAAATCGCGGACGGCTCTTTTGCGTCCAGCGGCCCCCATGGATCGCGCCGATTCGGGATAGCTGATCAGCTTCGTCATCGCCTCGGCGAAGCCGTCCACCATATCTTGGTAGCTTGTTGGCTCGACAAGTATCCCGCTGGATTCGTCCAGATAGTCCGATGGACCACCCCACCGAGCGGCAATGACTGGCTTACCCATGGCCATGGACTCTAAGACCACGGCGCCACCGCATTCAATAATACTTGGCAGAACCAGCGCAAGAGAGGCTTGCAAGCGCGCAGCGCACTGCTCCTGCGGGAGCCAGCCGGTGAAATGAACGCGCTCCTTCACCCCCAACTCGTCAGCAAGCTTCTGCCATGGGTCTCGCATGGGTCCGTCGCCGACGACTTCGAGTTCCGCCAATGGAACCGCCTTCAGCGCCCGAATGACGACGTCCACGGCTTTCAAGTCTACTAAGCGTCCGAGGAAGACGAAGCGATTGGTCGGGCTCTCGACGTCGACAGAACTGCCCTGCCAGATGCTGAAGTCGATCCCGTTTTCTGCCATCTCAATCACTGTGCCACGAATCCCCGATGGCAAAGCCAGCCGTGTCCGTTCGTTTGACACCAGGACTACATCTGCCAGCCTTTTGCCCGGAAGCAGATCATGCACCAAATCGACGAATAGCCCGGCTATAGCGACCCCCACCCGTGCGATCCATGGCTCGGCGCGGCGAAAAGCCGGCGGATATTGCATTCCGCCGTTCAGAGGTCCAATAACCACGGGTACGCCCAGACCATACAGCACAGAAGGAAATTTCGGAGCCACAGGCATTGGCTGGTGAATCACGCTGACATGCTTGTCGCGAATCAATCGGCGTACAATCTCCTTCTGACGGAATTGCGTGATGAGCTGACTCAGGATCCCTAGAGTTGACATAGACAAACGCCTCGGCAGATAGCCGCTCAGATGATTGATAAGCTTGTGAATCCAGAGATCCGGGACAAACAGAATACGGTCGAAGTCATCCGGAAATAGCTCGGACAATTCGTTCTGCGTTCTCGCGTGGACAACCATCCAGCTTTCGACGCCGAGGGATCGCAACAGGCGAAAGTAATGGAATGGAAGAATGGCCTCGCCACCGAAGTTCTTCGAGGCGTGTTCGGCGACAATACAGATTCGCATATGGACTCACGCGGGACGAAATTTATGGTAGTACCCTAACAATTGCCGCCCCCGCTTAAACGCCAGTTTCCGAGCGTAATGAGCGGGTGTCAATTCCACAAATGGCAGCACGCGGCCAGGCAAGCATGGGCGGCGTGGCATTTAGTAGCCCCAACTCACGTACCGTGTTCAACCACCACTTTGCTTCACCGCCTGCATGAAAGCATTTCAGATCATCCCAAGGTTCCGAAATCAGAATACCCGGTCCGTTCGCGTCCAGCTTAACCCTGAGGCGTTTTGCTGACGAGCGGCGCCAGCATTTCCAGTAGCCGGGGTCGAAGTGTCCGCCGCCAATCCGCATCGCCAAAGCCGCCCACACGATCGCTTCCACGTGCATGCTTCTGGATTACCCGGGGCCGCCAATTTTAGCCACTAGCCAGGCCAGCCAGTCCAGATCCGCAGAAGCTCGCCAGTGAGCGACCCCGATATCCACATGGTGCGCCAGGTGTATCCCTTTGTTGATGGCAGTTCTCTTCCTTGTCCTGCTTTGAATCGATGATGAGCCTTAGTTGAATCGGTTCAATAGAATTACGAAACAGGCTCTCTAACGCGCCCCGGGAATAACTCAAAGAACGCGGTGAGAGCACCATGTAGACATGTCGACGATTCGGCATAGAATGACTCTCTTATTATCACGCAGAGTTCATGCACTGGAGTTTGAAGCTCTGGGGCACGACGTACAACTTCTGAGGCAGCCAAGCCGCTGTCTCAGAATGCACCGGCTATACTTGGATTAATCGCTTATCTAAAGCTATGGGTTTTACCGCTGGTAGTTCTTCGTCGCCAATGCATTGCATAGCGCATTGATTCGTCTTTCAAGGATTTGCGTCAGTTTGGGAATAGGAATACACCGCCCATAGCGGTGGGATGAGGATCGGACTGTTTGCTGTGAACTTAACGATAACGGCCAGAGATGACGATCGATACCGAAATTGACGAGATCAGCCTAGAGGATCGCGACGAATCGCGTTTTCGCGCGCGATTGAACGGCAACCAGCCTAAGCACTGATCTTAAGCGCAAGACCTACAGCAGGCGTGATTCGTCGAGACGTCCCATGCGACACCGTAGTGGTATTTGGTTACACGCCGCCCGATGCTATTATCCAGACAAGAAGATCACAAGCCATTGATTTCACATATGAATCCATCACAATCAGCCCCTTCAGACATCGCCCAGGTGACTCTCGGCGCGGCAAATAACACAGCGACGCGCAAGCTCGGTGCTGTGCCTGGAACGGCTGCGGCTCTATGACTGCCGGTGCCGAGGTTCAGGATGTAGGGTCTGTGGAAGAGCAGGCCGTTCACCATCGGAGACTGGAAAAACAGGCCGTTAAAGGGACGGTTTACGTCGTTGCTTTTTATGGGATCTCGCTGGCGGTGCGCATCCTGAGCAGCGTCGTGCTCACTCGCCTCTTCGCGCCTCAATACTTCGGAATCATCACGCTGGTCACGACGGTGCTGGTGGGGCTCAGTCTTTTCTCCCACATTGGAGTACATGACAGCGTTATCCAAAGCCGCAGAGGCGACGAGCCTCTCTTTCTGCATACCGCCCAGACAATCGAGTTATTGCGCGGAACCGGCATCTGGATCTTAACCATCATCCTCGCATGGCCGGTTGCCCGGTTCTACCACGAACCCCGCATGGTCCTGCTGCTCCCTGTCCTGGGATTAAGCGCCATAATCTCCGGAGCAACTTCGCCGAGCGTTCTGAGCCTGACGCGGCACATGGGAATTGGCAGGCTCTCTTCCCTGGAGCTTCTAGGACAGATCGTGCAGTTTGTCGTGACCGTGGTCTGGGCCTTAATTCATCCTTCACTGTGGGCCTTGGCAGGCGGCCAGCTCGTCTCATCGCTGGTCCGCGTGGCAGCCAGCTATTTCATTCTTCCTGAGCTTCGTCTGCGATTCTCCCTCGACAGGGAGTGTGTGCGTGAACTGCTCCATTTTGGCAAGTGGATCCTTGTTGGGACGGTCTTGACCTTTCTGGCCACCCAGTCGGACCGCTTGATACTCGGAAGACTGGCATCGACAACGATGCTGGGAATTTATGGAATAGCCTATACCCTGTCGGATCTGCCTCGCCAGATCATTATGCAATTCACCTCGCGTGTGGGATATCCCTTTATCGCTAAATTTGCCAGCAAGCCGAGGAAGGACTACCGTGCTGTCCTGCTGAAATACCGTCTGCCGGTCCTTGCTGTGGGAGCGCTGGGGCTGATTATCGCCATCTGTGTGGGTGATCAAGTAATACTGCACGTGTACGATCATCGCTACCATCAGGCAGCGTGGATGATTGGTATTCTTGCTATCGGATTATGGCATACGACTCTTTACAACACACTGGCGCCTGCCATCCTTGCCCTCTCCAAGTCTCACTACAACGCAATCGGAAATCTGGTTTTTTGTATTTCTCTGTTCACCCTCATTCCGCTGGGATTTCATTATTACGGCATGCCGGGCGCAGTGGCGGCCGTGGCTTTTGGCGACCTGCCGGTTTACTTTGTCGTGCAGTATTCGGCTTACCGCGAGAAGGTGGGGACGCTCGTACAGGATGCGCTAATGACAGTCGCCTTTCTGGTTGTTCTGGCCGGTGCATTGGCTCTTCGTGTGACGCTCGGTTTCGGACTGCCGTTTCATGGCATCCACTGGCAGTAAGCTGCATGAGCAGGCTTTTCAGCGTTCTGTCAGTCTCCGGATCAACGCATCCCCGGGTCATCCGCTAACAACGTCAGTTCGGCTCACGTGTAGTTGTAAGGAATGAATGGGAGCGCCGTCAGCTACCATCTGACCCGATGTCCTCAATACATTTCTGCAGGAAGGTGAGGAGTCTTCAAACGAGCGAATTTGAGCTCGCGGCCAGTATCAACCTCTTCGACACAGCCCTCGAACTTGCCCTCATCGGGCCTCGCATACCCTCCTCGACGACTTGCTTACTTCCGCGACCGGAGTGGTGGCGTTGATGGTGTTTATGACGGTAATGGCGCCGGTGACCTTGGTCGAGGACGTGGTGGGCGTGGTGCATTTAGTGGTGTAGTAAATCGTCGCACCGCTGGTGGCATTGGTTTTCATCGGAACACTAGCTGTAGGATTCGCCATCCGGCATGCTTTCGGATTGGGCCTTCTGTTTCCAGGGATACCGCATATGAAGCACGCCGATGGGTGGTGGAGAGAAGTTTTGCCCGGGCGGCGCTTCCGCCGTCTGGCTCGCGATTACAAGAATCTTGCCGTCACCCTCGGTCCCTTCCACTTCCTCGCCCTCGCATGCCTTATGATTGCTAGTCACATCCCATTTGCGCATTCTGAAAAGAGCTTGCCAAATAGTCGTCTGTTTCGGACGATAAGTTCTGTCAACCTCCTCCCGCTCACGCACAGGCAGGCTGGGACTGGGCCTATCCGCAATTGACGGACACGGTCTCAATCTCGAAACCAACTTCGTGTAATCAAAGAGCTTCTTTCAGAAAGAACGTATGGGGAAATGTCCGTCTAGCGACTGAGTAGGTAGCCCACACGATTTTTTTCTGGATTTAATGTAGATGACCCTGTAGTAATGTTCTTATCGTAATATCGAGAATCAGAATTCAGTTACCTTCAGCTCATCCCAGAGCGCTTCTCTGCCGATTACCTAAATTGATTAAGGAAGGTTAATCCAAGGCGGGGATCATACTGCACAATGTTTGGCAAAAATGACGGCAAGGTTGCCAGCGCACATTCCTTGGCAAGTGCCGTTCACTCTGGCGATTTTCCATACCTGTTTTCTTTGGAGTTTTTATGAGCGTGAGATCGAATGTCAGCAGCTGGGCCTTCCAGCGTTTTCTTTTCCTTTTCGTCACGTTAGTACTTTCAAGCACTATTGGGAGCCTTGCGCAATCGCAGTCCACCAATATTGAGGTTTCTTCGGCTATTCAGCAATCCTCGGTGAGCCGTATCGGAGTGACGCTGAGTGGAGTGGAGTTGGAAGATGCGTTACAGCGTCAGTCGAAGTCGCGGGGTTTGAACCCTGCGGTATTCCGCGAGGAGCTAGTGGGTGCGCTGAAGGAGATTCATCCGGGGACGATCCGGATGGAGTTTCCGGATCTGAGCCAGCAGCTGGCAGGCAAGTTTTCTGTCTCCGTCGCGGCCGTGAGCGGTAAGTCGGCTTCGGGCAGTGGGTACGGTTTAGGGGAATTTCTGCAGCTGTGCGCCGAGGTAGGTTCGGATCCATGGCTTCGGATTCCGTCCGGGACAACGCCAGCGGAGATGCGGGAACTGGTGGAATATCTGAGCGGTACGGGTTCTGATGCGTGGAGTGCGGCGCGCATCGGGGGCGGTCAGGCTGAGCCGTGGACGGAGGTTTTCGGGAGGATTCACGTAGAGTTGGGCAACGAGAGCGGTAGCGGGGTAGCGGCATCTGAGCGGATGGAGGCCGGGATCTATGCGGAGCGGGCGAATACGGACTATGGCGCGGCGCGGCAGACGGCAGGGTTTGACGGCAGCAAGTTCGACCTCATGCTGAGCGGGGCCGGGGTTTCCGCAGAGTGGGCAACAGCGGTGCTAAGTCAGAGCCGGGAACAGGATTCGATGGCCATCGCGGCGGATCTGCCTTGGCCCGGTGCAGGCACATCGCAGGTGGAGTTGTATGGAGCTCTGCTGGCGGGGCCGGAGGCCACGGATTCCACTGGAGGCGTGGTATCTCGTGAAGTGGCAGGCCTGACCAGGGTCAGTTCGGCGGCGGCCCGTGGGATAAGTGTGAATGTGGGGCGGAGCCAGCTGAGCCTAGCAGAAGGATCAGAGCAGCTGGCGCAATCTTGGGGTGCTGGTCTGGCGCAAGCCGAACATCTGCTGCAAATGATTGCGATGGGTGTGCGGTATCAGAACGGTGCACTCCTGACGGAGAACAGCCTGCATTGCGTGGACGGGAGTCAGGCCGGCAATTGCCGTAGTTCGCAGTTTCTGACTGAGGCTCTGGCCAACGGTGTGATTGGCGGCACGATGCTGCAGACGGTGCAGACCGGCGCCAACCCGTCATGGTCTCAGGTGCTAAGCGGGGAAGCGGTGCGGGCGCACGCGCTGCAGTCGTTTGCCTTTGCCGAAGGGGGCAAGGTTTCGCTGGTGGTCTTCAACCTGAGCCGTACCGCAGAGCTGCCTCTGACCTTCTCCGGGAGGAATGCGCCTGCGGGCGATGTGCAGATGACGCAGATTGCGCCTAGAGAGATCACAGATAGCAACGAGAGCGGAGCGGAATTGCGGCCGTCGACGCAGACGCTGAGTGCCTCTGATGTTAGCGGCGGGCTATCCCTGCCGCCATTTTCAATGACCCTCTTGAGATGGACCTCTGGAGGTGCTGCGCAGACGCTCGGCAAGTTTGCTCCGGCAGGGACATCCCATGCTACTGCGGCAGGAACACTCCAATCTGCTCCGAAGCTTACAAAGGCGGTCCAGGTGCTAACGGCGACGCCCTCGGATTCCTCACAGCCGATCATCAACTGTCCCCATGGCTTTGCCCCTACGGGAGCATGCGGTGTTTCTACACCAGGGGCGGGAGGTCAGCCGCTTGCCATTGTGGCTCCCAATTCGCCGCCCCCCGGATTATCGGGTTCGGCGGTAAATCTGATTCCCGTCGGAGCGTCTCACTGGGCCGCTGCTCTCAACTCCACCGCGCCAGTCAACGTGCAGGCTTTCACTGCGAGTTATACTTTCGTCCCGAATGGCTGGAATCTGGCGTTTGTGCTCCAGAACAATACGAATACCGCAGCATCCGGAGGTCTGAATTCCGCCTTCGGGGCTGGGGCTGGATGCGAGGCGGGTTTCTATCAAGGCTTCACCACGAATGGTCAATCGACGAATAACATCTTCGCGCTGGAATTGAGCGGACAAGATTCACTGACTGCTGGAGCATGGAATTTCACTTATAGCAGCGCTCAAATTTATTCGGCTGGTCAAAGCCCCTGCAATCCGGATCTTGGTGGCTCAGTACCTTATGTGGGACTGAACAAGATGAGCACATCTCCTGTCCCGCTAACTTTGAGCACCGGCAACGCCAACGGGTGCCTATTAGGCAATGGATGCAGCACCACCACCGGCCATACGTATTCGGCAACCATTACCTACGATGGAAGCACG
>Ga0206966_1028_pt1 | contig 49721 bp, 31 predicted proteins | sample Alteio_BWOrgHeat_23_FD_152970 | JGI IMG/M metagenome (GOLD analysis project Ga0206966, IMG submission 152970) | Enriched cells from forest soil in Barre Woods Harvard Forest LTER site, Petersham, Massachusetts, United States -... | ecosystem: Environmental > Terrestrial > Soil > Temperate forest >...
AGTTTGGTTTCGATGCCGACGGCGCCGGCGATTGTGCGGCGGACTTCGATTCGTACTGCTGGAGCTCGGCGGAGGCTTCGGCGTCCGACGGATTTAGTTTCAGCGCTTCGCGCAATTCTGCGGCGGCATCGGAGAAATTGTTGCGGGCTGCGTAGGCTTCGGCGAGAGCTTTGTGGTTGTCTGGAATTTCCGGGTGCGCGGCGGTGAGTTGCTTGAGGGTGGCGAGGCCCTTTTCGTAGTCGCCGGCTTTGGTCTGGCAGACGGCGTAGGCGAAGGTGAGCGCGGGCGTGGAATCGAGTTTCGATTCGACGGGCTGAAAGGCGGCGAGCGCGTCTTTGTAGTTCTTCAGCAAGAAATAACTGAGGCCGAGAGTGATGTGCGCGCCTGCGTCATTGGGGTGCGCGGCGATGTAACGAGTAAGCGGCGGAATTGCGTCGTCGAAGCGGCGCGCGGAAAATGCGGCGCGGCCCCAATTGTAATCGAGAGTATCGAGCGCGGGATTCCACTGGTACGCCTGCTCGAAAAAGGTGAGGGCAGTGGTGTAGTCCTTGTCGCCGGCGGAGATGACGCCGAGATTGTTGTAACTGTCTGCGATGGGGCCGGCGAGTTGGGCTTCGTATTCGGCGGCGTGCTTCACGGCGTCGGGAGCGGCAGCGGTGTCTCCCGCGGATTTGAAGGAGGCGGAAGCTGCCGCGCGGCTGCTGACGGTGTCTTGCGCGGCGCTGTTCGGCGCAGAGGATGAATTGTCCGCGGACTTGCCTTGATTTTCCTGCACGCTGCGGCGCGAAAGATCCTGCGAGATGGCCATTTCGCTTTTTGCTTCGTCGGCGTGGCCGGATTGGAGGAGAACGCGGCCGAGCAGGTAGTGAGCGCGCTGGACTTGGTAATGGTTGCGCGAAGGGTCGTTGGTGAGCGCGATCGATTTGCGGAGAGCGGCTTCGGCTTCGGGAAATTTGTTGAGTTCGAAATAAGCCTGGCCGAGAGAAAGAAACGCGTCGGGATCGGCGGGATTGAGAGTGGTGGCTTTCGAAAGTTCGACGACGGCTTCATCGAGCTTGTGCTGGCTGAGATCGATGTAGCCGAGTTGGGAGTGGCTGTAATAGTCGTTGGGATTATTGGCGAGTTCTTTTTGAAATTCAGCGATGGCGAGCGGGAAATTAATTTCGCCGAGGCTGAGGACGTAGGAAGCGCCGAGGGAATAATGCGCGCCGGGAGTTTTCGGGTCTTTGGCGATGGCTTTTTTGAATTCGACGATGGCCTGCTCGGGGTAACCGTACTGCGCGTAGGCGCGGCCGAAACTCATGCGAAGCGGAGCGGAATCGCCAAACGCGGCAAGCATTTCGCCAAAAACTTTCGCGGCGCTTTTTTCGTCTTTTGAGGCGAGATAGGCGGAGGCGAGCGCGTAGCCGTTGTCAAAATCGGGTTCGAGAGCGACGGCGTTTTCGAGTTGGATGCGGGCGGCGGGAAGTTCCTTTTGCTCGATCAGGGTGCGGCCGAGGATGCGGTGAGCTTTTGCGTTTTTGGGATCGGCATCGACGACGGTCTGGGAGAGCGCGCGAGCTTTTGCGAAATCGTGAGCGGAGAGCGCGGCTTCGGCGTAGTCGAGCTGGAGCTTGAGGTCGGCGGGAACGAGAGCGACGGCGGCGTCAAAAAAATTGGGAGGCTTTGGGAAAGTCGCCTGCTTTGGCGCGGTTGTAGGCGAGCTGAACGAGGGCGCTCGAGAGGAAGAGCTTGTATTGGTTGGCGGCTTCGGGGAGATCGCCGGAGGTCTGAAAATTTTGCGCGGAATCGTAGTGCTGCTGGAGGAGAGAGCCGGAATCGTTGGCTCCGGGAAATTGGCCACGGGCGGGTGGAGCGGCGAGATGCAGCGAGGCGGCGATGGCGCCTGCAAGCACGACGCGACGAAACGGGGGCGCAAATTGGTGGAGGCGGACGGCCATATTGTGCCCCGTATTATGAGTGAAATTTGGGGTGGCGAACCGTGTTTTTGTGTCGATTAGAAAATGTCTCCGGCTATTGTTTTGTTGGAGTTACGGCGCTTTCTAATCGCATCCAGTGTCGATTAGAAATTTCAGTTTCGGACTCGTCGGCGGGCGGATTTTGGGCATCGGAAACCGCAGGTTGCGGGGGCGGCGGAGGAACGGAAATGTGGTGATGTTCGACCTGGTGAATGATGCGGCGGGGAGTTTCGATCCACTTGCCGCGGTCGTTGATGTGCGTGAGAGCCTGAATGGCTTTGAGGACGGCGTTGGCTGAGGGTTCGCAGGACTCGGCGTGATCGACGATGTGGGCGGCGGCGAATTTGACGTTGAGCAGACGGCGATCGTAGAGGCCGGTGGCGTGAGCGTGGCGGTAGATGGAGCGGGTGTCGTCGAGACTGTAGTCCGCGGAAATGGCGTAGCAGCTTTGCCAGTGGAGGAAATCGAGTTCGATGTCTTCGCGGTCTTTGTGGTTACAGATTTTGCATTTGCGGGCGTGACGATTGAGAGACGGAGACTTTTGAGATTTGGTTTGAAGTGGTGTTGTGGTCATTTGTTTCGAGGGTAACAGAGGGACAGGCGAAAGTAGCCTGTACTAACGGACGGGAGAAGGACAGCTGGCAAATGCGGGAGACAAAGACAAAGGCGAGATTCAAAGGCGTGGAACATTTCACGGAGGGGGAGGAGAAAGGCGGAGGACACGGAGAGGTGTGGGTGAGTGGGCCCGGGGGTGAGGAAGTTTGATTTTGAGTGGGAGTGAGAAAAAGCGGGGAGAGATCCTTCGGCCGATGAATCGGCCTCTGGATGACGTCAAAGGCGGAAGCAAAAGCGAAAGCGAAAGCGGGGAGGGGTCCTTCGCTGCGCTCAGGATGACGCGGCTTGAAAAGAAGCCGCGCCGAAAAGGAAAGGCAAATTCAAGTGCGGAAGCAAAGGCAAATTCAGGTGCGGAAGCAAAGGCGAATTCAAGTGCACACAGGCAACAGCGGCCCGTGCCACAGACTGGCTTCCCTATTATGGATGGGGCAAGAAGATGTGGGGATTGCCAGGAGTGGAAATGGCCGAACCCGGGATCAACTGAGAGTTGGTCCCGCTCAGACTTGAAAGTCCGAGCTACATCGCGCTGCGCGCTACTTGGAATCGGCACAGACTGGCAGTCTATGTTACAGCTCGCTGCGCTCGCCAAAGGCGACGGCACACAGGCGAAGTCCAGCCTATGCCACAGACTTTATTCCCTGAGGTGATTGAGGCAAGAAGGTGGGGTGGTGCCTGGAGTGGAGATGGGGAAGAAAACCCTTCGGGATGCCGCGGGCATTCCTCAGGGTCATTTCGCGATTTTCGCGAAATGAAAAAAAAACGGGCGGGCCGAGTTGCCTCGGGCCCGCCCGTTTTTCTGGGTGGTGGGGATTTAGAACATGTACTTCAGCGAAAGTTCCCAGATTCGCTGATTCGGCGCGCCCGCCTTGGTGTCAAGGTAACCGAAGGTTCCGGTTTGGCTTGGGCTGACCGTGAAGCCCGCGCCGGGGTTTTGGAAGTTCGCGGTTTCTTTCAACGTGATCTGGTTGCCGCTGGAGAATTCGGGCAGCGGGTGGTTCAGCCAGTTGAAAGCGGAAACGCGGAACTGGATGCTGTTGCGATCGTTGATGTGGAAGGTCTTGTACAGAGCCAGGTCGCTATCAAAGAACGACGCAGCCGCCGGGTAACCGTAAGTACGCGGACCCTGCGTGCCGATCGGAGGTGCGGTGAAGCACGATCCGTTGACGCGCTGGCCGAAGTACTGAACGCCGCCGACATTCTGCGAGCCGGCCAGGTTCGAGTTGGGGTTGCACGTGGTGATCGGCATGATGAGCATCGTGGCGTCGGTACCGAAGTACGAAGCCTGGCTGATGCCGGTGTTCGAGCCGTAACCGAACGGGAAACCCGGGCTCGGAGTGGTGGCCGCGGGAAGCGTGGTCGGATCGTAGTTCAGCGCCAACCCAAAGTTCGGGCTGTTGATGGCCTGGAGGTTGCCGCCGGATTGCCACGACGTGATTTGTGAAATGGTCCAGCCGTTCGCCGCCGCACCAACGATCTTGTTTTCGCCGTGATAGACCTTGAGCAGATTGTAATCCGCCGAGGTATTCACAACGTAAGGACGATCGATGGCCGCGACGCCGTAGTTGGCGTGAACGTTGAATGGATTGATTTGTTGACCGGTACCAAGGGTCTTGGACCAGGTGAAGTTGGCGTTGAAGGTCAACCGGTCTGAACGCTTGACCCAGCTGAGCTGCATCGCGTTGTAGTTGGAGTAGCCAACGTGCGAGTTCACCAGGATCTGGTTCGTCCCGTAGTACTTGCCGTATGGGTGGTAGTCGGCTGCCTGGTTGACGCCGCCGGTGGAGGCAGAGATGTTTTCCGGAGATGGCGCGATGATGCCAGTGACCGGATCGGGTGCGAAGAAGGCTCCGAGGGGAGTCTTGTTCTGGTCGGTGAAGCTGGCGTAACCGCTACCGGAAATGGTTTCGCCGCCCATGAAGAGTTCATCGGCGTTGTTACCGACGTAGGCGACTTCGAGCAACGAGTGCCACGGCAGCTGTTGAGACACGGTCATGTTCCACGCGTAAGTGACGGGAACATCGTAGTCGTTATAAGGAACTGCGTTGACCGAGCCTTGTGACGATTGACCGGTTTTGAGCAGGCCCGGACCGATTTCCGACAATAGAACGTTGTGGCCGCCCGGCACGCTGTAATTGCCGACGCCGAGCGCGGTGGTCAAAGCTGCGTCGTAGTCGTTGGTTTGGTCGTTGAAGCGGTAGGTACCGATGCCGCCGCGAACGACCGTCCTGCCGTCTCCGAACACGTCGTAGGCCATGCCGAAGCGGGGCGAAACGAACGCGAGGCGGTTCGGGGAACCGGTAGTCGGAATGCCGGGATCAATCGCGTGGTAGCGGATACCGGGGTTGGGCTGGCCTGCGGCGAAGTCAGAAGCGACCAAGCCGGGCAACCATACCGCGTTACCGACGCCATTGCGATCGTACCAGTGGCTAATGTGTTCGAAGCGCGCACCGACTTCAATGGTGAGCCGACGAGTGGCCTTCCACGAATCGTTGACGTAGAAGGAGATGGTTTGGAACGCCAAGCTTTCGACGGGAGCGCCGTTTTGTTCGGTGTAGCTCGTCGCCGTGCCGGTGAAGAAGTTGGCCGTTGGGTTTTGTCCGCCGATGAGCGTGCCGGTCAAAACGTCCGGAGCGCCGCCACCTTCGAAGTCGAGGTTGCCGTTGATGTTGGAGAACGAGCCCTGCAGGTTGCTTACGTTCTCCGTGAAGGCACCGATCTTGATGGTGTGCGTGCCCCAGACTTTCGTGAAATCGTCTTCGAACTGCGGCACTTCCTTACGAACTGTGTACTTGCCGGTGGGTTCGAAGATGTCTTGCTGCGAAAAGTCAGGATAGGCGTCGCTGCCATAACCGCCACCCGGTGCGCCGTATGCCGGAATGATCTTCGAACCGCCGAAGATCGAGGGGTACGGATAGCCGAGAGTGGTTTTGTAAACCTGCGAAATGTCGGACGGGCCAACGGGGAAATTGCCGTAACCCCAGGTCGCGATCAATTCGTTGGTGGTGGTGGAATTGAAAATGTGGACGAAGTGACCTGCGACGCTCTTAGTGGTTGAGAGCGTGGAGAGGCCGCCGCCCGGGAACGGAATTGCGTCGCCCGGCGTCCAGTAAATGTGAGCGCCGTTGCCCTGTACGAGCGAGCTATCGTTTCCGTACTGGAAGGAGAAGTAGAACTTGGTCTTGTCGCTGTAGTTGTAATCCACGCGGGCGCGGTACGTGTAGCCGTTGTGGATGTTGTCGATGGGTTCGTAGTAGTTGTAACCGCCCGGGGTGGTGGCCGGGTCGGCGTTGGCAGCGGGCCAGACTTTGGCTAGCGCAGCAGCGCCGGGATCCAGGAACGCGGTCGGAATGATGCCGTCGGGATAACCCGCCGTGTGGCCGATGATGGCGCCGTTGGAAAGACCGAAGCCATCGAGGTTGTTGCACCAGTTGGTGGCGGTGTTGGAGAAGCCGCTCGGGCAAAGAGCTGCGTTGCCCTGACCCGCCGACGTGAAGTTACCAGCCGCCATGCCTGGGCTGGGAATGTAGGAGTGAAGAACGTTGGCGTTGCCCTGGTTCTGGAGGTAGTGCTCGTAACCGAACCAGCCGAGAAGCTTCTTGTGGGTGAACGGGATCGGACCGCCGATGTTACCGCCTGGGTAGTAATAAGAAGCGTCACCCTTGGCGATGCCCTGGTGGTCGCTCTGCCAGTCGTTGGCGTTCAAGGCGTCGTTGCGGGCGAAGAAGTAGCCTTCACCGTGGTAATCGGCGCCGCCGGATTTGCTGATGGTGTTGACGATCACAGGACCGTGGGAGACGTCCGCGCCGAAGTTGGAGGTCTGCACGGTGACTTCCTGGGTCATGTCCGGGTTGATGGTCGCGATCGCGTTGCAGTTGCAACCGGGGTCGTTGATGTCCACGCCGTCCGCCAACTGGCTGGTGCCGCCGCGGTTGGGAACGCCGTTGAACGAGATGTTGTTGCCGACGGCGCTCTGGCCGGTGGAAACGGCGAGAAGAGCGGCGCCGACGCCGGAGTTGCCGGTGGCGCTCGGTGCGACGGTGACGCCGGGGAGAACTTTCAAAAGTTCGGAGACGTTGCGGGTTTCCAGTGCGAGGTTCTCGATGTCCTGCGAGTCGAGAACGGCAGCGCGTTCGCCGTTGTCCACCGGGATGATCTGGGTGTTTTCAACGACGGTGACGCTGGTGTTGGAGTCGCCGACTTCGAGAGCGAAGTTGGGGACTTTGATGTTGTCGCCGGCGTGAACGACGACGCCGATCTGTTTGCTGGTCTTGAAACCCTTCAGCTCGACCGTGATGGTGTAGCTGCCGGGGATCAAGGACGGGAACACGAAGTTGCCGTCGCCGTTGGACGCGACCACGCGAACGTCGTTTGAGGCTTCGTTCGTGAGGGTGACCTGGGCGTTGGGAATGACGGCGCTGGAAGTATCGAGCACCGTGCCGGTGATGGTAGCGGTGGTTTGCGCGTGAGCGACGGGCAAAAACACGAGCAGTGCGAGCAGAAGAAGAGCTGCGCACCGAGCGAGCCGCGTCGTCACGAAAATGCTGGGACTTACAACAAGGTGTGACGAACTATTCATTTTGGTGTTGCCTCCCAGGCCGTAGCAGGGCCTGCAAAACAGAGTCGAATCGTGCAATTGGGACAAGGAAAGTGACTCGAGCGCGGAAGAGCGCAGCGAGCAGCGATCGACTTTGACCCACCCCTTACAACACTAACGGTTTCGGCAGAACTGTAGCGTTACCGTAACCGCGTACATGACTGGTAGCGTTTTACGCCGCGACCTATGGGGTGTCAAGGTTTTTCTATGGAATGTATCTGGAAAACTAATGGTACGGCGGGTTTAGGAGGGCTAGGCGGCTTGAGCATATGACGGGGGCGGAGCGATGGGAAGAGATATTCGGATGGGATTGCGCAGCTGGTTCACCCCAAATGGGCGTGGATTCGCGTCATTACCGTATCCGGTTACGAACGCATGACGCCATTCTGTCCTCGGTGTAACATGCGCGCGCCCGAGCGGGAATGGCGGGGAGGAGAGGCGATGAGGCGGATTCTGACGATTGCGGTGGTAGCGGTGGTGGTGATGACGGCGGCGGGAGCGACGGCTCCGGTGGCGCCCTATAAGAATCCGAAATTGCCGATTGAGGAGCGGGTGAGCGACCTGCTGAAGCGTATGACGCTCGAGGAAAAGGTGGATCAGCTTTGCGGCGGGCACAAATACGGAATTCTCGATCCGACGGGACAGTACAAGGCCGAAGATGCGGCGACTGTGTTTCGCGCGCTGTACAACGTGGATTCGAAGATCACGCCGCACGATGCGGCGGTGCTGCGAAACGCGGCGCAACGATACGAGATGGAGAAGTCCCGTCTTGGGATTCCGGTGATGTTTCTGGGCGAGGGGCTGCACGGATTCATGGAGAACGGCAGCACGAGTTTTCCGCAGGCGCTGGGATTGGGGAGCACGTGGGATCCAGAGCTGGTGAATCAGGTGTTCACGGCGGTGAGCGATGAGATGTCCGCAGCGGGGATCAATGAGGCGCTATCGCCAGTGATTGATCTGGCGCGCGATCCGCGGTGGGGCCGCACGGAAGAGACGTACGGCGAGGATCCGTATCTCGTGTCGCGGATGGGCGTGGCGGCGATCGAAGGATTTCAGGGCACGAATTATTTGATCGACCGGCACCACGTAGCAGCGACGGCAAAACATTTTGTGCACGGGTACATGGAGGGCGGGCGAAACACGGGGCCGTCGAATATCTCGGAGCGCGAGCTGCGCGAGTCGTATCTGGTGCCGTTCAAGGCGGCGGTGCAGGAAGCGAAGACGGGCAGCGTGATGGCTTCGTACAACGAGATCGATGGAATTCCGGTGCACATCAACCACTGGATACTCGATACGGTGCTGCGGAAGGAGTGGGGATTCAAGGGCTACGTGATGAGCGATGGCGAAGGATTGCAGATGCTGGTTCACACGCATCACGTGGCGGAAGACAAGGCGGATGCGGCGCGGCTGGCGCTGGCGGCGGGAGTGGATTACGACCTTTCGGATGGGTCTGTGTATCGCACGCTGATCGATTCGGTGAAGTCGGGAAAAGTGCCGCAGGCGGAAGTGGATCGCGCGGCGGCGCGAATTCTGACGCTGAAATTCAGGCTCGGTCTTTTTGAGAATCCGTACGTGGATGTGGACTACGCGGTGAAAACCACGAACAGCGCGGAGCATCAGAAGCTGGCGGAAAAGGCGGCGGAAGAAACCATTGTGCTGCTGAAGAACGAAGGCGGCCTGCTGCCACTCGATACTGCGAAATACAAAACGATTGCGGTACTTGGGCCGAATGCGGCGGATGTTCACCTGGGCGGTTACAGCCGCGAGGCGGCGCACAAAGTGAGCGTGCTGGATGGAATCAAGGCGCGCGTGGGATCGAGCGCGACGGTGGTTTACGCGGAGGGCGGAAAAATTACTGACGCGAAGGAAGGTTGGGCGGGGTGGTATCAGAATGACGTGAAATTAGCGGATCCGGCTAAACAGCTCGAGGATGTGCATGCGGCTGTGGAGGTGGCGAAGCAGGCGGACGTGGCGATTGTGGTGGTGGGCGAGAACGAGACGACGAACCGCGAGGCGTGGGCGGAAAATCATTTGGGCGATCGCGACTCGCTCGATTTGCTGGGGGCGCAGGAGGAATTAGTTCGCGAGGTGGTGGCGACGGGGAAGCCGACGATTGTGTTTTTGTTGAATGGGCGGCCGCTTTCGATCAATTACATTGCGAAGAATGTGCCGGCGATTGTGGAGGGTTGGTATCTGGGGCAGGAGGGCGGGACGGCTGCGGCGGCGGTGCTTTTTGGCGATGTGAACCCGAGTGGGAAGACGGACGTGACGTTTCCGCGGAGCGTGGGGCAGCTGCCGGATTATTACAATCACAAGCCGTCGCGGAATCGGAGCTATGCGTTTGTGGATAATTCGCCTTTGTATCCGTTTGGGTATGGTATGTCTTATACGACGTTTAAGTATTCGAACTTGCGGTTGGATGCAGCGTCGATTGGGCTGAACGGGGCGACGACGATACATGTCGATGTGACGAATACCGGGGCACGGGCGGGGACGGAGGTGGTGGAGATGTATGTGCACCAGAGGATTGCGTCGGTGACGCAGCCGGTGAAGAAGCTGATTGGATTTCGGCGGGTGATGCTGGGGGCGGGAGAGACGCGGACGGTGGATTTGGCGTTGGGGCATGAGTCGCTGGCGATGATTGGGGGCGACATGAAGGCGGTCGTCGAGCCGGGCACATTTGAAGTGATGGTGGGGGGGAGTTCGGTGGAGACGGAGAAGGTAGAGTTGAAAGTGCAGAGGCCGACGCTTGGGGCGGGGGCGGGTGTTGGGAAGACGCAGAAGTAAAAGCGAAGAGAGATCCTTCGGCCGATGAATCGGCCTCTGGATGACGTCAAAGGCGGAAGGGCAAAAGCAAAGGCAAAAACGACGGCGGCGGCGAAGAGGGGTCCTTCGCTGCGCTCAGGATGACGCGGCTTGAAAACTAGCCGCGCGGAAAGGCAGAGGCAACGGCGAAGGCACACAGGCGAAGTCCGGCCTGTGCCACAGACGGGCGTCGCTATTGTGATTGGGGCAAGAAGTTGGAGTGGTGCCTGGATTGGAGATGGTTGAACCTGGAACCAACTAAGAGTTGGTCCCGCTCAGACTCGAAAGTCTAAGCTACATCGCGCTGCGCGCGACTTGGGGGCGGCACAGACTGACAGTCTATGTTATGGGTCGCTGCGCTCGCCTAGGGCACACCCCTCTGAGAGCGGGGTGCAGACAGGCTGAGAGCCTGTCCCGCTGCGGCTCGCCTATGCGTGGATTTTGCGGTAGGTGGATTCGCGGATGATTAACTTGGGCTGCAAAAGGATGCTGCGGGGTTTGGGCTTGGGGCCGGATTGCGATTCGGCGTCGATCATAGCGATGGCGAGGGTGGCGGCGCGTTCGCCGATCGCGAAACTTTGCTGATCGACGCTAGTGAGCGGGATGCGGAGAAAAACGTCGTAATGAAGATTGCCGCAGCCGACCAGAGCCACGTCTTCCGGGACGCGCAGGCCGGCGTCGAGAATCGCGCGCATGGTGCCGATGGCGAGCGGATCGCTGAAGCAGAAAATTCCGTCGGGGCGCGGATTGAGTTTCAGAAGCGACATGGCGGATTCGTAGCCGACTTCGTGCGCGCTTTCGTCAAGCATGTCGTGCGTGACGATGTATTCGGGGCCAAGCGCGAGGCGGTGCTTGGCGAGAGTTTTTTTGTAGCCTTCGAGGCGGCCGCGAGCGGGCGTGATTTTTGCGCCGCCGATGTGCGCGATCGTTTTGCAGCCGACTTCGATGAGGTGCTCGGTGGCGATCACGCCGATCAGTTCGTCGTCGCCGCCGACGAAATTAGCGTCGATGCCGGGAACGCGACGGTCGATCAGGACGAAGGGAATATTGGCTTCGATGACGCGTTTGAGGGCTGCGGCGGTCCAGTTGGACGAGGCGATCACGAGGCAATCGACGCGGCGCGCGATGAGCTGGTCGATCACCTGGCTTTCGATTTCCTGATCTTCTTCCGACGACGAAATCACGAGGTTGTAGCCGGCTTTGCGGAGAACTCCGCCGAGGCCATTGCCGATTTCGGAGTAGAAGGAGTGGACGAGGTCTGGAACGACGAGGCCGATCATATTGGAGCGGCCGGTGACGAGGGCGCGCGCGGCATAATTCGGCTTGTAGTTGAGCTCTTTGACGCGCTTGAGCACACGGGCGCGCGTGGCGGCGCTGATGTCCGAATGGTCGCGCAGAGCTTTCGAAACGGTGATGACGGAAACGCCGAGGTCGCGGGCGATGTCCTTCATCCGAACGGGCTTCATGAAAAAATTCCTCTGGAGCGAGACGCGAGAAACCGCAAAGGCCCTAACGATACGCTCGTTGAATGGATTCGTAAATATAGACGCACGGATGCGACGCCGTGTTCCGTGGAAAATTAAACAATTTTGAGAAAGCGTTTGCTGGCGACTTTGTTTGAACTAGGTCCGAAATTCGCTTCCCGTTATTGAGCCGGTGCGGCTGCCGCGGCTTTTTCCTTATAAAAGTTTTGGAGCACGTAGAAGGCTTCCTTGCGCTGACCGCGATCGGAGACCAGGCCTTTGCGATTGTGGAAGTCCTGCACTTGCGGGAGCTGGCGAACGGGCGACTGAAAATCCATCAGGACCCAAGGCGACATACCGGCGAGGAACGGAACTTTGCTCCACATCGCGAGTTGATGTTTGTAGAGGTCGGCCTGATATTCCTCGGTCCAGCGCTCATCGGCCGCGCCGTGGCGATTGAAGGGAGCGTCGGCACCAAATTCGCTGACGATGAGCGGCTTGTCGTACGGTGTGGTCCAGTGGGTGTGGTCGGTGGTGTCGATCGAGTGCTCGTACCAGCCGATGTATTCGTTGAGGCCGAGGACGTCCACGATCTGGCCGAGAGGATCGTCGATCACACGGGTGTCTTCGCCTTGCTTGGTGGTGACGTTCATCGCGGCAGTGAGGAGGCGCGTGGGATCCATCGCTCGCGCTTCGGCGGCGGTTTGAGTAAAGAAGGCGGTGCGGCCGGCGTTGATGGGAGTTTCGTTGCCGAGCGACCAGAGGATGACAGCGGCGCGATTGTGGTCGCGCGAAATTTCTTCGCGCAGCTGGTTCTTGGCGTTATCGAGCGTGCCGGGATTTTTCCAGTCGATGCTCCAGTACACGGGAATTTCGGACCAGACCAGAAGGCCCATGCGGTCGGCGGCGCGAACCATCGATTCGTGATGCGGGTAGTGCGCGAGGCGGACGAAATTGCAGCCGAGTTCTTTGGCCCAGCCGAGGAGCGTGGCGTCGTCTTCGGATGAAAAGGCGCGTCCGCCACGGAAGGGAGCTTCTTCGTGTATGGAGATGCCGCGGAGAAAGATAGGTTTGCCGTTTAGGAGGATTTTGTCGCCGCTCGTTGAGATGGAGCGGAAGCCGATTTGATCGGTGACGGAATCGCCGGCGCCGGAGAGGACGACTTTGTACAGCTTGGGATTTTCGGGCGACCAAAGATCCAGTTTCTGCGCGGGAAATTGGAACGTGCCTTTGCCGTCAGCATCAGTGGTGACGGTCTGCTTGATGTTGGCTTCGGGAATATCGATGGTGACGGCTTGCGCCCCGGATGTGCCTGCGACTTTCACCCAGCCGGCGATTGAGTCGAGCGAGCCCTTCGCGAGTTGGACGAAGTAATCCTGAATGTAGGTCTTGGGGACTTCGACGATTTCGACGTCGCGGGTGATCCCGCCGTAATTCCACCAGTCGGTATTGAGCGTGGGAACGCCGTCCGCGTGGCGCGTGTTGTTGACTTCAACGACGACGAAGTTGTCGCCATCGACGAGCGTGTCGCTGACGTCGAAATTGAAGGGTGTGTAGCCGCCGGTGTGATCGCCGAGGAAGTGGCCGTTGAGATAAACGCGAGTGAAATAATTCGCAGCGCCGAAGTAGAGGAAGGGGCGGATGCCGTCTTTCTTTTTGTAGTCGAAGGAATATTTGTACCAGAGCGGGCCTTCATAGAAATAAAGACTGTCGCGCTGCATGTTCCAGTCGCCGGGAACTTTCAGGCCGGGCGAGAGATCAAAATCGTACTCGAGGAGTTCCTGTTTATTTTTGACTTTGTGATTTTCGAAGAAGCGGGAGTGAAGGCCGCCTTCGTAGGGATCGACGATGGCGCGCCAGGTGCCGTCGAGGGAGATGGTGGTGCGGTTGGGGACGTTGGCGACGAGATCCTGTGGCGGTTTGGATTCGGGAGCCGCGGTGAGCTGCGGCGCGGGGAAAGGCGAAGCGGAAACGTGGATCGAGGCGAAGATCATTGCTAAGAAAAGGAAAGCAAGACGCTTCATGAAGGTCACCTTTTTGGCCGTTAGACTGTGGAGCGCGCGAGATGCGAGAACGAGCGCGGCAGAAAGCAATTGACAACGTGAAACCGCGGTGCCAAAGTTTCGCGCGTAGTTAACGCTAACTTCGCCGCATATGCCAGCTTTTTCAAAGCCCGCATCACCCTGTGAAACGTATCGAAGCGCCTGTTATTTTACCCATCTGCTGATTGAACTGATTGCGAAAAATCCCTGTCCTTGCGCGCGCTGGTGTGCCGATTTGCGCCGCGCATGGGCTCACTGAGGCTCGAATGCACAATCCGACGAAAACCTGGAAGACGATTTCGGCTGCGCTGTGTGTGATGGCTGCGCTGGCGGTGTGCGCGGTGCTGGTGCGTGCGCCGAAGGCGAATGCGCAGGCGGCGACGGCGAGCGGCGATGCTGGGAAGAAGTTTCAGCCAGTGAGCGAAGCGGATGCCGATGCGCGCGCGGAAAAAATTCTGAGCCAGATGACGATCGAGGAAAAAATCGATTACCTCGGCGGCGTGAACAATATGTATTTGCGCGCGATTCCGCGGCTGGGGCTGCCGGAATTCAAAATGTCGGACGGGCCTCTGGGCGTGCGCGGGACGGGCGAATCGACGGCGTATCCCGCGGGAATCATGGAAGCGGCGAACTGGAATCCAGAGCTGGAATATAAGGTGGGCGAAGGCGTGGCGCGGGATGCGAAGGCGCGCGGCGTTTCGACGATGCTTGGGCCGGGCATGAACATTTATCGCGCACCGATGTGCGGGCGCAATTTTGAATATTTCGGCGAGGATCCGTTTTTGGCGTCGCGCATGGCTGTGGCGGTGATCGAGGGCATGCAGAGCGAGGGCGTGATCGCGACGGCAAAGCACTACATGGGCAACAACCAGGAGTACGACCGCTACAACGTGAGTTCGGATATTGATGAGCGGACGATGCGCGAAATTTATTTGCCGGCGTTTGAGGCGTCGGTGAAAGAGGCGCATGTGGGCGCGATCATGGATTCGTACAACCTGATCAACGGCGAGCACGCGACGCAAAACAAGTTCATCAATATTGATGTGGCGAAGAAGGATTGGGGATTTCCGGGCGTGATCATGAGTGACTGGGACGCGACGCATGACGGGGTGGCGGCGGCGAACGGCGGAATGGATTTGGAGATGCCGTCGGGAAAATTTATGAATAAGGAAACGATTTTGCCGGCGATCAAGGATGGTCGCGTGACGGTGGCGACGATCGACGACAAGGTGCGGCGCGTGCTGCGGTTGATGATCGAGTACGGATATTTGGATCACCCGCAACTGGATCCGAATGCGAGCGTGTACAACCAGGAAGGGCGGCGCGTGGCGCTGGAGGCGGCGCAAGGCGGGATGGTGCTGTTGAAGAACGACGGGAATTTGTTGCCGCTCGATAAGTCGAAGCTCAAGACGGTTGCAGTGATTGGGCCGGGTGCGTTTCCGGCAGTGCCGGAAGGCGGCGGCAGCGCGCATGTGGATCCGATCGTGAAGGGCAGCTTTTTGGAGGGGATTGGCGCGTACTTGATGGGCTCGAATGTGAATGTGGTGTACGAACGCGGAGCGGTGACGCCGGTGGAGGCGTTTGGCGCGACGACGCAACTGACGACCACGGCGGATGGAAAGACGCCGGGCGTGAACGCGGAATATTTTACGAATGCGAAGCTAGACGGGAAGCCTTCGGCGAAGCGCGTGGATAAGCAGATCAATTTTGGATGGGACGAGGACGGCGATCTGAACGCGCCGGCGGGTTCGGCATCGGCACGGTGGACGGGGTATTTCACTCCGGGGAAGTCGGGCGAGTACACGATTTTCGTTGGTGGACATGATGGCTACCGATTGCTGATCGATGACAAGGAAGTGGTGCGGCAGTGGGAGTGGGAAAGCACGCCGATCCAGGGGAACACTTACAAGCTGGAAGGCGGCAAGGCGCACAAGCTGGTGATGGAATATTTCCGGAAGGACAGCAAGTTTCAGGCGGGGCTCGGGATTGTGTTCGCGCAGAATGCGGCGGTGGATAAAGCGGCGGCGACGGCGGCGAAAGCGGACGCGGTGATTTTGTGCGTCGGGTTCGACGCGGAGACCGAGGGCGAGGGGCGCGACCGGACGTTTGCGCTGCCGAATGGGCAGAATGCGCTGGTGAATGCGGTGCTGGCGGCGAACAAGAACACAGCGGTGGTGATTTCTGCGGGCGGCAACGTGGACATGACGGAGTGGATCGGGCAGACGCCTGCGCTGCTGCATACGTTTTATCCCGGGCAGGAAGGTGGGACGGCGCTGGCGGCGATTTTGTTTGGCGACGTGAGCCCGTCGGGGAAATTGCCGGTGTCTTTTGAGCGCGAGTGGAAAGACAACGCGACGTTCAACAGCTACTACGACAACGGGACGAAACACGTGAAGTACACCGAGGGAATTTTTCTGGGCTACCGGCACTTTGATAAGTCGGATGTGAAGCCGCTGTTTCCGTTTGGCTACGGGCTTTCGTACACGACGTTTAAGTACGGGAATTTGAGTGTGACGCCGTCGTTTAAGAAGGGCGAGCCGGTGACGGTGAGCTTTGACGTGACGAATACTGGAGCGCGCGAGGGAGCCGAAGTCGGGCAAGTTTACGTGAGCGACACACATTCGAGCGTGCCGCGGCCGGTGAAGGAATTGAAGGGCTTTGGCAAAGTGGATTTGAAACCGGGCGAGACGAAGACGATCACGGTGAAGCTGAATGACCGGTCGTTTTCGTATTACGACGTGGCGAAGCACGGATGGGTAGCGGAGCCGGGCGATTTCGGGATTATCGTGGGAAGCTCGTCGGCGAAGACGGAACTGACGGGAAAGACGACGCTCGCGCAGTAAGATCGGATTTCGATTCGGCGACGGGCTCGCGTCGCGTGAGTTGGGATCGGTCCGGCAATTTTGCCGGAGTATTTGGGGTTGTGTATTTCCGGCAGGGCAAAAATCCAGAAGGGCGGCCAGCGCTGAAGTAGGCGAGGGACCGTAAACGGATACAATCGTGAAAAACCGCATTATCGTTGGTGTTTTGAAGCTATTTGGATGCTTGTTGCTGCTGGCGGCTTCGGCTGGGGCGCAGTGGAACCAGCTGAATCCGGTGAAGGCGGTGAAGCAGCAGGCGGACGGCGTGGTGTTCACGATGGATCGCGGGACGCTGAGGCTCGAGGTGTGCGCCGACTCGATCGTGCGCGTGACGTACGCGCCGGGCGCGACATTTCCGGACACGCCGCAGTATGTGGTGACGAAGAACACGTGGGCGCCGGCACCATTCACGTTTACGAGCGATGACAAGAGCGCGACGATCGCGACGGGCAAGCTGAAGATCACGATCACGAAGAACGATGGCGCGATTCTGTTTGCCGATGCGAGCGGCGGAAAGCTTTTTCAAGATTACGACCGGACGCTGACGCCCGCGACGGTGAACGGCGAGCAGACGTATCACTCGGAAGTGTTTTCGAATTTGTGGGATTCAAACGAAGCGTTCTACGGGCTGGGGCAGCATCAGGCGGGCGTGTGGAATTATCACGGCGAGGACGTGGATATTTCGCAGGACAACACGAACATCTCGGTGCCTGTTGTGCTCTCGTCGCGTGGATACGGCATTTTCTGGAACAACCCGTCGCGCAGCCGCTTCAACAACCGTTTTCCGCACGCGCTGTATCTGAGCGCGGAAGTGGCGGACACGGTGGACTACTACTTTTTGTACGGGCCGGACTTCGACAAGATCATTGCGTCGTATCGCGAGATGACCGGCGCGGCGCCGCTTTTCGGAAAATGGGCGTACGGCTACTGGCAGTGCAAGAACAAGTACAACTCCGAGGATGAAGTGCTGGCCGTCGCGAAAAAGTATCGCGACCAAAAAATTCCCGTCGATAACATCGTGCAGGACTGGTTCTGGTGGAATCACATGGGCGAACCGGTCTTCAACAAAAATTATCCCGATCCGAAGGGAATGATCGACCAGCTGCACAAGCTGGACTTCCACATCATGTTTTCGTTCTGGCCGTATTTCGATCCGCCGTCGCCGGTGTATGACGATATGGCTTCGAAGGGATATTTCATCGACAAGACGGTGGTGGGCGGATTTCACCCCCAGGGGATGGCGCTGTACGACGCGTTTAATCCGGCAGCGCGGAAATATTACTGGAACCTGATCAACACGGGACTTTTTCAGCTGGGTGCGGATGCGTGGTGGCTCGATACGGATGAGCCGGAGACGGAAGGGCGGCAGACGCCGATTCTGGTGAACAACAAGGTTTCGATCGGCAGCGGCGCGCGCTATGCGGATCTTTTTCCGTTGATGACGACGACGGCGGTGTATGAGGGGCAGCGCAGCGCGACGGATCAGAAGCGCGTTTTCATTCTGTCGCGGTCGGCGTATGCGGGCGTGCAGCGCAATTCGGTGTCGGCGTGGTCAGGCGACGTGGAATCGAACTGGCTGGCATTTGCGCGGCAGATTCCGGCTGGACTGAATTTCGAATTGAGCGGATTGCCGTACTGGACGACGGACATCGGCGGGTTTATTAACGGTGGAAATCCTGACGACCCGGCGTATCGCGAACTTTATATAAGGTGGTTTGAGTACGGATCGTTCTGCCCGATTTTCCGCGCGCACGGAACGCGGACGACGAACCAGAACGAAATCTGGTCGTATGGCGCGGATGCGCAGACGATTCTGACGAGCTACGACCGGCTGCGTTATCGATTGCTGCCGTACATCTATTCGATGGGATGGATGACGACGGATCAGGGTTACACGCCGATGCGGGCGCTGGCGATGGATTTCCGCACCGATGTGCGCGCGCAGAACATTGGCGACGAATATATGTTCGGGCCGGCGATTCTGGTGGCGCCGGTGACGGAGCCGGGCGCGACGGTGCGTCATTTATATTTGCCGAAGGCGAAGTGGTACGACTTCTGGACGGGCAAGGCGGTGGATGGCGGCGCGGCGATCGATACGGCGGCGCCGATCGAGCGGATGCCGCTGTTTGTTCGCGCGGGATCGATCCTGCCGATGGGGCCGGATGTACAGTGGGCGAGCGAAAAGCCGGCGGACCCGATCGAGCTGCGCGTTTATGCGGGCGCGGACGGACATTTCACGTTGTACGAAGATCAGGGTGACACGTACAACTACGAGAAGGGCGCGTTCGCGACGATCGCGTTTGCGTGGGACGATGCGTCGCACACGTTGACGATTGGCGAGCGGAAGGGAAGTTTTACGGGGATGCTTGGGAAGCGGACGTTTCACATTGTGTTTGTGGGAGCTGGGCACGGCGCGGGGATTGATCCGAGCGCGACGGCGGACAAGACGATGGAGTACACGGGCGCGCAGGTTAGCGTGGTGCGATAGGGCGCGAGGTAGACCCACAGGCGGCGCGGAAGCTCGAGTACGAAAAATACTTTATCGCGGGGCGTGCGAGGTGTTCGAGGCTGCCGAGTGCCGCGAATTTAGTTGGTGGCAAAGCGGTAGCTGCGCTCCCGCAGTCCATATGGTGCGTTGCGGTAGCGCGGAGGTTGCGTGAACAAGGCGGCGATGTGGCGCGGAGTGGTGGCGGGGCTTGTGTGTGCGGGGCTGATTGCTGCACCGGTGGTACCGTCGTTCGCGGGTGAGCATGCGACGAGCGGCGATAAGGTGGTGGTGTTAGCCAACGATCCTGCGGCGCTGGAGCATTGGCCGTCGCTGATGCTGGGAACGGCGTGGTATCCGGAGCAATGGCCAGAGTCGCGCTGGGAAGCAGATTTGCAGCTGATGGAAGCGGCGCAGATTCGCTTTGTGCGGATGACGGAATTCGCGTGGGCGAAGATGGAGCCCCGCGAGGGGCAGTACGATTTCGAGTGGCTGGACCGCGCGATCGCGGCGGCCGCGAAGCATCACATCGCCGTGGTGCTGGGCACGCCGACGGCGACACCTCCTGCGTGGCTCACGCAAAAATTTCCTGAGACATTGCGAATCGAGCAAGACGGCCAGCGCGTGACGCATGGCAATCGCGCGCACGCCTCGGCGACGTCTCCGCGCTACCTGGAATTCTGCCGCCAGATCGCCGGCAAGATGGGCGAGCGCTACGGACACAATGCCAACGTGGTTGGCTGGCAAATCGACAACGAGTATGGCTATGGGCAAATTTCGTACGACGATGCGACTCGCAAAGAATTTCAAGAGTGGCTGGCTGCGAAATACGGGACCGTGGCGAATTTGAATGAGCGCTGGGCGACACAGTATTGGAGCGAGGTGTACGACAACTGGAGCGAAATTCCGATTCCGGTGGGCGAGCACAATCCGGGGCTGATGCTGGATTGGAAGCGGTTTGTGACGCACGTGTGGGTCGCGTATCAGCAGAACCAGATCGATGCGCTGAAGAAGTTCATCGAGCCGCGGCAATTCATCACGGGAAATTTGATGGGGCTGTGGGACGGCGTGGACAACTACGACGTGGCGAAGCCGCTGACGTTTGCTTCGTGGGACGACTATGTGGGAACGGGACACGTGGATCCGGCGATGAACGGGATGATTCACGATCTGACGCGCGGATTCCTCGGCCGGAATTTTTGGGTGATGGAGACGCAGCCGGGTGCGGTGAATTGGTCGAAGCTGAACAATTTTTTGAATAAGGGCGAAGCGCGCGCGATGGCGTGGCAGGCCGTGGGGCACGGCGCGGACGCGATCGGTTACTGGCAGTGGCGCAGCGCGTTGAACGGGCAAGAAGAGTTGCACGGAACGCTGCTGGGACCGGACGGGACGCCGGTACCGTTCTACGACGAAGTGGCGCAGCTCGGTGCAGATTTTGCGAAGACGCAGGAGGCGCTGCGCGGTACGAAGCCGGTGTCTGAAGTGGCGCTGTTGCAATCATACGACAGCCGGTGGGCGATCGAATTTCAGAAGCACACCGAGAAATACAATCAGATTGGAATTCTTCACGATTACTACGCCGCGTTGCAAAAGCGCGCGCAATCGGTGGATGTGGTGAATCCGTACGACAAGCTCGACGGGTACAAGTTGGTGGTGGCACCGAGCTTGAATGTGATTCCGGAGGATCTTGCGGCACATTTGCGCGAGTACGTGCAAAACGGCGGGCACCTGGTGCTAGGTCCGCGCTCGGGGCAGAAGGATCAATACAACGGGCTTCTGCCGCAGCGGCAGCCGGGATATTTGGCGGATGTGCTGGGCGGGCGAGTTGAGCAGTATTACGCGCTCGAAGGCGATGTGCCGTTGGGTGGCACATGGGGTGAAGGTACGGCGTCGGTGTGGGCGGAGCAGCTAAAGACGAATTCTGCGGAGACGCATTCGCTGGAGGTTTACGGCGAGTTTAACGGTTGGCTGGATCATCAGCCAGCGGTGCTGACGCGCGCGTTCGGCAGGGGAACGATCACTTACATTGGCACGGTGGTTGATGGGAAGACGATGGCGGCTGCGGCGGATTGGATGGCGAAGCAGAGTGGCGTTGAGCCGGCGTTTGGCGCGGTGCCAGAGGGAATCGACGTGAGCCGGCGCGAAGGAGATGCGAAACGCGTCTTCGTGCTGATCAATTTCAACCGCGTGCCGCAACAGGTGACGTTGCCACGCGCGATGACGGCGCTGCTGGCTGGGTCGGGCACGGTGACGTCTGTAACGTTGCCGGGGTACGGGGTGGAAGTGCTGAGTGACGCGAAGTGAGTGCGGAAATTTACAAACTCGCGCTTGCGTTGATTGAGGTGCGGCGTGATAGTGAGCGGCAAATGAGCTTCGCAATATCCGCGAGACCGATTCGCATTTCACTTTTCGCTGCACTCGTGCTGATGCTTGGGTGCGCCACGCTTGCGCAGTCGTCGCACATGAGTGCGGGCGAGGCGCGGATCACGGGATTTGTGCGCGAGGCGGGATCGGGGAAACCGTTGACTTCTGTAAGAGTGGAAGTGAGTGCGCTGGGCAACGGCGTTTCGGAAATTTACGTGACGTCGGGAACCAATGGGGAATATCGGATCGCAGGCGTACAGGACGGAAACTACGATCTGGTGGTGAACGAAAAAGGGTACAAGCCGTATCGCGAGCACATCACTCTCGCGAACGGGAATCATTTGACCGAGATCATCCAGCTGGAGAAGGAGGACGCCGCGGCGGAAACGCCGGGTGCGGTGCTTTCGGCGCACGAGCTGACGGTGCCGCAGAAGGCGCGCGACTTGTATGCGAAAGGAATCGCGCTGAAGGCGAAGCCGGATTATGCGGGCGCGCTGGAGCAATTTCAGAAGGCGATCAAGATTTATCCGACGTATTACGAGGCGTACGCGGAAGCGGGCGTGGCGGAAGTTAATTTGAATCAGCTGGACGCGGCGCAGCAGGATTTGCAGAAGTCGATCGACATGAGCGAGGGGAAGTATCCGCTGGCGATGTTTTACATGGCAGGACTTTTTAACAACAAGCGCGCGTTTGACGATGCGTTGACGGTGGGGAAGAAGGGCAGCGCGATCGACGAGAATGCGTGGCGCGGGAATTTTGAGATTGCGCGGGCGTTGATTGGGCTGAAGCGCGGCGACGAAGCGTTGCCGTACGCGAAGAAGGCAGTGGCGGGAGCGCCGGATAATCCGCAGATGTATGTGGTGCTGATGAATGCGAATCTTGGCGCGCATGACTATGCGGCGGCGCTGGTGGCGATTGATGCGTTTCTCAAACTGAACCCGAGCGGGCAGCAGGCTGATCAGGTGAGGCACTTGCGGGAGCAGGTGCAGGTGGCGGCGCAGAGGCAGGCGGGGGCGACGGGTGCGCCGGCGGCGACGAATTCTGGTCCTGCGACAAATACAAAACCACATTGATTTGGAGGTGGGGAGTTTGGATAGACAGTTTGTCTATTTTGGGGGATGGGTGTGTGTGGAGGGGCGTTGGCCAGCGGGAAGGCGGGGAGGGATCCTTAGGCCGGTGAACCGGCCTCTGGATGACGTCAACGTCAAAGGCAGAGGCGGAAGGCACACAGGCGAACTCCAGCCTGTGCCACAGACTGGCTTCACTATTGTGTGTGGGGCAATAAGTTGGGGTGGTGCCGGGAGTGGGAATGGTTGAACCCGGGACCAACTGAGAGTTGGTCCCGCCCAGACTCGAAAGTCTAAGCTACTCGCGCGCACTTGAGGCGAAGGCGCGCGCTTGGGCAGAGGTGCGGTTAGTTCGGTGGTAGGCGGTTCTCGATGAAGTCGGCGACTCGGCTGGCGGAGGGCGGGTCGAGATTCGAGAGCACTACTACGGTGTAGCCGGAGGCGGGGCAGATGGCTAGTTCGCCATTCATGCCGGGGGCGCCGCCGCCGTGGCCGAAGCAAGCTACGCCATTGGGCAGAGTGCGGTTAAAGAAGCCGTAGGCGTATTTGCGGCCGCCGGGCGTGTCGGCTTTGGCGGTGACTAGCAAATCGGTGTGCGCGGCGTCGAGCAGTTTGTGGTTTTCGATCGCGTTCGCGAAGGCGAGCAAGTCGCCGACTGTTGAGTAGCCGCCGCCGGCGGACGTGGCGCGGTAGGGAAGCGTGTCGTCGTTGCGAACGAGAGCGTTCGGATCCGTATCGGAGTGGCGATAGCCGACGGAGCGATTCGGAACGGCTTGGTCTTCTGGAAGGGAATCCGTGGAGGTCATTCCTGCCGGTTTGAAAATGTGTTCGCGAACGTAATCGTAATAATCCTGCCCGCTGGCTTTTTCCACGACGATTCCGAGAAGAATGAAACCGTAATTGGCGTAGTCCCAGCTGGTGCCGGGCTCGAAGGTGGGCTCGCGCTTGCCGTAGAGCTTCACGTAGTCTTCGAGCGTTTTGAGTTCGAGGCGGTGCTTATCGAATTCGGGGCCGAAGAAATCGCCGGCGCCGCCGGTGTGGGTGAGCAGCTGGTGGATGGTGACTTTCGAGGCCCAGGCTTGATTCGGATAGTCGGGAAGAAATTTCGCGAGCGTGTCGGTGAATTTCAACTTGCCGGCTTGATTGAGCTGAACGATGGCGGTGGCGGTGATCATTTTGTTCATCGAGCCGATGCGGAATTTCGTGTCGAGCGTGTTGGGGATTTTATTTTCGCGGTCGGCGAAGCTGTAGGCGGCGGAGAAGATGGGCTTGCCGTCTTTTGCGACGAGCGCGGCGCCGGAGAAAGTGCCGTCGGCGGCGCTTTTTTCGAGTTGTGAGCGGAGAGCGTCGATGGCGGCGGCTTGAGTCATCGCGGGGAGCGCGAATTCAGGGGGCGTGGGAATCGCCTGGATGCCGAGCTTCTTGATTGCGTGGGGCGGTGCGGGGTCGACGATGATGTCGGCCTGCGCGAACTGGTCGGACTTTTTTTCCTGGAGGAGCACGGTGCAGGTGGTCTCGGCGCAGTCTTTCACTTTGCGAAGGTCGAAGCCGCCGGTTTGGTGGGCGAAGTCGAATTCGTCGTCGATGTGGGAGACGCGGTCGGGCGCGTTTTTCTGGAGGAAGGCGAGCAGGGTGGCGCGGTCTTGCGAATCGAAGGCGGCGAGCCAGGCGGCGAATTGCGAGCCAGCGGGGGTGGAAGGGAGGATCGGTGGCGTCTGGGTTTGTGACTGGGTCTGAGCGCGGAGCGGCGCAGCGATTAGTGCGATGGCGAGAAGCAGAAGCGAAGTGAGTTTGGTCATGGATGGATATACGCACGCGGCAATAATTCGATTCATTGATGTTTGGGATGGCATACTATTCATGCTGTGAATCTAGCATCCCTGAACCTAAATTTGCTCGTGGCGTTTGAGGCGCTGCTCGACGAGCGGAACGTGACGCGGGCGGCGCGGCGGATTGGCTTGACGCAACCGGCGATGAGCAATGCGTTGAACCGGCTGCGCGCGGCGTTTGGCGACGAACTTTTCCGGCGCGTGCCGGGAGGAGTGGCGCCGACGCCGCGGGCGCTGGCGATGTCCGCCGCGGTAAGGGCGGGGCTCGCGCAGTTTCGCGCAGCGGTGGCGGAGCCGAAGCAGTTTGATGCGGCGTCTGCGACGATTTCGTTTCGCGTGGCGATGTCTGAATATGTGGAGTGGATTTTGCTCGGGCCACTGATGGCGCGGCTTGGTCGCGAGGCGCCGGGGATTCAAATTGTGGCGCGGCGCGTGGAGCGCGTGTTTTTGCCGCCGGAGGGGGCGCTCGAATCGGACGATCTGGACGCGGCGATTGGATTTTTTCCGGAGCCGAGCGCGCTGCAGCCGGGGACGCAGTCGCTCGAATTGTGGCGTGAAGACAACGTGTGCATTTTGCGGCGCGGGCATCCGTTGCTGGCGAAGCCGTTTGGTTTGCGGCAATTTGCGGGCGCGCGGCATGTGGCGAATATGATCCGGCCGGACACGCGGGGATTCATCGACGATATTCTCACCGGGCACGGGCTGAAACGGAAGCTCGCGGTGGCGACGCCGCACATGATCGTGATTCCGTCGATTGTGGCGGAGTCGGATCTGGTGGCGGTGATTCCGCGGGAGCTGGCGCGGCGGGCGAGAAAGACGTTGGCGATCGAGGTGAGGCCGGTGCCGATCCGGATGCCGGCGTTTCATATGAGGATGTTGTGGAGGGAGAGAAATGCGGAGAATCCGGGGCACGTGTGGTTGAGGGCGCGCATCGCGGAGTGTGCGGGGAGGGTGAGGCGGGTTTGATGCGGTAGTGATGGAGTGCGCACGGAGGCGCGGAATCGGCGGCGTCGGGGCGTTGCGAAGACGTGCTAAAATTGTTGTCCGTTCAAAGCCGGAGGGGTGGCAGAGCGGTTGAATGCGACGGTCTTGAAAACCGTTGGGCCCGTAAGGGTCTCGTAGGTTCGAATCCTACCCCCTCCGCCACGCAGTCTGCTGGTTTCTCTCAGTTCCCATTTACCTCGGAGAAGGTGCTACTTTGCGCCCAGTTCACGCGAGACAATCTGCACTCGGAGGACGGCTCTACAGCAAACATTCTCCGAGATATCGCAGGAATCGCCTGTGCTCTCCCGAACCACCAGCGAGGTGCACTTCGTATTGGCACGAATTCTCGCGTGAGGCCGGCACCCTAAGCCTCAGCAAGAACTTATCCAAAAGATGGTTGACGAGCTGTTCGCGACTGATGTCGAAGCCGAGGCTTATCGCCAACGGTGGGAAGACACTCTCGAACCAGTGATCGTGAAGAACCTTGAGAATGTTCAGGGTGACGAGCGCGACGTAATCTTCATATCGACCGTCTACGGGAAAGATGCTTCTGGTAACTTCCATCAACGCTTTGGGCCAATCAACGGTGCTCACGGTCATCGACGACTGAACGTGCTATTCACAAGGGCGAAAAAACAGGTCCGCATTTTTAGCTCGATGAAGTCTACGGATATAAAAATCGAGACAACGAGTCGCGCTGGTGTTAAGGCCCTCAAGGGGTATCTTGCTTATGCCGAAACCGGGCACCTCGATGTCCCGCAACTGAGCGAAAAAGGCCCAGACAGTGACTTTGAGCGGTGGGTTATGGATATGCTCGTTGAGAATGGCTATGAGGTCGTACCGCAGCTAGGCGTGGCTGGTTATTTCATCGATCTTGCAGTACGCAACCCTGAAAACAATGGAGCTTTCATTCTCGGAATCGAATGTGACGGCGCGATGTACCACTCCGCGCGTTCTGCGCGAGATCGCGATCGACTTCGGCAGGAAACTTTAGAGAGACTCGGCTGGCGTATATATCGGATTTGGTCGACAGACTGGTTTCGGAACCCGCGAATAGAGTTTCAAAAGTTGTCTGATACGCTCAACAAGTTAAGGCAAAACGGCACCGCTGGAGGCAGTGCGGGAATCTAGCCCCTTGTGTAACAGGCATAAGCACATTCACTGACGCTGCTTTCTACCTAGACGCATACCCACTGAAAGCTCGGTAGCGAGATTGACTTAGGTTGCAGAGCCCGGCCCAAGCCAGAAGCTATCTCTTCCCCGGGCGAATTCTTTTCACGAGAGCGCCGACTTTCGCGCCTGCACCGTCCTGTTTATCGACTGAAGCAGCCTGATGAGGAGAGCACTGCCAACGCTTGCTAAGCCGGAAGCTTTTGTGATGTGGGATACTGGTGTTGCTCACGGCCTACTGCGCCATCATACTTCTTTGTCGTTTTAAAAAGTTCGAAACGACCGTCACCCGCGTAAAACTTCAGTCTCTCGCGTAGCGCCTGCATTTCGGCTTGCGGCATCGGCGTGAAGCCGCGAGCGATCTCAAGGTTCTGTTCGAGTACAGCTAGCGAGTCCATGCCGCTGATCGTTGTTGCTACGGGTAGGCTCATCGCATAGCGCAAGCCTTCTTGTGCAGTAATCGCTCCACCCGTGACCATTTCACCAGAACCGCCCAGACTTTTCATCCCAAGCACCGCAACGCCCTTTTCCAGCGCCACAGGCAGCACTTGATTTTCGAAGCTCCGAAAACTGGCGTCAAACGCGTTTAAGGGCATTTGCACCGTATCAAAGGGAAAACCGTGCTGAAGCATTCGAAGGTGAATCGCTGGGTCTTTGTGGCCTGTGAATCCTATGAAGCGAACTTTACCCTGCTGCTTCGCTGTGAGTAACGCTTCCGCCGCGCCGCCAGATGTAAAGATCAAATCAGGATCGTTGTAATAGATCACCTCATGTACTTGCCACAGATCGAGATGGTCGGTCTGAAGCCTCCGTAGCGATTGCTCCAGCATTTGCATGGCGATGTCTTTACCACGCCCGTGCGTACACACTTTCGTCATCACGAAGGCCTGATCCCGCTTTCCGCGAAGCGCGTTTCCGAGCCGTTCCTCACTGACGCCATCGTGATAATCCCAAGCGTTGTCGAAGAAGTTCACTCCTGCATCTAGCGCACGCGCGACAAGCTCATTGGCTTCGTCTTGACCCTTCGTTGAGCCGAGATGAAAACCGCCGACTCCAAGAGCGGAGACCTGGACACCTGTCTTGCCGAGACCACGCTTGGGGACCTCCGCGACTGGGGATGAGCCAGCGGCAGACTGTCCGCGTCCGCCACGAGTGGAGTCTCGCGCGCGAGTCATGGCGCTAGCGGTGAATGCTGCAACGCCCTTTACAAAATCACGCCGCGTAAATCCATCCTCAAACTCGAATTCCGTATCAGCAGACATTGTTACCCTCAGGGTCGCCGCGTATTACTCTTGGATTTTCGGATATGGATGCCCGTCGTTCACGGTGGCTAGGACGGTTTCTTTCGTTTCGTCGGACTGCATATCGATGGGGAAGCCGTGGGCCATGCGCGCTTCCGGATTGTCGAACTTGATTGAAGTCTTGTAGAGCTCGAAGTGTCCGTCGGCGGCAGCAGATCGGACCCGATGTTCCAGCGCTTGCATCTCGACTTCTGACATCGGCTTAAAGTTCTGAGCGATGCTCAAATTCTGGCAGAGAATTTCGGGACGTTCCATTCCCGTAATTGTCACCGTTACCGAAAGACTCATCGCGTAACGCAGAGATTCTTCTGCTGTGACAGTACCGTTCTGGATGGGCTCGCCATGTCCGCTGAGCGGTTTCATTCCGAGGACGGCGATGCCCCTTCGCGTGAGTTCCGGTAGAACTAGTGCCTTAAAACTCTGAAATGTTGCGTCAAAGGCGTTTAGTGGCATCTGTACGGCATCGAAGGGGAAACCGGTCGCGAGCATTCCCAGATGAACTGATGGATTTTTGTGACCGCTAAAGCCGAGAAAGCGAACTTTGCCTTCGCGCTGTGCCCTCAGCATCGCTTCGGCAGCGCCGCCCGGTCGGATGAAGAGTTCGGGATCATTGTCGAAACCCATGCCGTGCGCCTGCCAAAGATCAAGATGATCAGTCTGGAGGCGGTTGAGCGACTCTTCGAGCATCCGAGTCGCGAGCGATCCGTCGCGACCGTGCGTACAAACCTTGGTCATGAGGAATACTCTGTCGCGGCGACCTTTGAGGCCTTTACCCAACCAGTTTTCGCTCTTGCCGTTATGGTATTCCCAGCAGTTGTCGAAAAATGTCACGCCACCATCGACAGCTTCGTGAACGAGCGAGACTGCGGTTTGTTCGTCTTTTGCTGCGCCTAGATGATGCCCGCCCATTCCAAGGATCGACACTCTAACGGAGTCATGTTTCCCAAAGGGGCGAGTCGGAATAGAGCCAACAGGATTGAAAAGTGTTGCAGCTGCACGTCGATTCTTCGTGGAGGGCATGATCAGCAAGCAAGATCATGAGTGCTTTGATTTGCGGCCACAATACAGTGAAACGCGTAAACGTCCAATCCTCGATCGGCCTAGATGCGCCGTGCGCACTGCGGTGTCGTGACGTGCGACCCGTGGACCAACCGTCTATGTGGGCAGGAGAAGGATTGGCCACGGCAATCCGGTGCCGGGTAGCGAGTCTGATATTTCCACGCACCCGCTCGCCCGAAAAGCGTTGGCTCGTTTAGCGGGCGTGACGGACTCGTTTCATATAGCGGCGCAAAGCGATACGTAGGTGGTTTGAATGGTTCAAGAAGGCCGAGCGTCTGAGGCTTTTGAAACTGCATCTCGAATCGAGGGCACCAACGTATCGAATAGCGTTGTCTTGTCGAGGACTCGAAATGCGCCGAGTTGTTCGGCTGCCTTCATCAGATCCTCGTCCGCTGGGTGGAAAGTGATCGCGATCACGGCGCATTCACAAGCTCTGGCTAGCTCAGCCAGATGAGATGGCTGAGAATCCTTACCGCACGGCATTCGAATATCGCAGATCAGCACGTCCGCCTTCGCGGACTCTAAGCTTTTAACGGCCTGTTTGAAGTCTTCGGCTTCGCCAACCACCTGTATATCGGCTTGGCTTTCGAGCAATCGTCGGACTGCGGCGCGGATCGCGTTCGAATCGTCTGCGATGAAAACCTTAATCACGGTCCCTCGTGTTTTAGAGATTCAGTTCCCTCAAAAGGTCGGCAGTGCCTGATGTGTGAACAAACCCTACGCGGGTGTACCAAAATGGTCAAGGGGCTCGCCTACGCTTCCACCAGCTCTTCGGCTACCGCGACAACCTGACTCACGTTGTCTTTCTCCATGATTCGCGTTGCCCAAGGAACTTGCGTAGCTTTCACGACGCCCGCGTGCATAGTAAACAGAACTATGGGCACGGTCGGATACAAGGCGCGTATTCGTCTGCCCGCTTCTACTCCGGACATACCGGGCATCGCAAGATCAAGGATGACCAAGTCCGGCCTGTGCTGCTTCGCCAGCTCGACGGCCTCCGCGCCATCCTTAGCTTCAGCGCATATTTCCAGATAAATGTGCTCGTGAAACGCACGGCAAAGCAGCTTCCGCATCAAGGGAGAGTCATCCGCGACCAAAATTCGTTTCGACACAGTAGCTACAAGGGTGGCCGAAGCTACAGCGTGCGTACATACAGCAAACCACTATGCTCCTGGAAGAATGCTGAGGTATATTCCCATCAGAGGTCAAAACATGGCGCAGCCGTACTCCTGGACGGCAGCCTTCGAGAAAGCACAGAGCGAGACCGATCCGACACGGCTACAAGGCGCGGTTATGGCCGCAGAGGAAGCGATGGTCCAACGGAGGATGGAGCTTTCGGGCGACGACGCCGGGGCGCACCCAGAGCTAGAAGCGCTGCGCGCGGCGGCAATTGAGCTTTTGAAATTAAAGACTGAGAAGCTAGGTTGGCCGGGTATTGGTTCGACTCCCAAGCCCTAACGCGCGGCGATCAGCAGCCCGCCGACCCCACCGAAAATGAGTACCAGGCGCTTCATGGCGGCAACGTCAAAACTATAGCAAGCCACACGCCCTACTGCTCTGCACTTCGTGCCGCCTTTTTTATCCGGACGACGTGGACGAGTTCAAGTTGTCGCCCGCCGAGGGTTCGACAAGCCCTCCCCGGTCTGACTGAGCATAGCGGACACGGAACTGAAATCGGGCTGACTCTCAGACGAATAACTTTGAGCATCCATAGACACTAGCATGCCGGGCCAGTTGCTTTCAGTGCGCTTGCGTACGGACTGCCAGCGGAACCTGCCGATCGCCTAAAGTCCTGGTAAACGCCGCAACCGGACAAAGGAAGCTGCTGGCACCGCCGGCGAGAATCAAATCTCTGGCAAAGGGGAGGAACGCCGGACTTCCGAATTACGTGTCCACATAATTGGGAAGTCCGGCGGGGAGACGTTTGGAGAGTTGCCGTCAAGATACGCGACGGCGATGATTGATCCCATACTGCGGTGGCTTGAAACTTCAGAAGAGAGTTATGTAGGGCGGCTCGTCGTGGCTCCCAGAAATCTCACAGCATAGTTGATTGTCTTGCTTGTTCTCAAACCGAGCGGGCTTGAGCAAGCCCGGCTTCGGAACGGCTCACGTAACGAACTCGTTCGCGCATTCCGCTGACACCGAAACTGCTCGAATTACAGTAAATCCTTACTTTCGCTTCGCTGCCCTTATTCCCGATTTAACCCTTCTTCGTGCCTCGCCGGGACCCTTAACGTCGAGGATGCGGTATTTTTCGCCAGAAAGTTTGTGGTAATCCACAAAAAATTCTCCCAGTTCTTTCACGAACTGTTTCCCAAGCTGATTTACGTGCTTGACGCGGGCGTAACTGTGATTTTGTTCTTCTACGGCGACGATGCGGTCATTGCGTATCGTCTTTTTCTTGCTGTCTTGCTCGCCCTCAATGACTCCGATGATCCTGCACTTCAGTAAACAACCGGCGAACGCCGGTTCGTCCATCAACACCAGAACGTCGGTAGGGTCTCCGTCTTGGGCTAACGTGGATGGCACGAAACCGAAATCATAGGGAAAGGTCATACCGGCTGGAAGAACTTTTGTCAGAGCGAATATTTTGAGATCCGTATCGAAAGCGAACTTGTTCCTGCTTCCTTTCGGAGTCTCAATAACGACTTGAAGAAGATCGGAATCGTCCTCGTCTTTGGGCGCGAGATGGACAGGGTTCGCCATCCCCGATTCTTTTTGCCGGTTCTTAGCCATGAGTTTCACTCTCCTGAGTCGGTCCCATTGTGTGCAGGTGTAATCAAATTAGATGATTCGCTCCACGAGCCGGGCCAGTCTTGCAGCCCGGTTCGCTCCGAGGTGGACATTTATGTGGAAAGACCTGCTCATACGCTTCTTCGTTGGGGGAGCATTCGTGTCTGCCTTCGCAGCTGTCGGAACCGTCCTAAAGCCCAAGAGTTTTGCTGGTCTTTTCGGAGCGTCTCCTGCGATCGCGCTAAGCACACTTTTGCTGACTTCACGGAGCAACGGGGCGGTTTACGCCGCGTTGGAGGCTCGCTCGGGAATGATTGGCGCTCTTGCTTTCTGCGCCTACGCGTACTGCGTGATGAAGTTGATCGCGACGCGAAGGCCCGACGTTAAGTGGCCGACGTACGGATTTCTCGTCGTGTGGTTCGCTGTTGCGTTCAGCATTTGGTGGCTTCTTGGACTGGGGCACACGTCGTGATCGTCAAACTCAATTGGGCCGCGGTGAAAGAAACGTCGGGAAAGGATTACGTTATCCGATTCATATTGGGAGGGCTTGTCACAGTCGCAACTGGACTGATCGCGAAAAAGTTCGGACCCACAGTGGGCGGATTATTTCTGGCGTTTCCAGCCATATTCCCCGCGACGGCGACCTTAATCGCAGAACAACAAGCGCATAAAAAAGAACGCTACTCGCTTAAGGGGATGGTCAGAGGTCGCCTCGCTGTTGCTGTGGAAGCAAAAGGAACATCGCTGGGGACGGTGGGTCTCGCAGGATTTCTGCTTACTGCGTGGCTACTCATCAGAAGCTGCTCGCCGTGTACGGTGTTTCTGCTAGCAACCAGCGCCTGGGTGGTGACGTCGGTTTCACTGTGGTTTCTCATGAAACGAGTGTTCCGCCGCTGATAGCCCTTAGTCGGGAGATTCCTATAGAACAGACGATTCACGTACCGCTCGCACCCAACTCTGCAGCTCGTCGCGGGTCATACAATTAACGATTCGCGAGCCCGGAATTTTCGCCGCCAGCGCGGAGGCTGCTGAAAATGCCATGAACCGAAGTTGCGACGGACCGTGGGAATCGGTACCTAACGAGATTCGGCATCCGGACTTACGCGCCAGCTCCAGGAGGTCAGGGCTTAAATCCTGCCTGTCGGGGTAGCCGTCAATCTCCACAGCCTTATCGAGGTCCGCAGCCATGTCGAATACTCTGCTCCAGTTGGCCGTAAGACCCATTCGGTAATTGTAAATTCTGCCGCGAGGATGACCTAGGATCTGAATCGCCGGGTTGCGAAGTGCCGCGATATAACGCTCCGTCTGATCTTCTGTTTTCCGAAGAGAGGAGTGAAAGCAGCCGAGAACTATGTCGAGTTCTGCTAGCGCGTCCCTCTCCATATCAACTTCACCACCCGGACTCAAATTCACTTCTACTGAGCGCAACACTCTGAGTTTTTCGCCGCGTTTCCTTAACGTACTGTTTACTCCAACGATTTCACGTCCTTGCTTGCGAAGTTCTGGTTCGTCGATTCCTCCAGCGATCTTGAGTCCTTTGGAGTGATCTGTGATCGCGATGTACTCGTACCCGCGTTCAGCGGCAGCCTCCGCCATTTCGGCGACAGTTCCTTCTCCATCGCTCCAGACCGAGTGCATCTGGAGGTCACCTTTAAGGTTTGACAGCCATTGTGTATGCTGACCCAGAATCGTCTCGGTTTGAGTGATGGTACGGAAGCCGCAGCGGATCGGAGGTACTTCAGTCACCTAGGGCGGCTTTTCGATCCATTTCCGAAGCTCCTTTGCGATAAATGGCCCGACGCCGCTCAGTTCAGTCAACTGTCGCTGTGCGCGGTGTAAGTCGCTCGCTTCCTCAGGCCACAGAAACGCTTTGCGAGCGGCGCGGCGAAACGCCTTGTTCAACGGTGGCGGAACCTCGCCGCCGCGATTGGCAAGGAGTTCGGCGAGATCCGCGTTCGAAAGAGACTCAACGGCTCGCTTCTTCGTCAATTTCGCCACGCTTTTAGCTCAACCAACCGAACGACATTTGGCTACTCCACGTTGCCGCCATAACCCTCCCCTAAACTGCCGTAAGGCCCGTTTCAGCCTGCGGCTGTCACGTTCTAACGCCCCTAATTACCTTGCGGACGCTGCCTTTCGCTTCGACTGACCAGCGGCAGCGGGCTTTAGCACGACCTTCGTCCACCCGTTCTTTCTGTCGTCGAAATTCTTATAAGCGTTCGGCGCTTCACTCAGATCAAGCTGGTGCGAAATTATGGCTGAGGGCTTCGCCTTTCCCACGTGGATCAGCTCGCGTAGCTTTCGATTGTAGGCCTTGACGTTTGCTTGGCCGGTGCGAATCTTCTGGCCTTTGAACCAGAAATTTCCGAAGTCGAAGGCAAGTTCACCTTTCTTCGCGAGCTTGTCCTCGGCTTTCGGATCTTTCGCGACGAAGACACCAACTACGCCGATGTTGCCCGTAGCCTTGACGGACTTCACGAGCCAATTCATCGTGAGATTCGGAACTTCTTCGCCTTTGGTATTCGTGCACTGATATCCGACGGCTTCGCAGCCGCAGTCCGTGCCTTTACCCTCGGTTAGTTCCAGGATTTGATCTGCCGGATCACCCTTTTTCTGATCAATGGGAATCGCGCCTAATTCCTTGGCCAGTTTTAGGCGGTCGGGATGCTGATCTACCACCATGATTTTCGAAGCGCCCTGAACCGATGCCGAAATTGCCGCCATTAATCCGACGGGGCCTGCGCCATAGATCACGACAGAATCTCCCGGACAAAGTTTGGCGAGGCGCGTTGCATGCCAGCCAGTCGGGAAAATGTCCGAGAGCATCACGTAGTCGTTTTCTTTTTCGGAAACATCCTCGGGCAACTTGAGACAGTTGAAATCAGCGTAAGGAACTCTCAGGTAGTCAGCCTGGCCACCACTATATGGTCCCATTCCGGCAAATCCGTAGGCTGCGCCAGCGTTAGGCGGGTTCGTCGTAAGACAGAATCCAGTCAGTCCGCGTTCGCAGTTCTCGCAAAAGCCACAGGCAACATTGAACGGCAAACAAACATAATCGCCCTTATTTATGGAATCGACCGCGTCTCCGACCTCGATGACTTTGCCCAAGTTTTCGTGACCGAGAACCTTGCCTTTCTCAACATCTGTCCGACCTTCATACATGTGCAGGTCGGACCCGCAGATATTTGTGGTTGTAATTTCCACTAACACATCGGTTGCTTTTTCGATTTTTGCGTCTGGAACTTCATTAACACTCACATCTTTAGGGCCGTTGTAAACGAGAGCCTTCATTGGAAAACCTCCAAACTTAGTGCTGAACTCACCTCATCCTTTCAGCCGACCACCAAGAGTTGAATCAGGCCTTCTGGGTAGAGATTCATTCGTGAACTTGTAGAAACGCCGAGACGGGATTGAATGCCGCAGGTGGTCTAATTCAGTGATCGTCAAACTTTAGGCCGGAGCGAGGAATCGCGCCGCGCTTTTCGTTCACTTTGTCACAATTGAACGCATCCAATCGAGGAAAGCCTTCACGAGCGAGGTTCGCTTTCGGATCGCCTGAGATTGCGGGATGAGTTTGACCTCAGGGGCATCGGGCCAGCGTTCGTCGAAAGGCAGCCGCTCACGCATGTTGGGAAGGATTCCCCAAGTCAACGAACTGGAGTAAACAAGAATCCGCAGCATGGTTATGTTTATCAGAGCAGCCGAAATGGAGGCAATCGAATGAATACCTCAGTAGTTCGGCTCCGTCGTCAGCCTCGCCGCCGGTTCGACCATGCGCAACTAGATTGCACGCTGGCTTTCGCTTTGGGAGCGTGCGAACCTAGCATCTTTCAACAGCCCATAGCTTCTGCTCAGGCGCGATGATCGGCCAGAATATCTCCCACTACCGCATTCTGGAAAAGCTCGGCGGCGGAGGCATGGGCGTCGTCTACAAAGCCGAAGACACGCGCCTTCATCGCTTTGTTGCGCTGAAATTCCTCCCCCACGATGTGGCCGCGACTCCGCAGGCTCTCGCGCGTTTTGAACGCGAAGCGCAGGCAGCATCCGCGTTGGACCACGCTCACATTTGTACGGTATATGAAATCGGTGAGCACAACGGTGAGCCGTTCATCGCGATGCAATTTCTGGAAGGTCAGACTCTGAAGCATCTGATCAGCAACCGTCCCCTCGCGCTCGATCAGCTACTGGAATATGCGATTGAAGTCACCGACGCGCTTGACGCCGCGCACTCCGAAGGAATCATCCATCGCGACATCAAGCCGGCAAATATTTTCATAACGAAACGCGGCCACGCGAAGGTTCTCGATTTTGGACTCGCAAAACTCAATCCGGCGACTGACACCTCTGGCATCACTGCCGGTGCAACGCCGCTGCCACAGGAATTGCTTACGAGTCCCGGTACCTCAGTCGGGACTGTCGCTTATATGTCGCCCGAGCAGGTGCGCGGGAAGGATTTGGATCGGCGCACCGATCTTTTTTCTTTCGGTGTCGTGCTATACGAAGCCGCTACCGGCGTAATGCCATTTCGCGGGGATACATCCGGCGTCATTTTCGACGCCATTCTGAATCGCGAACCAACGGCACCTCTGAGACTTAACGCGGATGTTCCAGCGCGCCTGGAAGAAATCATTCACAAAGCGTTAGAGAAAGATCGCAGTCTTCGTTACCAATCCGCCGCAGATTTGCGAGCGGATTTACAACGCACCAAGCGTGATCTCGAATCCAGCCACCGCGCCGAGGTGCTGAAAGCAGAGCCCATGCCCTCGTCGGATTCCGCACGCAGACCTGGATTGGAAGTCGGCTCGTTGGTACAAAACACGGCGCGCGAAGAAGGCATGGGCTACGGATCCGTTTCGGAAGCTGCACTGAGCAACGCGTCTGATGGCGGCTTCGGGCAAGCCAGCGGAACGGCAGGATCGCGCTCTGATTCCTCGCAGACGAACTCCCGTCACAGCGATCTCATCGTCCAGAAATCCCGGATTCATATGCCAATCGTCTCCGTTCTCGGACTGTTGCTCGTTGGAGCCGCGATTTTCGCCAGCTATTCACTGGTGCACCGTAATCCTGCCGAACCTTTCCTTACGTATACCGCCGCTCCGATCACTGACAGCGGCACTGCCGAGGCTACCGCCGTCTCGCCTGATGGCAGATTTCTCGCGCTCGTGGACCGCAGCGCAAACCGTCAGAGCCTTCGGCTACGCAACATCGCTACAGGTAGCGATACGGAGGTGGTTCACGGCGCACCCAGGGCTCAACTTGGTGGCCCCCAATTTTCGCCTGATGGAAATTACATTTACTTTTGCAAATCCGATACACCCGTTGGATGCGACCTCTACCGCGCTCCCGTACTGGGCGGTGCGCCTGAACTAATTTCACGGGACACCGACGGCAACGTAACGTTCGCTCCTGATGGTAAAACCATTGCATATTCCCGAAGCAATGACCCCGTGGTCGGTAAGTGGGCTCTGCTCGTCGCAAACGCCGACGGCTCGGACGAAAAGCCGCTGATCACGACGGAGGCAAAAGAGTCACCAACTTCTTTAGCATGGTCGCCCGATGGCCACCGCATCGCGATTTCTACGTTCAGCTTTCGCGATCAGGGCCTGGGCCGAATCGACATGTTCGATCTGGATCACAACGTCCTCGATAAATTCGTCCGCGGTAAGGATTTACTTCCATTCGGAATAGCATGGACTCCGGACGGAAACTTTCTGTTGTGCGTATACGTGCAAATGGGTGTCCACAATCTTACGTATCAAGTTGGATCTTACGGTTATCCGAGCGGCAAGTTCCGAACGATTACGAACGACGTTTCATCGTATCGGGCGTTCAGTTTGTCCGCGGACGGTAAGACCCTTGCGGCGGTTCAAACCGAGATAGCCAGTCAGCTCGATATCTTCCCGGCAAATGGAAGCGGCTCCGGTACAACTGTCCCCGGTCTCGGGCGCCAGACATATCTTGGAGGGTTCGATTGGACGGCTAGAGACGAGCTACTGGTTACCGTAGGAGGCCGATTGGTCAGAACGTCACCGGACGGCTCCAGTCAAGCGGTGATTTTAAACAACGCAGCGAGCTTTATGATGGATCCAGTTTCATGCGATGGCGATCGTTTCGTGGCGCTCAACTGGATCTTCAGTTCTGCAGAGGGGGCGGTTCACATCTGGAAAGCTAACTGGGACGGTTCGGGCAGGTCCCAGGTGGCTCAGATGGGCGGCAACGGGGTGCTATGGGGGTGTTCACCCGATGGCAAATGGATCTATTACTCGGATAATCCGCCCCTGTTAGGAGTCGCGCGCGTGGCTCCGAGCGGGGGGAAGCCGGAAGTTGTGCCCGGTTTCGAATATCCCGATGCGAATGTAGAGGGCCTGGCCATCTCCTCGGACGGTAAATCACTGGCGGCATTCGTTCAAAGGGTCCAGCCGACCACTCAAACCTACATTAACTCCATCGACGTCTTGAATCTCGAAACTACCGGCAAGTCCTCCGCTCGCACGATTCGTCTGGACCCAAATCTCAATATCGTGTTTTATCAACCCGGTCCGCCGAGTGCCGCGGGGTTTCACTGGACTCCGGGAAACAATGCTCTTGCGTACATCGTGGAGGAGAACGGCGTGGACAATGTCTGGAATCAGCCGCTGGACGGCTCCAAGGCGGCGAAGCTTACGAATTTCACAAGTCAGAAGATTGCAGACTTTCGGTGGTCGCGGGACGGCAAAAATCTCGCAGTACTTCACTACACCGACGCCGCGGACGTTGTGCTGTTACGGGATACATCCGGCAGGACAGGCGGCACCAGTCGGCAATAGCGACCGTAGACGTTCTCAATGTGCCTGGGGCCGTTCCATAGTGGACATTACCCCAGACGACTAATGCGTAGTAAATCGACGCTTCACAAATTCCTAGAGTTAGCGCTTATCAATATTCCATTGAATTGCAGTAGCAGGGCGGACGGATACGCTCTTGATTGCAGTACGAGCAGTTCATCGGATTGTCCGACAGTTGGCCAGTGCTGCGGTATCCTGATGCGCGGAGGATTCATGGAAATCGGACGTAAGTTGCGGGCATTGCGGGAAGAGAAGGAAATGTCGCAAGGTGACATCGAAAGAGCCACAGGTTTGCTTCGCTGTTATATCAGTAGGGTCGAGCACGGTCACACAGTGCCAGCCATCGAGACGTTGGAGAAGATGGCGAAGGCACTCGATGTGCCTTTCTGGCAGTTATTCCACGACGGAAATACCAAAGCTGTTCCGCTCAGGTTGCGCAACGTTGGTAAGGCGCAAAAAAGATCGGCGAAAGGCGACGCTCATATTTCAGAAGTTCGGAAGCGTTTCGTAAAAATGAATCCGAGAGATCAAAAACTCTTTCTGATATTGGCAATGAAGTTCGCGAAAGAAGCCGAGGAATAAAATCGCGGAATGGAATCCGCGATCCTCGTCGAAGCGCAACGCGAACTAAACAAACACAAATGAGACTACTTCGTCATCGGCGACGGTGTCAGCATCGCTGCGGCTGGTCAAGGTGTTGCGGTAGTCGGCTGCGTTGAGTGCAATCGCGCGTTTCAAACGTCGCAGCAAAACATGCGGCGTTATGTGCCGCTTGCTCCACCACGAACTGCTTCTCTTATCGCGGGCACCAATGAATCAAACAGAGTTGTTTTGTCCAGCACTCGAAAAGCGCCGAGCTGTTCGACCGCCTGCCTTAGATCTTCATCGGGCTGCGTAAAGGTCACAGCGATTACGACGCAATCACAAGCTTGCGCCAGCTGCGCCAGATCCTTTGGCTGGGATCCGTTGCCTGACGGCATTCGAAGGTCGCAAATCAAAACGTGAGGGTTCGCGGTCTTTAGAGTCCTTACGGCCTGTTTGAAGTCCTCCGCTTCACCAACCACACCAATATCGGGTTCGCTTTCGCGTAACCTACGCACCGCCGCACGGATCGCGCTTGAATCGTCAGCGATAAAAGCCCGAATCATTATTCCTCTTTTTAGCCCTTCTGAAATTTAGTCTCATGGGGACTGTTCAAAAACGCAGACGTACGAATTGAAAAACATATACGACGCAGCGGAGCTTCCAAACAAACCAGATCCCTCGGCGTCACACCATGCTTCGGCCCACATCCATACCCGGTACTGTCTATCAGCATTCGCGAAGAAGTAGGTGTCCGAAGGGAAACTCACCGCGAGTTGATTATTGTGATTCTCATACCAGCCAGTGCCGTCCGACCACTGGGTAATTCTCCGGTCCACATCGATTTGATGCGTTTGACCACGTAAGTCCCAGCTTTCGATAAGCACGCCGATGAAAGCATTGTTGTGCGCAGCGTAGCCCCAAGAATCATCATCCCAGCTGTAATATCCAACCGTATCGGCTCCGAAGCGAACAAATGTATTGTTCGCGATCGGTTGGAACCACACCGCGATGCCGGCACCGGCCCAAACCGATTCACTGCCATCGGACACATTAGTTTCTACTATGAAATTTCCTTCAGACGCGTTCGGGATGCCGAATCCATAGTTACCGCTGTCTGACAATTCACCGGTGCCGTTGTTCCACATTTGATCGTACGGAAGTCCACGAAACGTCAAAATCGAACCGGAGCGGACTGGATTCTCGATGCGAGGTTTTGCCCGCAGGTCTGGTTTCCGTTTCGCCAAGCGTTTCGCAACACCGAGTTTCTTAGCTGCCGCTACGGCTTCGGCATTTCCGCTAATTATGCGATGAACCGGAGCGAGCAATGCGCGGTTAAGTCTTGCCGTCTCAGCGAATCGCGCTTTACGAATCTGCGCATCTTGTCGTAGCGTTTTTTCAAGTGGAAACGGTTTGTTACGAAACAGCGGACCTGGCTTCGAACCAGTTAGGGCGCTGACTTTCTCGGACAGTAATTTCGCCGCTTCGGCGGGCTTTCGGATTGCCATAGTTCTCTCCTTTCAGCTGGTACCGGTTTGAAAGTTCAAGAAGTGAGCGCGGGCCTAGGCGGAATCCACGTCGAGAGGAGGTCCAACGAGCGGTTCCGGTGTACGTATCGAAAGGCCGACACTACACCGTTTAATAGGATTATCAAGAACTTCCGTCGAACGACCGGAGCACGATTCAGAACACGAAAGTTAGCCTGCGTTGTGCCACCCTAGGAACGCTCCGAGTTCCTCGAGGAACACGCTCCAGGCCGGTTCCTCCGCCAGCTGAATATGATTGGCACTGTTGAGCGGAACAAACCGGGCCCCGGGAATTTCGGAGGCAAGAATCCGACCTTCTTCGGCGGGTATGACTCGATCGCGATCGGCGTGGAAGACGATCGTCGGCACCGCGACTTTGGGCAAGAGATCGCGGACGCTAATCTCATCGATCAACGTCAGAATACGGGCAGCATTCTCCGGGCTCGCCGATACTCGCTGCAGATCATTGAACCACTCGCGTTGCTCGGCTGAAGCCTTAGGAAAATAGAACTTCGTAAACATCGACTTAAAATCCGGATTGTTCTTGCCCCAACCCATCCGCACGAGGGTCTGCAATGCGCGCCGCGCCGCCATTTCTTCCTCTGTTCCTCGTGCAGCCAAACCCCGTGAGAACGCACCGAGCAGAATTAGGTGACTCACTCGTTCTGGATGACGTACGGCGTAGTCGATGGCTACCGCGCCGCCCTGCGATATCCCTAGCAGAGCAAATCGATCGACGCCTGCCGCCTGAACGACCGTTTCCAAGTCCCGAACCCAAAGGGCGAAGGACATTTCTTTAACGTCCCACTGCGACAACCCGTTGCCCCGTTCGTCGTAGCGGATTAGGCGGTTATGTTTTGGCAACTCCGTGAGCCAGTGTTTCCAGATCGGGCTGTTCCACTCGTAGTCCAAATGGTTGAGCCAATTGGCGGATTTTATTACTGGGTATCCTGAGCCAACGCTCGCGTAGGCCAGCCGGACGCCGTCCGTAGCGGTGCAGAATTGGATTTTTTGCCGTGGTGTCGAGACCGTCGAGCCTGTCTTTGAAACTGGGGTGACGAAGCCTTCCCCGGCATTCGGTTCAGCACTGACGTCGATTCGGTCCGTGCTTATGTGGGTCGCATCGCCCGCATTCGAGTCTCGCCGCACCCGCCTCAAATCCGCCCGCATGTCGGCCGCATGTTGGTATCTGAGATTGCGGTCTTTTTCGAGTGCCTTGTTGATGATCCTCGCTAGCTCCGGCGATGTAGCAGGATTCACTGACATAGGCGAAACCGGCACTCGATTCAGAATCGCCTCGAAAATCAGGCCACTCGTACTTCCGCGAAACGGAAGCGCGCCCGTCGCCATCTCATATAGCACCGCGCCGAACGAGAATAAATCCGTTCGCGCATCTAGAGGCTTGCCGCTCACCTGCTCCGGCGACATGTACGCCACCGTGCCCATCGCCGAACCAGGACCTGTCAAATCTTTCGCCGCAGCCTCGGTCGAGGCTGTAACGTTGACATTCTCCTCGGGCTCTCGCGTTATCTTCGCCAAACCAAAATCCAAGATCTTTGCGTTGCCGCGAGCGGTGATAAAAATATTCGCCGGTTTGATGTCGCGATGGACGATGCCCTTTGCGTGCGCCGCATCGAGAGCGTCTGCGATTTCGATTCCCAACCCGAACAGCATCTCCTGTGGTAGCGCGCGTCCGTCGATGCGATGCCTCAGCGTGATCCCTTCAAGACATTCCATCGCGATGAACGGATGCCCATCCTGCTCGCCGACATCGTAGATTGTGCAAATGTTGGGATGGTTCAGTGCGGACGCAGCCTGCGCCTCTCGTTGAAAACGCGCCAGCGTGTGCGGATCGCGTGCGAGAGCAGGTGGGAGAAATTTCAGCGCGACGAATCGCTTGAGGCGCGTGTCTTCTGCTTTGTAGACCACGCCCATTCCGCCAGCGCCGATCTTCTCGACGATGCGGTAGTGCGAGACAGTGCGGCCGATCGGCGGCTGCGGATCTGGCATGTCGCGTTATCTTAGGTTGCGTGTAGGGGCAAGTCAACGAACCGGCGCGCGCAGCTTAGTGACCGGGTCGTAGGATCCAATACAGGTACGACTTTGTGTTAAGGACTCCGGAGCGCAACACAGTTCTTCAGGCTAATTGGCCGGTGGTATCACGAAGCGAATTCCGAGTTGTTTCTCGACCGCGTTAGCAGTGTCGCCTCCAAATAACCCCGCGCAAAGAACCAAGATTTCATTCACGGCGGTTTGCCGGTCATGCCCCTGTCTGAGCGAGTCTTCGACGGCTAGTTTCGCCCATTCAGCGGCCTTTAGGTTGAGCGTCACTTTGATGGTGGGAACTCCGCAGTGAGGGCTGGGTTTGCCGTTTAGGCACGGCGGCCAAGGCAGTCAGACTATCGTCCACTATGCACGGACGAAATACAGGGAAGGCCTTGGATTGGGCTGGGACGTGACTACATTCGGAAGGAATTAGACTGGAGCTAGTTGGTGTACGTGAAACAGCAACGTATCAATTTCCGTCTTCGGAACGATTCGGTCAATCAGTGAGCTAAGTATGCTGGCTTGTCCTTGAAGCGCGTTATCGTGCAGCGTGAATAGGATGATCGGAACGTTGGGCATTAGTGGCTTCAGCTGCTTTGCGGCAGCAATCCCACTCATAACGGGCATGCTGAAATCCAAAATAATGAGGTCAGGATGGCACCGTATGGCAATCTCGATTGCTTCCTTTCCATTCTTGGCTTGCTCGCACAGTTCGTAACCCGCCTCGCGTTCGAACACTTCGCATAGCAATTTGCGAACGCGCGGATCATCGTCAGCAACAAGAATTACTTTAGCCATCACACACCCACGTCGAGCACTTCTGATAGTTAGAACATCAGACGCAAGGCAAGGGAGCGATACAGCAGATGAGGTATTTCGACGGGAGCGGACGTACAGAGTACTAGGAAGTTTTGTCGAAATCGGCTTCTTTCAGTCCTGGCATGGGCCAGTTTAAACGCTCGGACTTTATGTGCAGCAAGTCGTTTAGTGCGGATTGGATCTCCCGAGACTCTGTTCGAGCGGCTTGACCAGCTCCGTCCGAACTCAACTCCTGCATGCGCTCGAATATCGCGCCCTCGGCTTCCATCACGCGGTCGTGAAGTTTAGCCAGGTCGGGCTCGTCTTGAGCCTGCCGAAAAACACTTTGCCACGAATAGCTAGGCATCGTTGGCCCCCGTTTTCCCGATTGTCGGTTAACAGGTTGGACGCCGGAGGGAGGGAGAGCGCGGCGAGGAAGGTGTTAAGTGACTATCCGACGATACGCCCGCGTACAGCGGAATGCAAGGAACAGCTCTTTAGTGCCTGATTCGTTTACTCAATCTAGGCACAGGCGGGTATTCAGTTCACGACCACGGCGTGGGACTTTCAAGAGTGAGGTCAGTCGGAGGCCTATGTGCTCTACGGATATGGACTAATCGCGACACTGGTTATCCTGAACTTGATCCTCTGGCTTATGTGTCGCGCAGAGGGGTCCGCAAACAAGGCCGAGCGCGCGGCTGCATCGGAGCGGCGATCCAAGGCTAAGGTTCGCCCAGGTTAGTTTGGTTGCGTCATGATTAGCTTTATCCCCAGATTCCACTCAGCATCGCCCAACGCTTCCGCTCCGAATATTTGAGCGCACGCGAGCAGAGCCTCGTTGATGGCGTCTTGGCGGTCTCGGCCGCTATCCAGCAAGTCCTTCAACGTGAGTTGGACCCACAATAGCGCTTTTCGGTTTTCGGTAGGATTTTCCAAAATTCCCCACTATGACGCGACGGTTACTGGATGCTGGGCTTTTCTTTGCCTGAGTTTTTCCGATCTGAACGATACGAAATGCAGTAATCCGAGAACGACGAAGAAGAATACCGCTACACCGGCTAGATTCATGACTTCGACCGTACTTGTAGTCGCCGCGACTGACAAAACATCGAAGGCCCCGTATCGCGAGGTGAGTTCGCGCCCGTTGGCAGGTACACCTTCAAATCTGCTCGAATACCTACAACGCGGCATTTGATCGCCATGCGCAGACCGGCACACTCAGTGCGTCGAGCCTGGAGGAAAGTCATGGAGCAATCTGAACTGATGCAATTATTTGTCGATGAACTAAAGGACATTTACAGTGCGGAAACGCAGCTGGTCAAGGCGTTGCCGAAAATGGCAAAAGCCGCTGTATCAGACGAGTTGAAAAACGGATTTCTCGAACACCTTGAAGAAACAAAAGGACACGTTGAGCGACTGGAGCAGATTTTCACTGTTCTGGAAGAGAAACCGACGGGAAAGCATTGTGCCGGTATGGAAGGCCTTATAAAGGAAGGGAGCGAAGCGGCACATGAAACCTACGAAGGCAATGCAAAGGACGCAGCCTTGATAGGTGCAGCGCAGCGTGTCGAGCACTACGAGATTGCGGCTTATGGGACAGTTCGCGCAATGGCGGCGAAGCTTGGTGACGACAATTCTGTCCGATTGCTTGCGGCCACGCTGAAGGAAGAAAAAGACACCGACGTAAAACTGTCGAACATAGCTGACAAAATGGTGATCAAACCAGACGGTCAGTCGGAAGAAGCGGCGGACTCACGGAAGAAGAAAGCCGCGAACGTCTAAAAGAAACAAGTCAGCGTTAACCAAGTGCAACGGAGCCGCTGTGATGGCTCCGTTTGTTTTCGGACCAACGCCGCCCCTCAGGACTCCGCCCATAATCGGAGACTTCCGAACGTTTTTCTATCCGTAATGCTCGCTATTACAATTGAGTCCATAACGAAACGCAAACAGGCGCAAATAGGCGGTGGGTTCCTTACAGCGCCATTCGAAGTTCCTTCGCTACATAAAAACAGTTGCCGATGAAGAGGATTGAGTAATTCTCCTTCGCGCAGAAAAGGTCCGCGTCGGCCTTCGCGGCTTGTTCGGAATCGTACTGTTTTGCTAGCACTTTGAAAGGAACCCAGAAGTGCCGGTGAGTACCGTCTAGCTCATTCACGGCGAGAAAGACTTCACTCATGGCGATCGCTCACCCGACGTTCCGTTCCTTCTCTACCTTCGGATTAGGTACGGTTCGGAGCGCCGCGTCCCGTAGCTCCTTTCCGTCTTCGAGAACGTACCCGCTGGGAGAGCGCTACGGAATCAGTTCGAAGCGGTATAACGGAAACGCTAACGAAGAAAAAGCGAATGATCCCGAGGTTCGCGCCGCCCAAAGCGCTACAGAATTCCGCGTTTGCGAGGCATACCCGTATACTCGGGCCCATGGATGGAGCTGTGTTGCTCGCTTCGCTGATAATCGCAGCGGGAGTAGTGGCGAGCGCGCTGTTTTTTAACTACGCGCTGATCGGCGCGGCTAACTGGATCAACCAAGAAACGCCTCGACAGCGCACCTTCAATTTCCATTGACATAGCTTCAAACGGGCTGCTCGCGACCTGATTGCATCAAACCGGAACTGATTACGAGCGCACAGAAAGATTGTTACGAGGAGGATCAATGAGTGGATTAGTTTGGTGGTTGGTTGTAGGAGGCATAGCGGGCCTGCTTGCCGGGCTTGTGATGAAGGGCGGCGGGTACGGCGTGGTCGCTGACATCGTTTTGGGCATTCTCGGAGCATTTGTCGGAGGGTGGCTATTTGGATTGCTTGGTCTCGGCGCGGGCGGGGGAATGCTTGGCTCTATCGTAGTAGCGTTTATTGGCGCGTGCGTCCTGATTGGAATTACGCGATTGTTGAAACGAGCTTGATGACCAATCTTGTGCGCTGACAGGATCGCCGGTCGGTCAGCTACTTATTGGTCTGTTCCAGTGCTACGAAGTCTTTCCCGTTAACAAACGCCAAGTGGGTCGTCTCACCCATTAACGAGCCGCCGATACGCGCGATCGCGTCGGCAGCATCTTTGGCGCTGGCGAAAGGCGTAGCGCGTGAAATATCAGTCCAAACGAAATTATTCGGCGCGGGTGCTGCAATTAAATTTAGGTAAACCTTAGGCACTGAATATTCTCCGGCGGAGCTTCCGACCGTCCCGGGGCATCAGTGGAAGATGTCCCGCGACGGTCACGTTCGCGCGGCTAACGCGGCTTTTCCTCGCCTGCCGGTTTGCTTGTGCTTTTAGGTGGTGCTTGTTTCTGCTCCATCTGCTTCTGCTGGGTCGTGTGCTTCTGTTCCAATTGTTGCGTCTGTTGAGTGTGATTCTGTTCCATTTGCTGCTTCTGCGCGTCGTTGTAGTTCCTCGCCGTCGCTTGCTGATGCTCGTTCTCTTGTTGCTGTTGTAGTTTCTGGTGATCCTGAGCCTGCTTAGAAGCCAGCGCGTCTTGTTGCTGTTGGTATCTTTTGTCAGTGGCCTCGCTACCGGTGGCCGGAGGCGTGAATTTATGCGCCTGAAGATCGCTCGCGTGATTCGTCGTTGCAGGCGCTTTCGCGGTCTCTTCCGTGCGATTTCCTGCGGCAGGCGTGGCCGCACCGTTAGTCGGACGAGCTTCGTTTTCACGAGCGGCGCTGGCGGGCGGAGCCTTGTACTCACCGCCTGCTTTCGTTGACGCCACAGCGCCCGTTTTGAAGTCGCCCGGTTTTGCGGTAGCTGCGATCGGCGGCCTGCCTTGGTTAGCCGTTGCGCGCAGTTGCGGATTGGTTCTGGCCTGGGAAACTTGCTGAGCCTGCGCGGCCACTGGCCCAACGTGGCGTTGGGTCGAGTGGGTTTCCTGTTGTGGAGTGGGACGCGCATTTACTCCGCCTTCGCCTCCATTGAAGCTCACTCGATTCTCCGTCACGTTCACGACAGTCGTGTTATACGTGTTGTGAATGATCGTCGTGTTTACGTGCGTTACGTACGTGTTGTAGGCGAAATGCCCGCCGTCCCAACGTCCACCCTCGAATCCATTACCACCGTATCCAAAGCCGTAGTTAATTCCGCCATAGAAGCCGACCTCAGGGCCCCAGTAACCTTCGTGAAAGATGAATGCATTGTCGCCCCAGCCCCAATAGCCGGGCGTCCAAAGAAATCCCACCTGCGGAGGCTGAATCCACGTGCCCGGAACCCAGTAGTAGCCGCCGTCATCGTCGTATGACCAATAGCCTGGGGTCCAAAGGTAGCCATCATCTGGGCATATCGGTTGTTCGTAGACAGGAATCGGTGGAGGTCCGAAACCGACGGAAATGCTGATTTGCGCCGATGCCGCTTGCGCAAGAATTAGGAATAAAGCTCCGAGGATCAAATACTGGATACATTTGATGCGCTGCATATTGCTCCTTTCGGCTGATGTAGCCGACGTTCACGCAGTCTATGCGCATGTTCTTGCCGCGAATTCGAAGCTGTGCAGGGGGACGGATAACTGAGGCCGACACTATTCTGTAGGGTTAGTAGTGACGATACAGGTCTGAATGTAATAACACGAGTAGCGAACGGTAGGTCGAGTGCAAGTGCAAAGCCGATTCGCCAAAGGATTGTCTACGGCGGCTCTACCGAAACGCTAAGTTCTGGGGCTCAGTGCAGAGCAGACCTCACGAATCTGTTCGACGCTTATGCGATTGAAGAAGGGCAGAGCGATCGAACGTTGCGCAACTGACTCAGTCAGCGGTAGGGGAGTTCTAAACGGCAGATACCGATAGGCTGGCTGTAAATGAATCGGTCCGAAGTATCGCCCGAGGCCGATTCCGTGGGCCTGCATTTCTGTAACAATCGAATCGCGCTCAAGCTGACCAAAGTTCGGATTCAGCCAAACCACATAAACAAACCAGCTCACCTTCCGATCGGAGAACGCAAGGGTAGGACGTGTTAGCCCCGTGATACCGGATAGATGTTGATAGTATTCGCGCGCAACTGACGCACGTCGTTCGAGAATAGAATCGATCCGCTTTAGCTGCTCGATTCCCAGCGCACAACTGATCTCGGAAAGCCGGTAGTTATAACCAACATCGGAATGTTGTAACCATGCTCCGCTGTCGTCTTTGCCTTGATTCCGAAGCTTCCGAATCTTATCCGCTATTTCTGCATCGTTCGTGACGACCGCGCCGCCCTCGCCAGTAGTGATTTGCTTATTCGGAAAAAATGCAAAGACCGCAACATCTCCAAACGTTCCGACTTTGCTTCCGCGGTACTCCGCACCAATTGCTTCACAAGCATCTTCAATAACCAGCAGTCTGTGCTTCCGAGCAATCTGGATAATCCGATCTAAATCTGCCGGAACACCAAACGTGTGAACAACAATAATGGCGCGCGTTCGCGGTGTAATAGCGGCTTCAATGAGATCCGGATCGAGGTTGAATGTTCGTTCCTCGATATCGACAAACACCGGAGTAGCCCGCTCGTATCGAACGGCATTCGCGACAGCGATGAAAGTAAAGGAAGGCATGATTACTTCATGTCCGTCCGAGATTCCCAAAGCTCGAACGCAGAGATGAAGTGCAGCGGTTCCGGAGCTTACTGCTACGGCGTGCGATACGCCGATGTAGCGCGCAAGAGTTTCTTCAAATTCCTTCAGCTTTGGTCCGAGGCTCAGCGACGGCGTGCGCAGCACATCTGCGACGGCTCGGATCTCTTCTTCGGTAATATCTGGCGCGGAGAGAGGGATTCTCATCGTTGTCTCGGCGCGGTTGACGAGCGTTTTACGAGTAGTTCTTGCGTTAGCAGAACGGTTGTTAAGACGCTCACGATAGTTTCAGACGCAACGCCATCACCGTACGGGTTGCTCATTCCGATCAAAGGCTCACGGAATTCTTTCGAACGAGCTTTGTGAATAGCTGCAAGAATTGCTTCTTGCTGAGGCTCTGCGTCGATCACATTGTTGGCGCGTTCACGGCCTTCTTGCCGAAATCCCACATTGACAGTCGGAAGGCCGAACGATGCAGTCTCCATGATTCCGCTACTGGAATTTCCAACGAATACTCCGACTTGTCGGAGCAGACTTAAGTATGTGAGCACATCCAGATTCGTAAATACTCTACTGTTAGGCCTAGACTCGACGAACCCGCGTGTGCGCTGAATCAAGGACCGGCTTCCTGCGTCAGCATTCGGAAAGCAGAATAAGACTTGTCCGTCTAGCGATTCCAACGCTCCGAACAGCGCGTCGGTTTCCGACAAAGTGTCGCGGTTGAGAGTAACGGGATGGTATGCGACGAGAATCGTGTCTCGATCCAGCGATACGCCGAGCTTTTCAGCAAGTTCATCGCGATCGACGAGTTTCCGTCTGCGAATATGGTCTAGGGACGGAGCCCCGGCCCGGTGTACACGCCATTCTTCTTCACCAAGCTGGATCACTCGATCGCGCGCTGCGTAGGACGAAGTGAAATGGATGTGACTCATCTTAGTCAGCGCGTTCCGCACTGCATCGTCGATCGCGCCTTGGCTGATCTCGCCGCCCTCAATGTGCGCAATCGGTATGCGCAACGCGAGTGCAACTGAAGCGGGAGCAAGCATTTCGTAACGGTCCGCGATTAACAAAAGCAAGTCTGGTCTCATCTGTGC
>Ga0206966_1029_pt1 | contig 49652 bp, 42 predicted proteins | sample Alteio_BWOrgHeat_23_FD_152970 | JGI IMG/M metagenome (GOLD analysis project Ga0206966, IMG submission 152970) | Enriched cells from forest soil in Barre Woods Harvard Forest LTER site, Petersham, Massachusetts, United States -... | ecosystem: Environmental > Terrestrial > Soil > Temperate forest >...
TTACCCTCGCGTTGACTGCCGTGTTGGCCGGTATTGCCTCCGCGGTTCAGGCTCAAATGCCGGCGCCCAAACCCGCTCCTGAAGTTAAGAAGCTCGACTATCTCGCCGGCACCTGGAAAATGGACGGCGAGGCAAAGCCGGGCTTAATGGGACCCGGGGGCAAAATGATCATGACCGAAGAGAACGCCTGGATGGACGGCGGATTCTTCCTCGTCGCCCACTTAAAGTTTGAGGGTGCCGGGATGGGTAACGGCTCCGGCATCTCGTTCATGGGTTACGACCCGGACCAGAAAACGTACACCTATGACGAGTTCAACAGCATGGGCGAAGCAGAGCACTCCGAGGGCACGATCGACGGAGACACCTGGACCTGGAACAGCAACGAAAAGATGGGTGTCCATACCATGAAAGGCCGCTATACCATGAAGGTCCTCACGCCGACCACCTACAACTTTAAGTTCGAACTGTCACCTGACGGGACCACCTGGAATACCGTCATGGACGGCAAGGCCACTAAAGTCAAATAACTCTCTAAGACGAACAACCCAGCGACCCGGATTTAAGAAATCTCAGATTAGGAAAATCCAGATTTTTTAGGAAATCAAGAAGCGGACGCAGTCATCGCTACGGCTGATTTTCGATCGTGCGCTGGAGTTCGACAACCTTCGGCGCTCCCACCTGCCGGTAGTCCGGCGATAGCAGGCCATATCCCTCGATCGTGTCGTATTTTCGACCAACGCCACTAGATTGCGTACCATTCAGCGGCCAGTAACTCCACGCCAGGTCGTTTTCTTTGAGATAGCGCACGAAGAGCTTGAACCAATCCGAGTTCGCCCCGCAGTCCAGCGTCTGGCAGGTCCCAAATTCACCCACCCACAGCGGCACGCCCGGCTCGGCGTGCAGCAGGAAGCCTGCCCGCGCATCATAGGCCTGCTTCAGTTCGTCATAGCTCGAGAACACGTGGTCGGGCGGAGCATACGCGTGCGGCGAGTAGACCAGTCGATCCGCCACCTTCAGCCGCACCGGCAGCTTGTCGAATCCCGTGAAGTTGGTCGAGTATTCCGGACTCTCCACCATGATCAGCAGCCGCGGATTCACGGCCAGCACCGCATTGCCTCCGCGCTCTGCCGCCGCATGCCAGTCGAGTTTTGCATCGCTTCCACCCCACGCCGCGCCGCTGCGCAGTTCGTTACGCAGGTCCGCGCCAATCACCCAGTTTTGGTGCTTGTAGCGCTCTGTGATCGTCTGCCAGTCTGTGAGCCATTTGCTTTCCGGATACTCGGCGTTGTACCAGAGCCCATTGCCATCCTTCTCGTCGCAGCACCAGTCCGCACGGCTCATGTGATTGTCCAGAATGACCATGATGTGCGCCTTGGCCAGCGCATCGATGACCGCGTCCATAACCTCCATCGCGTGCTTGCCTTTGAATTGCGGATTCGCCTTCACCGCATAATCCGGCACGACCGGATTACGCTCCAGCGTTTCGTTCGCCCACGGTAACCGCACCGAATTCACACCCAGTGCGACAATCTCATCGACGATCGTTGACAGTGGAGCGTGATCGAGTCCACCGACTACATATTCCTTCTGATCAAAGCCATACCAGTTCACCGAAGTCAGCCGCACGTCATGACCCGCGGCATCAAGAATCCGGTGGCCGCTTGTATGCAACGGAGGCTCGACACCAAGCTGCTGCGTGCGGGCAGCCACACCGCCAACAACAAGGGAAAGAGCGGCAAACAGGAGAGCACAAAAGCGCAGCGTGGAGATCATCCACAACAGCATACGCTGCCCTTCGTCTGCATCGACGAGGCCCTTCAGTTGCGCCCAGTCTGTGCGGGTGCGAGCATGGAAGCTCGATTGGCGCCTCGTTGTTCGCAGCTGCCTGAATATTTCGCAACGGAAAGTGAAGCCTTCTGATGCCTAAGCGTCTTCTCTCTCTCATCCTTGTGCTGGCATCGCCGCTCATGCACGCGCAGTCCTCTGACTGGAAGGCAAAAGTCGCCGAGTCCATGCCGCTCCTCGGCCATCGCAACTGGATTCTGGTCGTTGACTCGGCCTATCCGCTCCAGACTTCCCCAGGTATCGAGACCATCGAGACCAATGCCGATCAGCTCGAAGTCGTGCAATCCGTCCTCGACGCGATCCACCACTCCAGCCACGTCCGGCCCGATATTTTCATGGATGCCGAGCTTCCCTACGTGCCCGACCAGGACGCCCCCGGAGCCTCGGCCTACCGCGCAAAGATCGGCGAACTTTTGGCGAGTTATAAAGTGAGGTCGCTCCCACACGGGAAGATCATCTCCAACATCGACCAGGCGGGAAAGACCTTCCACATCCTCGTCGTCAAGACGAACATGACCGTTCCCTATACGTCGGTTTTCATCCAGCTAAACTGCAAATACTGGAGCGATGCCGCTGAGGCGCGCCTCCGTGCGAAGATGACGGCTTCCGGCAGCGAAATAAAATAGACGCGAGCGTAAAGGAGACGACTAGTGGACAATCCCCATTCTGATGCGCTGGTTTTTTTTGGAGCGACCGGCGATCTGGCCTACAAGAAAATCTTTCCGGCGCTGCAGCTCATGGTCCAGCACGGAAAGCTCGACTTTCCTGTCATTGGCGTGGCCAAGGCTGGCTGGAACCTCGACCAGTTCAAAGCACGTGCCAAGGATAGTCTGGAAACACACGGCGGAGTCGATCCAGATGCATGGCCGAAGCTGAACGCCTTACTTCGATACGTCGACGGCGACTATGCGGACTTCGGCACATTTCAGGCGCTCCGGACTGCGTTGGGCTGGGCGGAGCACCCCGCGCACTACCTCGCCATCCCGCCTTTTCTTTTTGAGATGGTGATCGAGCAACTCGTGAAGTCGGGCTCAGCGAAAGGAGCTCGCATCATCGTAGAAAAGCCCTTCGGCCACGATCTGTCTTCGGCTCATGAGCTCAACCGCATTCTGCGTTCCGCCTTTGATGAGTCCGATGTCTTTCGTATCGATCACTACCTTGCGAAGGGCCCGGTCACCAACATGGTCTCCTTTCGCTTCGCAAATTCCTTCATGGAGAAGATGTGGAACCGCGACCATGTGGAAAGCGTGCAGATCACGATGGCGGAAGACTTCGGGGTTCAGGGACGCGGCGTTTTCTACGATCAGACCGGCGCGATTCGCGACGTCATCCAGAACCACATTTTTCAGGTGCTCTGCAACCTGACTATGGAACCGCCAGCGCGCGACGATTGCGAATCGCTGCGCGATGAGAAGGTTAAGGTACTCAAATCCATTCCCCCGCTTGAGCCGAAAAATGTAGTGCGCGGCCAGTTCAAGGGCTATCTCCAGGAGAAGGGCGTGGCGCCGGACTCGAAAGTCGAAACCTTTGCTGCCCTAAGGCTGGAGTTGAACTCATGGCGGTGGGAGGGAGTTCCCTTCTACGTCCGCGCCGGAAAAAACCTGCCCATGACCTGCCTCGAGATCATCGCCCGCTTCCATCGGCCTCCCGCGACCCCCATCAACCACGACCTGCCGCAGAACTATCTGCGCTTCCGCCTGAGTCCGGACATCACCGTGGCTATGGCCGTTTCCGTCGCGCCCTTTGTGGAGGGAGGCAGGCGCGAGGATGTTGAACTGATAGCCAGCCGTCACCCCCGTCCCGGCGAGATGGAAGCCTATTCGCGTGTGCTGAGCGATGCCGTGGCCGGCGATGCGACGCTGTTCGCGCGTCAGGACTACGTCGAAGAAGCATGGAGGATCGTCGATCCTGTCTTAAAGGCAGGGACGCCGGTCTACGTCTATAAGCCGCATACCTGGGGGCCGGACGAGGTCAAGCAGACTGTCGTCCCACCAGGTGGTTGGGATACGCCCCATATCGAGACGCCGGAGGGCTTCCGGGTAGTTAGGCCGGACTGATCACGCCCCTGTTCCGGCCTGGCTTGACGCCTTATTCGACGGCGTCCTTCACCCCGACTGCGGTTTTCTCAGCACCCTTGCCGGTATACTTCACGGTCACCTTGGCGCCGGTCTTGGCGGCAAGATAGGCGTCCGTGGAACCCTTGGCGACTCCCTTGCCGGCATCCTTGGTACCCTCAACCACGGTCTTGTTCGTGTATTTGATGGTCTGCTCCGTGCCGTCGGCGCCCTTGATCACTACCGTCTTTGTGTCCTTGTCCACGTGCTTCACTATGCCTGAAAAGATGTGGACAACATCGTCCTGAGCGGACGCGACCTGCCAGATAAACGCGCTGGTTACAGCAAAAATTGCGGTGAGCAGCGCGCAGCGCCATTTTGAACGAGCTAGCATAAGTCCTCCTTTTGAAGTCGACTGCGGAATAGAGGGATGATCTCCGAATGAGACCTGCAAAAACGAGTTCAGTCTTGAAAAAGAGCGTACCGAAAATCCTTCATTTTGCCACGAAAAATCGCATTGCGAATCCGCAGCCGTTAGCGGTCACTGAATTGCAATCTTTTCAGATTGACCAGCTCCCACAATTGCTCCAGCAAGACACGCCCTTCGCAACTCGATGCGTTTGGATTCGGCGGATCGCTCCAGGGCACATAATGCCACTTACTCCAGAGAAGCGGCGTTTGTGTATTCGGCGCCCATCGCTCAGCCGGGTCGACCAGCAACGGATAGCAATAGTGGGTTATAGGCCGCTCCACCGAATTAGAGCCAGTTACCTGCGAGAATTCTCGGATATGATGGCGAATACCCAGTTCGGCGGCAGCGATGGCGTATCCCCACATATCGCTCAGCCAGCCCGTGCCTGCCAAAGCTTCGCGGCAAACCGGGTCTGACCCGATCTCAATGGACTTTTGCAGCCAAAGCCGGGACAATTTGACGAGACTAGCTCGATTGATAAGGATGTAGATGCCTACGGGCTGAATGTCTGCGTGAAACGCCGGGTTGCAATGGCGGTCGATCACCAGTTTATTCGCCGGAAAATCGACCCCCATGTAGTCGTGCTCCTCCGAGTAGGCCTCTCCGTTCGGGATCGGCCCAACGTCGGGCACCTGACGGAGAAATACCGAATCGGGGTCGACGATCAAGACCGTCTCATCCCCGGGGCCGTCAAGTGAAGCCCATTCCGCGATTCCTCCGGGTTTATTCAGGACCATCAGAGGTCCGTTCGAACATCTGTCTTTATAGTTGGAGACGCGAAGCGTGTTACAGGTATACGCATTTTCCTGGGGACCGTCAGCAGCCACCAATGCGGTCAGCCGCGCCGGCATGCCCGACTTCGCAAAGCTATGGTGGAGCAACTCCGCTTGCCACCACATGTAAGTTTTATCTTCACAACTAAAGATCACCTGCATGCGATACCTTAGGCCCTAAGCTGGAGCTGCTTCCCCTGCCACTCGATCAGCGGCTTCGCGAGTTTCTATGCGATAGCAGTTCACGGCGACAATTCGCTCCTGTCCAACGCAGGTGGGAGTTACTTCATGCGGCACCAGGCCACCCAACAGAACGATAGTGTGCCCGCGGTCGAGTGCGACAGGCGTTCCGTATTGCCGGCCTGCGGCGCGAACCGTAGAGAGGGGTTCGCGGATGAAGCCGGGATAGACCGTGAGCTCTCCTGCAGGACCACCAGTTGTGAGGGGCGTCAGGGAAGTGATGACGGCAACGTCGCACTGGAGAATATCGCGGTGAAGCGCGAGGAAATCACCAGGTTGTTCGTAAAACGAATACGTTCCACTGCCAGTAGCGGAAAGGGTTGCACCACATAAGCGCTCAAGAGCCGCCGCCATCTCCGGAGATCCATGCAGCCCCCAATGCAGGTCGCGGCCCTGACTTGACCTGTATGCGCGCGCTGGGCTACCGCCTCGGCCCTCGGTCCCGTCGGACTCAGCCAGGCATTGCCGTACACTGTCAGGCCTGCAGCTTTCCGCTTCCGCGCGCAATCCTTCGAGAGTCGCTTCATCAAACAGCCCGGAGACGAGCAGATATCCGCCTGCGGCAAATAGACGAGACGCCAGCACTTCAGTCGGTGGGTCGAACTGCCAATTTTTGACAGCGCTTGGTGGCTCACTCACCGCTAACATTTCACGACCTCAGAGAATTGGTTTTGAATCCGGTTCAACCATGATTGCTATTCTTCCCGAGACACATTACACAGGCGAAAAGCAATAATTTGCCGGTACAGCTCAGTACCATTCGTGCCAGCCTTTCAGTATGCACCTTCAGTTACGCTGCAGACCGGATGTTACTGCCGATCCGGTCTGCAACGGGAAGACAATCAATCAACGTCCCTTCTTTCCCTTCTTTTCGGGCACCTCAATGATGGGCGGCTCCAATGGAGGCAGTGGAGGCAGGAGCGGAGGGACGATCGGCACGACCGGGTGAATGGGCTCAATTGGGAATACCGGATGTAGCGGCAACACCGGATGAAGCGGCTCAACCGGGTGAACCGGGTGAAGGGGCTGGATCGGATGCACCGGATGGAGTGGCTGGATCGGATGCACCGGATGGAGTGGCTGGATCGGAGGTAGCGGATGTAGCGGATGGATCGGATGTATCGGCAGGACCGGATGCACCGGGTGAATCGGCTCAATCGGGTGGATTGGATGCACCGGATGTACCGGATGAATTGGTTCAATCGGAGGTAGAGGATGTACCGGGTGAAGCGGCTGGATCGGATGCACCGGATGGAGTGGCTCAATCGGTGGTAGAGGATGAATGGGATGAATTGGCTCAATCGGAGGGAAGATCGGTGAGACCGGGTGAGTTGGCTCTATTGGGTGAATCGGATGTACGGGCAGCACCGGATGAACGGGGTGGATCGGCTCAATCGGGTGAATTGGATGAACGGGGTGGATCGGCTCAATCGGGTGAATTGGATGTACCGGCTGAACCGGGTGTACAGGGTGGATTGGTTCAATCGGATGGATCGGCTTAAGCGGGCGAACGGGCAGGATCGGCTCAATAGGCGAGGGCATATGTCGGGCTCCTTTACTGGCGTTGGGGAGATGTTTTACGCGGCCTACATCTCAAGGCGTAAATCTAAGGCTTTGGCAGTCGGAAAATATGGTCCCACTTGAGTTGCTTCCGATCGCTGGGTAGTCTTTGGAACAATGTCACGACAAAGCACCCGGTTGCAGCACGGTCGCAAGTTACGTCACCGCCGGGTGAGGACTTAGCAGGAGAACCTTAGGGCACCGGAATGGTACATCAGCATCTTGCGTTTGGCAATTTCACCCCGTTACAGTCGCCCATTCGCCCAGGGAAGCACCCATAACCCCAACTTGCTAAACTATTAGCTCGATATGAGCAGCGCCATCACCCTTTCCCCCGACATTCTGGCCAAATACGAACCCGTTATCGGGCTCGAAGTTCACGTCCAGCTCCTCACTGAGACCAAGGCCTTCTGCGGCTGCGCCAACCGCTTCGGCTCCCCGCCGAATACCAATGTCTGCCCCGTCTGTCTCGGGCTGCCTGGAGCCTTGCCCGTCCTCAACCAGCGCGCCGTCGAATTCGCCACGCTTGCCGCGCTTGCCATCAACTGCCAGGTCCGCGAACGCTCCATTTTCGCCCGCAAGAACTACTTCTATCCTGACCTGCCCAAGGGCTACCAGATCTCCCAGTTCGACAAGCCCCTCGCCGAGCACGGCTGGATCGATGTGCCTACCCAGAACGGACAGAAGCGCATCGGCATCACCCGCCTGCACATGGAAGAGGATGCAGGCAAGAGCCTCCACGACGGGTTCCCCGACTCCACTACCCGCACCTATGTTGATCTCAACCGTTGCGGCACCCCGCTCATCGAGATCGTCTCCGAGCCCGACATCCGCACCCCTGACGAAGCCTACGAATATCTCACCCGCCTCAAGGAAATTCTCCTCTACACCGCCGTCAGCGACTGCAACATGGAGGAAGGCTCCTTACGCTGCGATGCCAACGTGAGCGTGCGCCCCCGTGGCCAGGAGAAGTTCGGGACTAAAGCCGAAGTCAAAAACGTAAATAGCTTCCGCTTCATCCGCGCCGCCCTTGAGTACGAGATCGAGCGCCAGGTGGAAATCATCGAAAACGGAGGCCGAGTTGTCCAGGAAACCCGTCTCTGGAATGCCGCCGAGGGTCGCACCGATTCCATGCGTTCCAAGGAGCAGGCTCACGATTACCGCTACTTTCCCGAGCCCGACCTTCCCCCATTGATCGTTTCCTCCGCATTCCAGGCCCAGATCGCCGCCACGCTGCCGGAACTGCCCGAGGCCCGCCGCGCGCGCATGGTTGCCCAATACGAGATCACCGCGCAGGATGCCGCCACACTCACCGCTACCCGCGCCTTCGCCAACCAGTTTGAGGCCGCCGCCAATGCCGCCCGCAGCCCCAAACGCGTTGCCAACCTGGTTCAGAGCGAGCTCACTAGCCGCCTCAGGGCCAAGGGTCTCGAGCTCGAGCAGTCGCCAATCTCCATGAAGGGCATCGCCCAGGCTGCGGACCTCGCCGAAGAGGGCAAACTATCGAGCAAGCAGCTCAAGCAGCTCTTTGACACCGCATTCGAAACCGGAGAAGACTTCGGCGTCGTCTACGAGCGCGAAAAACCACAGCAGATCAGCGACGTCTGCGCCATAGAAAACATGATCGATGAAGTCATTGCCGCCAATCCAAAGCAGGTCGAACAATACCGCGGGGGGAAAAAGACCGTAGCCGCCTTTTTTGTCGGCCAGGTCATGAAGCTCTCTAAAGGACAGGCCAACCCGGCCCTCCTTAACGAGCTGGTGATTCGCAAGCTCGACGGATGAATCGCTTCTTTCCGTAGTGGCATTTATATTGGGTTCGCATCGAAGGTGTAGAAACGCGCGCAGGGATGCCGAAACCGCATGAAAGTTACTGATCTGCTCTTTGGAAGGCCTCTTCCCACCAGTGAAGAACGCGGTGAACAGGTTGGCCCTGCCGCCGGAATTCCGATTTTTGGCCTGGACGCGCTCAGTTCCGCCGCGTACGGTCCCGAAGCGGCGCTGACGCTGCTCATCCCGCTGGGAATGCTCGGCGTACACCTGATTGTTCCCGTAACTACAGCCATTATCATCCTGCTGGTCATCGTCTTCTTTTCCTACCGCCAGACGATCGACACCTATCCTCAGGGCGGCGGTTCCTACACTGTAGCAACGGAGAACCTTGGCAAGGGCCCCGGACTCCTGGCAGCCGCTGCATTGATGATCGACTATGTGCTGACCGCAGCAGTTGGCATCTCCGCCGGAGTCGGTGCCCTGATTTCGGCAGTTCCCAGCCTGCACCGGCACACCCTTCTCCTGTGTCTGGCGATTCTGTTCATTCTTACGCTCATCAACTTGCGTGGTGTCCATGACACCGGCGTCGCGTTCATGATTCCGACCTATCTGTTTCTGGGCACATTGCTAACGGTGATCGGAGTAGGCCTGTTTCATGCCATGGCCAGCGGTGGACACCCCATGGCGGTCGCGACTCCGCCGAAACTGCCGCCTGCGACGGCGGCGCTGTCCCTGTGGCTCATCCTTAAGGTCTTCGCAAGTGGCTGCACCGCCATGACAGGGGTGGAGGCGGTCTCCAACGGAGTAAAGGCCTTCCGCGAGCCGACGACAAAGAACGCAAAGCTCACACTGACGATCATCATTGCGTTGCTGATCATCCTGCTGGCCGGGATTGCTCTGCTGTGCCGGTGGTATGGAATTGGCGCGACCGATCCGGAAGCCTCTGGCTACCAAAGTGTGCTCTCGCAATTGACCGCGGCCGTGATGGGACAGGGGATTTTCTACTACATCACCATCGGCTCGATACTGCTGGTGCTGTCGCTTTCCGCCAACACGGCTTTCGCGGATTTCCCCCGGCTGACCCGCGCGATTGCGCTCAACGACTATCTGCCGCATGTGTTCTTTGTGCGCGGCCGGCGGCTTCTGTTTTCGCACGGAATCGCCGCCCTTGTCGTCACGACCGCTCTGCTCCTCATCCTGTTCGGAGGCGTGACCGACCGGCTGATTCCTCTCTATGCAATCGGGGCATTTCTTGCCTTCACGCTCTCGCAGGCCGGCATGGTGGTGCACTGGTTCCGGAACAAGGGGCCCGGATGGCGGGCGCACATGTTGGTGAACGGGGTCGGCGCAATCGCCACAGGCATTACCCTGCTGGTCGTCCTGGTAGCGAAATTCATGGATGGCGCGTGGGTGACCGCGCTGCTGGTGCCCGTGCTGATTATTGCGATGACGATGGTGAAGCGGCACTATGTACACGTCGAGAGGGAGACGGCGAATCCGGCCCCCCTGCGGACTGAGAACATCCGGCCACCGCTCGTGATCATTCCTCTCGACCGCTGGAGCCGCCTGTCGGAAAAAGCCCTGAGGTTTGCGCTGAGCGTGTCGCCTGAGATTATCGCCGTCCATGTAGATGGAGGCGATGACAGCGAAAGCATCTGCGACGACTGGGAGCAAATGGTGGCCGCTCCGTTGCGCAAAGCCGGGCTTCCGCTTCCAAAGCTTGTGACTCTGACTTCGCCCTACCGCTTCATTCTTGCGCCGGTATTGGATTTCATTCTGGAACAGGAGAAGACGAATGAGAACCGGCAGATCGCGGTGCTGGTTCCGGAGCTGGTCGTGAAGCACTGGTGGGAGAATCTGCTGCACAACCAGCGCGCGAACCTGCTGAAGGTGATGGTGCTGGTGAAGGGGAATCAGCGAATTCTGGTGATCAATCTCCCCTGGTATCTGCAGCGAAATTGATAGCGATCCGCCCCCGTATAGGCTTTGGGTCGGCCTGGCGCATCTGATTTGGAGGGAGATACGCGATGAAGGCAGTCGTTCTGCATGAGTACGGTAATCCTGAGAATCTGAGATTTGAAGACAACGTTGTCGAACCGCAGGTCAGTGGAGATACGGTGCTGATCGCGGCCGCCGCCGCCAGCGTCAACCCGATTGACTGGAAACTGCGTTCGGGAATGATGCGGAATATTTTTCCGCTATCGTTTCCGGCAATTCTGGGCCGCGATGTGAGTGGTGTCGTACGAGCGGTTGGCTCAAATGTGAAACACTTCAAACCCGGTGAACGTGTTCTTGCACTGTCTAATGCGACCTATGCAGAGTTGGTGGCGGTGGACGATTCCGACCTGACTCATCTGCCGGATGGGGTAGACCTGGCGGATGCCGCCGCGATCCCGCTGATTGCGCTCACCGGAGACCAGCTGGTGCGACATGCCACCAACGTGCAAAAGGGACAGGTCGTTCTGGTGACAGGAGCGCTGGGCAATGTGGGGCGCGCCGCAGTGCATACGGCAAAAAAGATTGGCGCGCGGGTAATTGCAGGCGTCCGCGGCAAAGAGCTGGATAATACCCGCTCCCTCGGCGTAGCTGGCGTGCTGGCGATTGATGACGACGAAGCGATTGAGAAATACCGCCTAGTGGATGCGATTGCCGACACCGTTGGCGGCGAGGCCGCAGCCAGGCTGATCGCAAAGATAAAGCCGGGCGGCTCTTTTGGCTACACGACCGGGTTGCCGGAGAACGCGGCGGCGCAAAACCCGACGGTGAAATTTACGCGTGTGCTCGCAAAGCCCGATCCATCCAAGGTGCGTGAATTTGCCGATGACCTGCGTGATGGCAAGTTCGTTCTGCCTATCGGTCGCCGGCTTCCGCTGAGCAGCGCGGCTGAGGCGCATGCGCTCGGAGAGAAAGGCGGCATCGGAAAAATCCTTCTCTTGACGTCGGATCCACAAGCCTGATTTCTTCACCGGGGAAACTGCCGTCTGTTGGATTGTGCTTCGTGATCCCCCTTGCTCTCCGGTAATATGCGCTTCAAATGCCTTCTGTCTCCGGACTTCCGCAGGAAGAATCTGCTTGTCCTCGCCCGTCTAACCCGGCTCCTCCTACTCTGAAGCGCGCCCTCGGCTTTCGCGACCTTGTGCTGTTCTATATTGTCAGCGGACTGAGCGTGCGCTGGGTTGCGACAGCGGCCGCTGCGGGCGCCAGCACCCTGGTGGTCTGGCTCCTTGCATTGTGTGGGTTTTTTATTCCCCTGGCGGCATCGGTTCTCGAGCTGTCGTCTCGCTATCCCGCAGAGGGAGGCCTGTATGTCTGGACGCGCGAGGCGTATGGAGATTTCTCAGGCTTCATCGCCGCATGGACCTACCTGATGAGCAATCTGCCGTATTTCCCGGCCGTCCTTTACTTCGGGGCCGGTTCGGTGTTATTCGCCTTCGGGGCGCGCGGCCAGCATCTCTCGGCGGACAGTCGCTTCTTTCTCATCTTTGCGCTGGGCTGGCTGGGGTTCATTACGCTCATGAACATTGTCGGCGTGAATGCGGGAAAGTGGTTGAACAATGTGAGTTCGCTGGGCAGCATTCTGCCTATTCTGCTGCTCATTGTGCTGGCGACGATATCCGCTGCGCACTACGGATCGGTGACCAACTTTACGCTCCATGAGCTTATTCCTCGGCCCAGCGTAAAAAACGCGATTTTCTGGTCGACGATCTTCTTCGCCTTTGGCGGCTGCGAAGCGGGATCGTTCATGGGCGAGGAGATTAAGAACCCCGGAAGGGTAATTCCGCGAGCCCTGTTGACGGGGGGTAGTATTTTCGCGGCGGCATACATAGCCGGGACAGCAGCCCTTCTCGTAGCGCTGCCATCGGATGCGGTACATGGCGTGGATGGATTTATGCGCGGCATGATGTCCCTGTGCACCCGCGTGAATGTAGCCTGGCTGGCCGTTCCAATCGCTCTGCTTCTGGGATTGAATGCCGTGGGCGGTGCAGCAGCGTATCTCTCTTCCACATCACGGCTGCCATTTGTAGCGGGCATTGATTGCTATTTCCCGCCAGTCTTTGGACACATCCATCCACGATTCAAGACCCCCTGGGTGGCGATCGGCACGTATGGACTGGCCGGGATGGTGGTCGCGTTGCTCAGCCAGGCCGGTACCTCCGTGCGTGGGGCATATGATGTCCTGGTAAGCATGTCGATCATCGCCTACTTCATTCCTTACTTGTTCCTCTTCGCTTCCATGATCCGGCTGCAGAATCGTCCCGCGGCTCCCGATGTCTTTCGCGTCTGGGGAGGCCGTCCGGTAGCCATCGCGCTGGCCGTCGTCGGACTTCTCAGCACCGCCCTCACTATCATCCTCTCCGTCATTCCCGGAGACGACGAACCGAATAAGCTGCTCGCCGTAGCGAAGGTCCTGATCTCAACCGCCGTCCTCATCGGAGTCGGAGTCGCCATCTTCATCGTTGCCGAGCGCAAGCGCAAGAGGATCCTTTGGGCTCGCGACTCCGCTGAAGGCGAATGACTGCCTGCACCTATCTGCTCGCGCTTCTAGACATCCTATGTCTCGCCACGGCGAAAATAAGCCCTTGCTTCGGGACGAAACAGAATATAGGCAATCAGCACGAAGAGCAAGCCATGCACCAATACTTGGTGTAGCGAATGAGAAAAGCTGAGGAGTACGTGGAACGCCATCCATGCCAGCGCAAGCCACCGTGCCCAGCCTGCTGCCCGTAGCATGAACACTCCACAAACAACCGCCAGAAGTCTAAGGAGAAGAATCCAAACGCTTTCAGCTTGAAGCGGTTGTTGTGGGCGGATCTCAGTGACGTGGTATGCGAGGCCGATCGCCCCTGCCGCAATGAATAGGCAACTGACCATCGTAACCGCGAGTGGACGCTTGTTCATAAGCTGATTCTCTTAGTGACCGAATGCGCGCTATTCGAGGATCTTTCCGATCAGCCACATGTGCCCGAACGGGTCCACGACGCTGCCTTGAAGCATGCGTCGGATGGGATGCGGCCCATTCACGGAATAGCTGTGTTCCGTTACCGGGCTTCTGAGGACAGCGCCTGCAGCCAGCGCCCGGAGTTGCACGGCTTCCGGATCGTCGACAAAAAGTTCGATCCTGATGGTCGTGAACCCTGCGACAGCAGGACCGCGAGTCCCATATTCAGGCGACTCGGTAGCGAGAAAGAATCGGGCGCCGTGAACCCCAAGCCCAGCCACGACGTGCTCGCCGCTACCCAGATGCCATAGCACGCTCGCATCGAAAGCGGCCTTGTAGAACTCGATTGCGGAGTTTGCGTCCTCCACGGCCAGCATAGGCGAGATTTGAGGGGTCAGGATTGCGGCACGCGACACCGTAGCGCCCCACTGGTCGGGGCTCAGGTTCCGGGCGTGACGGGAAAAGAGCCAATGGTGACCATCGAGGTCCTCGGCGGCATACTGCAGTTCGCCATAGACAGTCTCGTGCAGATCCTCAAGGATCATGACCCCGGCAGATTTCGCCCGCTGGAAATGCGGGTGGATGTCTTCGATAAAGACGGTCAGGCTCTGCGTCCCAAAGCCAAGCTGCTTCGGCGTCGCATCTTCGTGCCGGCTCCGCTTCAGCATGATCCATGCGTTGCCGGCGCTCATCTGCGCTCCGCTGAGTGGATCGCCATAGCGGTAATGCTCAACGAAGCCGAAGGCGTTGCTGAGCCAGGCAATCGCTTCCTCCACATCCCGATACACTACGTGAGGAAGCACCGTGTCAGTCGGTACAGAGCGATTTGAGATCACCGGTTATGTCCACCCTGGAAAGCTCGCAGGAATGTTAAAAGGGAGTCCTGCCCCAGCTATTTACGATAGTGAACCAGGCTCCGGCCTGTATTGTAAAAAAGAGTCAAAGCGCTGCAATCCGGACATGATTATTCCGCTGTGGCGAGTGGGGTTTGTACCCTGACGGTGTAATATCCGCCAAATCGCGAAAATCGTGGATGAGGTGCGCTTGGTCGGAGTAGCCATGTTCCGCTGCCCGCGCACACCAGTCGGGCTCAGAGGAAATGCGCACCGCACGCAAGACCCGCTGCAGGCGGCACACGCGAGCAAACCGCTTGGGAGTGATTCCGACCTGGGTGGAAAATCGACGCACGAGCGTCCTCGGCAAAAGACCCAGGCTTGAGGCTACCTGCGATATCGGCACGCCGGCCTTCAATGCGGCGGTCGCATACAGAATGGAGGCATCGTACTTCGGCGCCAGATAATGAAGAAGCATTTCTTCGAAGACGCGAAACTTCAACCTCGGCGTGGGCGCTTCCAGCACTCTCTCGCGCAGCAGCCTTCCGTCGCGCCCCCACAGATTGTCCAGCTGCACGATCTGGTTGCAAACCTCGGTCATAGGCATGGAGAAGAAGTGCCCAGCTCCGCCGCTCCGGAACTCGACCGCGGCTAGCCACCGCTGCTCTCGCGTATCGATGACCGTAGATCGCGCATGAGGCCCAGCCAGCACCGCGCCGGCGTGCCGGTCTATTCGTTCCGTGCGCACAGCGTCGTAGGTTCTGAACTCGTCTTCCGCAAGATTCACCATCAGGTGAGCCTGGCCATTCGGCATGATTCGTTCCAGCGCAAAAGGAAAGTCCGTTTCGTGATAATGGAACGACTTGACGAACGCTGCCAGAACAGTGGATCGCGGTTTCGCGAAAAAGGACTTCACGGCGGCAGATTAGCACGAATCTTCAACCCTGTGAGTTGACGTCTCAGAGCAATCACACCATTTGGACAATTAGCGCATATCACCAACTGACTCACACGGACTCCATATAGGGAACTGCCCCGTAAAACTTCCTGTTGCTTTCCCAGGGGAAGTGTGGCATATTTCCTGTTGGAAACCAAAATGGCGGCGAAATGAAACGGAAAACGGATGTTCAGCAGGGCACACTGGCGCTAATGGTTCTCAGGACCTTGGATGTGCTGGGGCCGCAGCACGGATACGGAATCGCGCGGCGCATCGAGCAAATCAGCGGAGACCTGCTGGTGGTGAATCAGGGGACGTTATATCCGATACTGCTGAAGTTGGAGCACGAAGGCGCGATCGCATCGGAGTGGGGCGCCTCTGAGAATAACCGCCGGGCGCGTTTCTATCGGCTGACCCAGGTGGGGCGGAAGCAGCTGCAGACTGAGACCCAGGACTGGGAGCAAACGACGGCTATCATCGCGAGGTTCTTCGAAGCGAAGGCGGAGGATTTGTCATGAAAATCCTGAGGCGGTTTCTAACGCGGCTTAAGAATTTCGCAACGGGGCAGCGAGACGATCAGCGATTGCGGGAAGAGATCGGGGAACATCTGGCGCTGCAGACAGCTGAGAATCTGCGCGCCGGCATGCCTCCGGCGGAGGCGCGGCGTCAGGCGGTGCTGAAGTTCGGTGCGGTGGGGACGATCAGGGAGGACTATCACGCTGAGCAGGGATTTCCGCTTATCGAAACCTTGCTGCATGATGTGCGGTACGCGTTGCGACTCTTTGCGAAGTCGCCGGGTTTCGCTGCCGTCGCGATTCTGACCATTGCGCTGGGCATCGGAGCGACGACCGCGATTTTCAGCGTCGTCGACGCTACGCTGATCCACGCGTTGTCGTATCCGCACCCGGAGCAGCTGGTGCGTATCGAGGACGATCTTCCCGGCGCTGGAGCGCGGGAGGTGGGGATTTCGATACCCGAGTTCAAGGATCTCCAGCGCTCCGGCATCTTCCAATATGTAGCGCTTGTGGGGGGAGGGTCCGTGAACCTCACGGGCTCATCTCAGCCGGCGCGAGTTGCGTTCCTCAGTGTTACACCAAACTATTCGACGATGCTGGGGGTCAAGCCGGAGTTGGGCCGCTGGTTTGATCCCGACGACCAAACGCCCGGCTTTACGCTGGACGCTCTGATCAGCGACGGGTTGTGGAAGCAAGCTTTCGGAGGCGATCCGCACATTCTAGGCAGAAGTTTGCGGCTGGACAATGACCTGTATCGCGTGATCGGTGTCATGCCGGCTGGTTTTCACGATCCGGGACGAACCACGGAGCAGAGGAACACCGAAGTTTGGCTGGCAACTGGTTTTGCCGGCGCGCCCGCCCCACCGCCACTTCGCAATTCGCGGCTCGTTCTGGCGGTCGTCGCGCGCCTCAAACCTGGATTGACAGTTGCAGCGGCGCAGAGCCAGCTGGACGCACTCGTTGCCTCTTTGCAGAAACAGTTCCCGGACGATTATCCCCTGCAAAGTGCATGGAGGGTGCGTCTGGTGCCTCTGAAGGAGAGCGTGGTTGGTAATGTTCGCGAGTCGCTGGTGCTGCTATTGGGCGCAGTTGGCCTGGTCCTGCTGATTGGCTGCGTGAATGTAGCGAATCTCATGCTGGCGCGCGCCAGCGCCAGAGGGCGCGAGATGGCGGTTCGCCAGGCACTGGGGGCCGCGCGGAAACGGCTGGTGCGGCAGTTGCTCACCGAGAGCCTGCTCCTTTCGCTGCTCGGCGGGATAGCCGGTTTGGCGATTCTCTTCGGCACTAGGGGATTTCTGCTGCGCATGATCCCGGAGAGCCTGCCGCGGCTCAATGACATATCAATTAATTGGAGCGTTATGCTTTTCGCGCTCGCCGCCACTCTTGTGGCTGGCACGATTTTTGGCCTGGCTCCCGCCTTGCAGGCAAGCCGGCTGGATTTGACTCACATGCTCAGGCTGGAAGGGCGTGGGTCGAAAGGCTCAACGGAACAGGCGCGAACGCGCCGTGTGTTGGTCATTACGGAGTTTGCGCTGTCTTTGGTGCTGATGGTTGCCGCGGGCCTTCTGTTGCGCAGTTTCTGGGATTTGTTCAAGGTGCGCTTGGGCTTCAATCCCCAGCACGTCATGGCGGTTCGGCTGTGGCTGCCTGTGCCGAATGACCCGACGACGGACATCTATGGAACATCAGCACAGGAGGCGCCGTTTCTGCGCGAATTGCTGCGCCTCAGCGGCACACTGCCGGGAGTGGAAGAAGCAGCGCTCGGAAGCAGTGCGGCCATTCCCCTGAATCACGATCGCAACCGATTCCCATTGATCCTGGAGGGCCGCGAGATGCAGAACAAGCAGCAGCCTTTGATTGAGGTTCGGGATGTAACGCCGGGCTATTTTCATTTGCTGGAAATCCCGTTGCTGCGGGGCCGTCTCCTCAGGGACCTGGACGACGAGAAGGCGCCGCAGGTTGCGGTGATCAATGAGGCGATGGCGCGGACGTACTGGCCCGATGCAGATCCTCTGGGCAAGCGGCTCAAGGTGAGACCTGCCAAGCCCGAGTGGATCACCGTGGTCGGCGTGATCGCGGATGCTCGCACTGAATCGCTGGCGGGAGCGAGTGTTCCGCAACTTTATCAAAGCGCCTACCAAACCCGGGAAAAGGAGCTGGCCATTTTCTTGCGCGGACAACTGAACGCAGCTGCCCTTCCAGCACAAGTGCGCGAGCAGGTGCAGTCCGTCGACCCGGAGCTCCCTGTCTTCGGAGCGCAGACGCTCGATGACGTGCTGTCCGCATCTCTTTCCCAAAGGCGATTCTCGATGGAGATAGTTGCGTTGTTCGCGGTGACCGCCTTGTTGCTCGCCGGGCTTGGAATTTATGGAACGATTTCATTCTTGGTCAGCGAACGCACACACGAGATTGGCGTCCGGCTCGCGCTCGGCGCGCAAAGGGGGAAGATCCTGGAGATAGTTCTGTGTCAGGGGTTGAAGCTCGCGATTAGCGGTGCCGCATTGGGACTCGCTGGAGCGCTGATCCTGTCGCACCTGATGGCAGGGCTGCTTTACGGCGTGAGGCCCACCGATCCTCTCACGTTCGTTTGCGTCACCCTTGTGCTCACAGTGGTGGCGCTGGTGGCCTGCTATATCCCTGCGAGGCGAGCCATGAGGGTCGATCCCCTCGTCGCGCTGCGGTACGAATAACTCTTCGAGATCTGCCGAGTCTGAAGTTGTAATAGATGATCGATGGGTGAGGCCCTACGGCTACTCCATTTCGAGCGCGTAGATTTCCTGGGTGCTGATGTTGCGGGCGAACAAGGGAGAGTCGTCGGGAGCAAGTCCAAACCACTTGCCGTGCGATCCGGCTGTCAAAGGCCCGACGTTGCCTGGATCTGCTACGTTCTTGAGCTTGCGATCGCCCGGCCACATCGGACGATCTGGTAATGGGTGTGCGCCAAGCATCAAGCCCTGGGTTTCAGTTCCTTTGGCCGCCATGTACTTTCCATCCGGTGGCCAGTGGAGAGAAAAGAGTCCATGTGAACCAGGCAGTGTAGAAACGTGCCTGGACTTGAGTTAATGATGGAAATCGGCGCGTTCGGGTTAAAAGCGGAGGCGAAGACCAGCGAGATTCTGTCCGGGGACCAATCCACATCCAACTGACTCTGGTGGCTCCCCGAAATCCAGAGCCTGCTGTTAGCTGAGCGGGCTTGCCCCCTGAGCGGTCTAGCATGACCGGCCACCCCTCACGGCCGCCGACTCCTCCGATCTATCTATCGCAATCTATCGATCCACATTGTCGAGCACCCAGATGTTGCCAGAGTCCTGCGACATGGTCAACACGAGTTTGTCCTGGGTAAGCGAAAGCCCCACGTATGGTATCGCTTCTAAAATCTTCAAGCGCTGGCTGTCGAATTTGGAGATCTGAAACGGCTGGCCAACGGTCTTTCCCGTAGATGGGTCGAAGCGGACCCCCCATACATTGAAGAAGCCGCCCGGTCGGGATACGAAATAGATCGTGTTTCCATCTGGAGACCAGCGCGGCTTGTCGTCCCAATGCTGGCCGTCGGTGATGCGTGTCCACGGACCTCCCGACACGGGTAGCACGTAGAGTGCGGACTCCGGGTTAGGTGGGTTCGTGACAGCTTCGAACACAATCCATCGGCCGTCAGGAGAGATGTGGGGCTGGAAGAGCTGATACGCCGGATTGGAAGCAATACTCTTTGCCACAGTTTCGACGTGCTGCGGTGACGGGAAGGGGACCAACCATAGTCCCGTTGGTTTGTACGTCAACAGCCACTTGCCGTCGCGAGACAGTTGGTAAGGGGTCCCAAGAGTGTTCGGCGCTACGAGCGGCTCTTCTTCGTGGGTCTGGCCGGACCAAACCATGAGCTGTCGGTCGTTTGTCCTGAGATTTTTGCGTTCGTAGAAGAGTTGCATACCGTCGGGCGACCAGAGCGGGCCCCAGCGTGAATAGCCGTCGCCGGCGATGACAGGAGCATCGCTCCCATCTACCAGCGACTTCAACCACACTTCGTTTCGGACGTCGCCGAAAGCCGGCCCGTAGCTTTCGCCATAGGGAACCTGATAGGCGACTTTCATGCCGTCAGGCGATAGCTTCGGGCCGATGGAAGTCCTTCCGGGCGAAGTGATTGCGTTGCCACTGCCTTTGATCTGGCCGATTTTGGCATCGAAGGGGAAGAGCCAGGTTTGAATCCGCTGCGACCCCGCCGTGAAGGCCAGCCGCTTGCCGTCGGCAGAAACCGCGAGTGCGGATTCGGGTCCCGGGCCGGTGGTCAGGCGATCGATACCAGTAGCCCGCAGCGTTCCGGGATCAACCGTCAGCTTCCAGATATTTCTCGCGCCTCTGTAGCCCCGCACGAAATAGATGGCATCGCCCAAAGGTGACCAGAGAAAGCGGTACTCCCCGAGCTGCAGGCTAGCTTTGGTCTCTCCGGATGCCTCTGCGAGTTCTTTCTGCACTGCAGGGGGGATTTCCAGCTCGACTCCGGTGCCCCCGGCAAGCGGGACAGTCCAAAAGACAGGAGTTGGCGAGGAGGATCCGACCCAGACGGTGATCCTCTTTCCATCCGGATGCCAGGCGGCTGAAGTCCCCCACAGATTGTTTTGCGCAATGAACTCGGCCAGCACTTCGTGGGGTGAGCTGCCATCAAGCCGCGCGACGTAGAACCGGTTGGAATAGCCGAGTGCCGTAAAGTGGGTCCGAACCAAGACCTGCGAGCTGTCTGGCGACCACTGAGGATAGTAGCCGAAGGGAGCAATTTTCCGTTCGAGTCCCGCCCCCCCAAGGGCCGGAATCACATATATTCCCCCGTCCCCTTCCTCGGAACGATAGGCGATGTATTTGCCGTCGGGAGACCAGTTGGGTTGTATGTTCTGGCTCGGCCGTTTGGTGATCTGGATGGGGTCGCCGCCGCTGACTTGCTGGACCCAGATGTCGAACTTTCCGCCGCGGTCGGAACTATAGGCAATGTAGCTGCCGTCCGGTGACCAGGTCGCGCCACTCTGCAGACCATCGTCAAACGTCAGGCGGGTAAGAGAACGCTGTACGAGCGATGCTGGAACATTGGCACGCCATCTTTCATAGACAAACCATCCTGCACCGACCAGGAGAAGGAATATGCCACACGCTCTAAGGATGCCCACACTGCGCTTCTTTCGGGGCGGCAGAACATTGCTTGCTGGAGTATCGATCACCGTAGCATCGCTTACCACGCCTTCACGAATTACCTGACCATTTCCTGTTCCAACCGCTTCAACGGGCGCGATGAAGCGATAGCCCCGCTTGGGGATGGTCTCGATATAAAGAGGCGCGTCAGCCGAATCTCCCAGGGTCTCGCGCAGCTTCATGACCGCCGTGTTCAGGCTGTGGTCGAAATCCACAAAGGTGTCGGAAGGCCACAAAACCCGGCGCAGGTCTTCGCGGGTGACCAGCTTGCCGGCATGTTCGAGAAGAAAAACCAGAATGCTGAAGGACTGCTCCCGTATCTTGACGGGCGTGCCGCCGCGGCGCAACTCCATAGTGCGCGCGTCGACTTCAAAGACACCGAAACGCCAGGCTTGCGTGGGGTTCGCCCGGGTCTCCACAAACTCACTCTCCTGTGAAATGCACTTGCGGAGGAGTCTAGCACGTCTCTCTGCCCGTCATGCCCGGCAATGCTCCCATGCATAACGTACGCTAAGTATTTATTTATCAAACGCTTCGCAGGTGATACGCATTTGATCTCAGAATTACCTCCAATGCATGGTGGAAACTTCGGCAAGGGCGCAAGTTACGAGCATCAGCGGCTGCCGGGATGCCGGTGGCCGCAATCTCAAACCAAGGTGCTCCCATGAAACGCGACTCAGCAATTCTCACCAACCTGCTTCTCAGCCTTCCCCTGGCGACTGGCCTGCTGTGCGCAACGGCCAACGCCTCGGCCCAAACCAGTGCGTTGCCCAGCGAATCCGCCACCATCCCATTTGCCTTCTCGGCGGCCCACCAGCAGTTGCCTGCCGGCTCTTACGAGGTTCAACGTCTATCTCAATGCTTAGTCTCTCTTCGCAATCTCCAGACGGAGAAAACCGTAATCTTCATGGTTCGCCCGGCAGGCGGAGGCAACCTTGAAACCCGTGGCCGCCTGGTCTTCCAGCGCGACGGCGCGGGGAATTACCTGACGCAGGTCAGGATGGCCGGAAAAAGTTCTTACAGCGAATTGACTGTGAAACCCGAACCCGGCCAAGCCGTGGCGAAGAATATCCCGCCTGACTCCCCCTTCGAAATAGCTCTGAAATGAGCAAGGCGATAGCCTCGTGGCCGGTCATGCACAATGGTGACCGGCCATGAGAAATCGCCATGGAGCTGATCCTACAATTCCGAAACCACCGGCAGTTTTGCCGCTTCCCAGGCGGCAAGACCGCCAGCCATCTCGGTTAGATTCGTGATCCCATGCTGCTGCAGTATGCTGGCGGCGATCGACGAGCGGTAGCCGCCAGCACAATGGATCGCAATGCGGCGGTCTCGCGGAATTTCCGCGATGCGCTCCTGCAGGTGATTGAGCGGGACATTCACGCTGCCATCAATGCGTTTCGTCGTCCATTCGCGCGGGTTTCGGATATCGAGTAACAGCGGCGCGCCCACGCTTGCCAGTTCTTCCGCCACAGCCGGGGCGCTGATTCTTTCCGTTGGCCATACAAGGTCCGATCGGCCGGCAAGCGCTTCCATGCCCCCTTGCAGGTAGCCCGTGACGTGATCGAAACCGATGCGGCCCAGGCGCAGAGCAGCTTCCTTCTCGCGTCCGGGTTCGGCGACGATCACGATGGGCTTGGCGCGGTCCAGCACCGTGCCTGCCCACGTGGCGTATTGGCCGCCGAGTCCGATGTTGATGCTGCCGGCAAGATGGCCCTTCGCATATTCAGAGGCGTCGCGCACGTCGAGAATCTGGGAGCCGGCATCTCCCATCCGCAGAACGTCATCGAGCTCAATGGGACAAAGAACCTGTTCGAGATTCTTGTCGAGCGAAGGGTGCTCGCGGGCGTTGAGAATGGCATCGTAGGTAAAGTACGGAGGAGCGTCCGGCTGGTCTGCGATGACCAGCCGAATGAATTCCTCTTTCGTCATTGGCTGCAGCGCGTAATTCGTCGCCCTCTGAAATCCCAGAGGAGACACCGTGTCAGAAGAGAGATTCTTTCCGCACAGCGAACCGGAGCCATGGGCCGGATAGACGAGAGTTTCATCGGGAAGTTCCAAAAGCTTGTCATGGAGCGAGTCGTAAAGGTGCGAGCCGAGGTCGTTGGCAGTCCACCCAAGCGAAGCACGGAGATCCGGGCGGCCCACATCGCCGATGAAAAGCGTGTCGCCCGTAAGAACGGCGTGAGGTCGCGCCGGGTCCTTTCCAAGATCGAACACCAGGATCGAGATCGACTCGATGGTGTGGCCGGGAGTCTCCAGAACTTGCAGACGGAGCCCGGGAAAGTTGAGAGGGTCGCCATCCTTCATAGCGGCAAAGGCGTATTCCGCCCGCGCGCGCGAGCCGAGATGGATGGTCGCGCCGCAACGATCCCGCAGCTCTAGGTGACCGGCGACGAAGTCAGCGTGGAAGTGGCTGAGGAAGACGTGGCGGATCTGCAGCCCGAATTTTTCGGCGTCGTCCAGGTATTGGTGGATATCGCGCTGGGGGTCAACAATGATGGCGGTCGCACTGGCCTCGTCTCCGAGCAGATAGGAAGCGTGAGCCAGGCAGCCCAGGTAGTACTGTTTCAAAATCATCGAAATGGCTCCCTCAGAGCCTAACGAAAGCCAGTTTTACTTTGTTTCCACTCGGACCATCACGCGATCCAGACGAAACGCCGCTGCCTGAAAGTCGCCTTCCAACTCAAGATCCACGCCAGCGTTCATCCAGTATTCCCCGCTTGCGGTTTCCGGAAGACTGCCGGAAGGTTTAGCACTGATCCAGTGGAGGCGGTAATCAGACTTGGGATCAAGGCCACGCAGATAGATGCGAGGGTAAGGGTGTCTAAACTGGCTGGAGTGCAGGAAGGCGAAAACGGCAGCCTGATTCCTGTCGAGCGAGACGGACTCGGTGACCGAAGCCTCGCTGCCGTTGCGTGGCGAGATAAGGCGGTAGAGCGACCCATGCTGCACTGTTTCGCGAATCTGCTTGTATTCGGAGATAAGCCGCTTGGCATCGGCGAAGTCCGAATCCTCCCAATGGTTCAGGTTGGCGCCGACGCCCAGCGAGCCCTGCATCGAGGAAAGGAATCGATATTCGACCGACGTGCTCCGGCGGTTCATAAAATTCGGTGAGTCTGTGACCCAGGCCATCATCACGCCGGGCGTATAGGCGTAACTAAACCCATCCTGGATGGTCAGACGATCGAATGGATCGGTGTTATCCGAGGGCCAGACCTCATCGGTGAGGCGGAGAATGCCGAGATCGACCCGTCCTCCACCTCCCGAGCAGGATTCGATTTCGACGCCAGGGTGTTTGGCGCGGAGTTCCCGCAGGATGCCGTAGAGGTTGTCGACATACTTCACATACACCTGTTTCTGTTCGTCAGGGGCGACGGCCGGCCAGCCCGGCTCGGACCAGTTGCGGTTGTAGTCCCATTTGAGGAAGGCGATCTGATTTTCCGTGAGCAATTTGTCCAAGAAGCCATAGACGTAAGCGCGCACATCGGGACGGGCGAGGTTCAGCACAAGCTGGTTGCGGCCCTCGGTGCGGGGGCGTCCAGTAAAGTTCAGGACCCAGTCGGGGTGCTTGCGATAGAGGTCGCTGTCGGGGTTGACCATCTCCGGCTCGACCCATAGGCCGAAGTCCATGCCAAGCGCATGAACGCGATCGATGAGCGGCTTCAGCCCGTTCGGAAATTTCTGCGAGTTGACGTACCAGTCGCCCAGGCCGGCGAAGTCGTTCTTGCGCTGGCCAAACCATCCGTCGTCCATCACGAAGCGTTCCACGCCGATCGATGCAGCTTTTTCAGCGAGGGTGATCTGCCCAGGTTCGTCGACATTGAATCCCGTTGCTTCCCAGGAGTTGTAAATGACCGGCCGCGGCCGTGGGTTGGGACGTTCGGGAAGAATCGAAGCGATCTCAAAGCGATGGAGAAGTCGCGACGCCCCGCCGATGCCGGAGCCCGAGTAGCCGCCATAAAAGACAGGCGTGGCCAGGCTCTCGCCGGAATTCAATTTGTAACCAAAGTCAAAAGTGTTGTAACCGCCGGTGATACGAATTTGCTGCATTTGATCCTGTTCGACAGTGATGCGCCACGAGCCGCTCCAGGCGAGCGCTCCGAACCAGACATCCCCGGCATCCTGATCAGAGGTATGGGCCCGCTCGACGGCGAACCATGGATTATTCTGTTGGCCGGTAGAGCCGCGGCGGCTTTCGAGGATGCGCATACCTGGGATGATCTTCTCCTGCTGCAGTTGATCCTCCCCGCCCCAGCGGCCGGTAAGGTAATCGAGGGTGTAGTCGGTCCCGTGGGGAAGGGTCCATGTGGCAGCCGCAGCCTGTTCGATCACCAGCGGAGCATTCGTCCGGTTCTCGATGGTCGCAGAGCGTCCCAGGATTCCGGTCGCGTGATCCATCTCATAGCGCAGGTCGACGAAGACCTCCCGCTCGATGTCCTTCAGACGTACGGTCAGCGTGTCTCCGTCGATCTGGTGCGAGAGGTAATGAAGAACGAAATCGCGGTTGCCATCGGGATATGTGATCTTAAGCGCCGGCTCGACGAAGAGCCCGGCGCCCCATCCAGCATACTCCTGCGGCGTCGTGCTGGTGGGCAGATCGAAGGCTGCCACGCCTTTATTGGTATGCGCTTGAGGGAAGCTGTCGTTGCCGCCGAGGCGGCTGCCCCAGTAGATGGGCTGGAGTCCGCTGAGATCATTGATGCCGAAGATATAGGAGACATCACCACCGTCGATGCGGAAGACTTTGCTCGTGGAATCAAAGCGAATCAATGGTTGTGTTCGTTGCCCATGTGCGAACATGGCGCCAAATAACGTGCAGGTAATCAGCAAAATTCTACGGCAGGCGCGCAAAGACATGACGTGCAACAGAGTGCCTCCTCGATAGTCCATTGCCAATGTACTCTATCTGCGTTGACCGCGAGAATGGCCCCCCGGCGCTTTCCACTTAAGAGAAGAATCGATTTTGCCGCGCACAAGGTACCGGTCAGGAGTTACATTGCTGACTATGGTCTTTCGTGTTGCGAAAACCCTCACTCTTCTTTTGTTCTTTGCCGCTGCGGCCCGAGTGGCCTTAGCCATTCCTTCCGCCCCGGTTTCCTCGTTGCAGATTTACTTCATCGATGTGGAAGGTGGTCAGGCAACGTTGTTTGTGACACCCGATAAGCATTCCTTGCTGATCGATACAGGCTGGCCCGGAGCCGAAGGGCGCGATGCCCAGCGTATCGCTTCTGCTGTGAAAGACGCGGGGCTTGACCGCATCGACTACGTGCTGCTCACGCACTACCACGTGGATCACACCGGAGGAGTGCCGCAGCTGGTGGCAAAAATTCCGGTAGGAACATTTATCGATCATGGGCCAAATCGGGAGACGACCGATGAACCTACCGTGCAAGTGGCTGAGGCGTATCAGAAAGTTCTGGCCGGTGGCCAATATGGACACATCGTCCCCAGGCCTGGAGATGTGCTGCCAATTCCGGGAATGAAGGTCACCGTAATCAGCGCCGACGGAAATCTGATTGCGCAGCCGTTGCCGGGCGGTGGTGCAACAAATCAGTATTGTGCCGCGTCTGAAAAGCGCCCGGCAGACCAGACGGAAAACGCCCGCTCCCTGGGAGTTTTGATCACCTTTGGCAAGCTGCGCATTCTCGATCTCGGCGATCTCACCTGGGACAAGGAGATGGAGCTGATGTGTCCAGTCAACAAGCTGGGGCATATCGATCTGTTAGTTGTTTCGCACCATGGTTGGAACCAGAGCAGTAGCCCCGCGTTGGTGGATACAATCGCGCCGCGCGTGGCCATCATGGACAACGGAGCGAAAAAGGGTGGCTCGCCCCCAGTATGGGACACCATCCAGAAGGCGCCCGGCCTTGAGGATCTTTGGCAGTTGCATTATTCCGAAGAAGGCGGCCCCACGCACAACGTAGACGCGGCACGAATTGCAAATCCGCAAGGTCCCGACGCGGGCAATTATCTGAAGGTGACAGTCTACGCCAACGGACGGCTCGCCGTCTTGAATGCCCGTAGCGGAGAGGTGAAGGAATATCTGCCGGGCCCAAAGTAAGCACATCACTGGAGATCCCGCAGAACAGCCATGGCGGCGTTGCGGCCGTTGATGCCGATAACTGAGCCACCGGGGTGTGTGCATGCTCCGCATAGGTAGACGCCGGGCATGGGGGTGCGGGCCGACAGCCTACGCGACCACATGTATTGCGGAAGGCATTCCCCCTGGAAGATGTGTCCCCCCGTCAAGCCCACTTTCTCCTCGATATCGGGCGGACCAAGCACCTGCGCGTCGATTACGGCCTCCCTAATGTTGGAGCAGAAGCGGCCGATGGAGTGGAGCGCGAGCTGCCGGACCTCATTACGGCGGCTCTCCCACGATCCATGCGCGAAGGCGTAGGGCACGTATTGGGCGAAGACGCTCATCGTGTGCTGGCCCGCGGGCACCACCGTGGCGTCGTGCACGCTCTGGAAGTAAATCTCGCACCAGAGTTGGTCGGGCAGTTCGCCTTTCCTGGCAGCCGCGAAGCCTGCCTTCCATTCCGACTTGGTGAGCGGGGCATTGATCTGGCCATAGTGATGCGGTTCGAGCGTGCCGGGTCGCGACGTAAAGTTGGGCAGCTCGCTCAGCAGGACGTTGAGCTTGACGGTGCATCCCTCGATGGGCACAGCTTCGACACGCTCGCGCCAGGCTGGTTCAACTGCATCACCTAGCATCTCCAGGGCGCGCCGCGGGTCGGCGTTTGAGATCACGATTGGCGCGGTGATTTTTTCGCCGGCAGCGAGCAGAACCCCCTCCCCCGGTATGATCCGGGCGACCGGTACCCCGGTGGCGACCACCGCTCCGGCTTCGCGAGCGGCGTCACTGAGGTAGAAGGAGACCATGCCCATCCCCCCTTTTACGTAGCCCCACATGCCGGGCATGCCGCCCAACCTTCCCGAGGAGTGGTGGAAGCGGATGGAAGCTGTGCCCGCATCGAAGGGGCTTGCATTAGTGCCGATCACACCCTGGCCAAGGTATGCGATCTGCAGGCGTTCGTCGGTAAGGTAGTGCTCGACAAACTCGGCCATCGACCAGTCGTAGAGAACGTGTCGGGCCTCGACGTCTGAGCCGAGTCGCTGGTCGATCTCGTCGTCACTGGGTGCATCCCCGATCCACAAATCTCGACCGCCCGCCGGACGGAGCGCATTGCGAAGCCGGCGGATCACGTCGCTCATGGCGCGCCATCCTTCCAGGTCCCGGGGCGCGAAGCCGCGGATCTCGGCCTCGCAGCGGTCGTCGTCGTCCCAGAGCTGAATGCTCGATCCATCGAGGAAGGGAACGAAGAGGCCGTTGACAGCCGGTGTCCAATCGAAGCCGCGTGCCAGGAGGCTCAGCTCTTCTACGATAAGCGGATGCAGCAAGCCGGCTAGGTAGGCGCAAGGCGACATACGCACGCCGGGGAAGGGCTCCTCGATGGTGCAGGCTCCTCCAACTCGCTCACGGCTCTCCAGCACCAAAACCCGCTTACCGGCGCGGGCGAGATAGGTAGCGCAGGCGAGCCCATTGTGGCCTGCGCCGACGATGATGGCGTCCCAGGACTTTGCCGCGAGCTCGCCGACGGGGGCAGGTAGTCCGAGTTTACCCATGACTTGGTATGTGAGGACGGCGGCTGTGGGCGATGATTCTGGTGGCAAAAGCTGTCTCCGAAGAGACAGTATCTCCTATTCGTCGCGTGCTTGCCCCTGGTGGGTCGATCTCTGAAGCACATGGTAGGATTGGCTCGCAATATGCCTGCATTTGCGCAGGCCAGGGACCTCAACGCTTAGTTCCAGGAGAGATGAGATCTATGTCCACACGTATGAATGCCAAATCGCTCGCAATTCTTACAGTCGGCCTTTGTTTTGTCGGAGCGGCCAGGGCGCAACAGGAGTCGTCCAGTGCGCCAACTACATCTACCCGACTAGCCCCCTCCCCCGCCCAAAGCATCGATATGTTTGTCTTTCCCAGGAATAACCAAAGCGCGGAACAGCAATTGACGGACGAGAAGGAATGCTTCGCCGCCGCCAAAGAGCGGACCGGTGTCGATGTGACGGCGAACCCATTTGAGGGCTTGAATGAAGTGGAAATGATCGCGGCTCAACAACAGGCGGCTGCGGAAGCTGATCGAGCGCGAGGGGGGCGGGCTCGCGGAGGTCTGCGAGGCGCCGCTGGAGGAGCGGCCATCGGGGCGATTGCGGGGAATGCAGGAACTGGCGCCGCCACCGGTGCGGTTGCCGGCACCATGCAGGGCGGCATGGCCCAGCGCTCCGCCAATGCGCGCGCCCAGCAACAATCAGCCGCTCAGGTGGCCGCCACCCAACGAAGGATGCAAGAGCAGTTGCTGATTGCACATATGCAGGGAGTTGATGCCTTTCAGCGAGCATTCTCCGCCTGCATGGATGCGCGCAATTACTCCGTGCATTAGAGGGTGGGCAAAACGCGAACCTGAACGAGGGCCTGTCCAGCTAAACCGAACGAAGGAACCTTCCCATATGACTCTGAATCTTAGCCCCATTTATCGTGCCGCCATCTTCAGCGCCCTGCTTGCTGGAGCAACAGTCCAGGCCCAGCAAACGCCAATCCAGATCACCGCGGACCTCTCGGACGCTCCTCGCAAGCTGTATCACGCCGAGGTGGATCTACCGGTGAACGCCGGGCCGCTGACGCTGACTACGCCGCAATGGATACCTGGCACGCACATGCCCGCAGGGCCGGCGCAGGACATCACTGGCGTGGTCTTCACCGTCAACGGCCAGCGGCTGACCTGGCGGCGCGACGATGTGGACTTGTACCAATTTCATTTGACCATTCCCCCGGGAGTTACGACCCTCCACGCCCACTTGGACTGCATCGTTACTCAACGGGTTACCCAGAAACTTGCAGTGCTGGAATGGGAAAAACTTCTGCTGTATCCTGCTCGCACTCCGGTCCACGAGATTCCGATTCAGCCGTCCCTGATCGTTCCAGCCGGTTGGGGAATTGGAACGGCGCTGACGCCGATCGGTTTCGGCGCTTACCCCGTCCCCGCTGCCGGCGCAACTACTCACTTCACAGCGACCAGCGTCGAGCAATTGCAGGACTCGCCCATCATTACCGGGCAATATTTTCACGAATTTCCACTGGCGCCGGAGATTTTGCCGAAGCACTATCTCGATGTGGTCTCCGATACGTCCGAGGATTCCAAGTTACGCGTCCCGGTGCTCGCCGAGATTGCGAACCTGATTCGCGAGGCCGACAAGATGTATGCCTCTCACCATTACAACCAGTACCATTTCCTGCTCACCATCTCGGATCTGGCGGGCTTCGAGGGACTGGAGCATGGACAGTCATCGGATAACGGCGTCGGCGAGAAAGACTTCTCCGACCCCAGCCGCCAGATAGCGGTTTCCGACCTGCTCTCGCATGAGTTCACTCATTCGTGGAACGGGAAGTACCGGCGTCCGGTCGGCCTGTATCAGCCGGACTTCGCCACGCCGCAGCAGGGAGCGCTGCTTTGGATCTACGAAGGGATGACGGAGTATCTCGGGAACGTGCTGGCGGCGCGGTCAGCGCTCAAATCGCAGGCAGAATATCGCGAGGTGCTGGCGATTTCAGCCGCTAATCTCGACTACACTCCGGGGCGCGATTGGCGCCCGACGGAGGATACGGCGGTCGCCGCGAGCATTCTGCGCGGCGGCAATCCGGCATGGTCGAACTGGAGGCGCGGCCAGGATTACTACATGGAAGGCGAGCTGCTATGGCTGGACGTCGATACGCTGATGCGCAAGACGAGCAACAATCAGAAGTCGCTGAACGATTTCGTCCGCATTTTTCTCGGCAAGGGCGGGAATACCGGGCCGCTTATCGTGCCCTATACCTTTGACGAACTGGTGGCCGACCTGAATCAGGTAACGCCCTATGACTGGGCGACTTTCCTCCGCGACCGCGTAGACAAGATCAATCCGCGTGCGGACCTAGCCGGGATCGAGCAGGGCGGCTACAAGCTGGTCTATCACGACGAGCCAAGCGCTTCGGAGAAATCACTTATTGAGGTATTCGGAAAGTATATCGGCACCGTGGATACCTGGTTTTCGATCGGCGTGCGAGCGAATAGCGACGGCACCATCCTCGACGTTCGCTGGAATGGTCCGGCGGACAAGGCGCGGCTTGCGCCCGGATCCAAAATCATTGGTGTGAATGGACAGGTCTTCAGCGGCGACCTGCTCAGGGCCGCTATTCGCGAGGCGAAGGGTAAGACGGATCCGATCCATCTGATCGTGCAGTCCGAGTCCTTCTTAACGAAGGCGGATATCGATTACCACGACGGCGAGCGATATCCGGCGCTGGAGCGAGTTGCGGGCACGCCGGCTTATCTGGACGACATCACCAGGCCGCTGGCATCTTCGCCGCGGATTCCGGAGCAGGGCAAGAAGGATTAGTCTAGGACTCTATCCCGGTGTCTTCACTTTCTGCTTGAGCATCTCGATGGCTTTCTCCAAGCGCTTCGATCGAGTTTCCTCTTTTTTGGCTTCACTGATCCAGCGGCAATATTCCTTGCGATGTGTGTAACTCAGCGTCTCGAAGAAGGGAAGCAGCCCTTCCTTCTTCATCAGCTTCTCGAACGGCGCGGGCACTTCGAGGATCCGTTCTTCTTCGTCCTTCCAAAGAACAACATCGATAATGTCGCCGGGGACTTTGCCGAGTTGTTCGCGGATTGCTTTCGGCAGATGCAGCGTATGCTGCAGAAATCCGTACTTGATGAGCGAGCCGGTGTAAGGCACGCCGTTAAAGGTGGCTTTGATCGGCACTTTACCTTTCGTGGCGAATTCCTTCTCTGTGTCGTAAGGAAAAAGCACGCCCGCTCCGCCGCCGTCGCCAGCCACGATCTTGGCGGTGAATGCATATTTCTTCATGACTCAACATTCTGCCACCGCGCGGCTTGCGATCCAACAACGAAGATCGGGCCGTGGACGATCGACTTACATTGTCCTTATCAAGCAAACTCAACGTTCAGGTATTCTGTGGTTCTGTAGCCGGTACCGGCATGCAGCTGGTGTCCGCGATCCGCGTCCGGACTGAAAGAGAGACCCATGACAGCTGAAGAGCAGATACATCCGCCCCTCTCGTATATCGAAGTGACTGAACAGAAGCGGCTGAACGAGGCCCGAGAGCAGGGCATTCTTTGGAAGAAGTGGGGGCCATACCTCAGCGAGCGGCAGTGGGGCACAGTCCGCGAAGACTACAGTGAGGACGGCAACGCCTGGGACTACTTCACCCACGACCAGTCGCGATCGCGCGCTTACCGCTGGGGTGAAGATGGCTTAGCCGGATTCTCTGACGACAAGCAACAAATTTGTTTCGCAGTGGCGCTGTGGAACGGCCGCGACCCCATTCTGAAAGAGCGCATGTTTGGCCTGACAAACAGCGAGGGAAACCATGGCGAAGACGTTAAGGAATACTACTTCTATCTCGACAGCACCCCGACGCACTCGTACATGAAGTATCTGTACAAATACCCGCAGAGTGAATATCCCTATCTCGACCTGCTGGAGACTAACAAGAGGCGCTCACGCGAAGAGATGGAGTACGAACTCCTCGACACGGGCATTTTCGATCAGGACCGATATTTCGATGTCTTTGTGGAATATGCCAAGGCCAGTCCTGAAGACACGCTGGTCCGAATCTCAGTCCACAATCGAGGTCCGGAAGCCGCCCAGCTCCATGTGCTTCCAACATTGTGGTTCCGCAACACGTGGTCCTGGGGCGGCAACAAGCCGAAGCCCGCGCTGGGTCAGATCGACGAGAACAAGATCCACGCTTCTCACCCGCAGCTCGGCGATTACAGCTTGCAGTGCGATGGCGCGGCGGAGCTGCTCTTCACCGAGAACGAATCCAATGCCGGCCGCCTTTGGGGGCAGCCCAATTCCTCACCTTACGTCAAGGACGCCTTCCACCAATATGTAATTTCCGGCGCGCGGGATGCTGTCAACCCGGCGAAGACGGGAACCAAAGCGGCAGCCCATTATGTGCTGGAAGTTCCGGCCGGAGGAACCAAGGTTGTGCGTTTGCGGCTGGGTGCGAAAGTAGCTGCTGATGCATTTGACACCTTCGATCAGGTATTCGACAGCCGCCTTGCGGATGCCAATGAGTTTTATGACCGCATCACTCCAGCCAACTTGAGCGAAGATGAACGCCGCGTTCACCGCCAGGCGCTCGCCGGGATGCTTTGGTCCAAGCAGTATTACTATTTCGATCTCGACAGATGGCTGACCGAGCACAACGCTCATCCCCTGCTGGGATCTGGTAAGGGAACCTCCCGCAACGCTGAGTGGTTCCATATGCTGAATAGCGACGTCATCTCCATGCCCGACAAGTGGGAGTATCCCTGGTATGCGGCATGGGACTTGGCCTTTCATACCCTTTCGCTCTCGCTGGTGGACTTCGACTTCGCCAAAGAGCAACTTCTGCTCATGTTAAGAAGCCTGTATGCCCACCCCAATGGGCAGATCCCGGCGTATGAATGGAACTTCGGCGACGTGAACCCTCCCGTACATGCCTGGGCAACCTTGTTTCTCTTTAGGATTGAGACTGAACTGGGCCGAGCCGACCTGCGCTTCCTGGAGCGCTCCTTCCAGGGACTGATGTTGAACTTCAACTGGTGGGTCAACCGCAAGGATCCGGAGGGGCGGAACGTCTTCGCGGGTGGCTTCCTCGGACTCGACAACATCGGGGTTTTCGATCGCAGTTCGCCCCTGCCGACCGGGGGTTACCTGGATCAGGCCGACGGTACCGCGTGGATGGCGTTTTACTGTCTCTGCATGTTGGATATTGCGCTCATTCTGGTCGAGTACGATCCGATGTATGAGGAGATTGCCGCCCGCTTCCTCGAGCATTTCGTCTGGATCACTTACGCTATGGATCGTATCGGCGTGAACCACGACGAAATGTGGGATACGGCAGACGGGTTCTTCTACGATCTTCTCCATTTCCCGAATGGCGATGCCATGCGTTTGAAGATCCGCTCCGTGGTGGGACTACTGCCGCTGGGTGCTGCAGCCGTGTTCGAGGGGGACACTTTACCGAAGCACCCGCGCTTGCGAGAATTAGTCGAAATATTCCGTGAGCGCCATCCCGAGGTGGTGGAAAAGATCGCTGTGGCTGATGGCACATTCGCTGGGTATGGCGGGCGCAGGATGGCATCGGTCTGCAACAAGGAAAAGCTGCAGCGCATTCTGGCTTACCTGCTCGACGAGAACGAGTTTCTCAGTCCGTACGGGATTCGCTCTCTATCGAAATATCATCTCGATCATCCATTCGTGTTTCACCTCGCTGGACAGGAATTCAAAGTTCAGTACCTTCCCGCCGAGTCGAACACCGGCATGTTTGGCGGCAACTCCAACTGGCGGGGACCGATATGGATGCCGGTGAATGGCCTGATAATACGCGGGCTCTTAGTCATGTATCCGTTCTATGGCGACGATTTCAAGGTTGAATGCCCGACTGGCTCAGGAAAATACATGACGCTATATGAAGTCTCAATGGAAATTAGCCGCCGGTTGTCGAACATCTTTCTCCGCGATGCCAATGGTCAACGTCCGGTCTATGGAGGAACGAAGAAGTTCCAGGAAGATCCCCATTGGCGTGATTACATCCTGTTCTACGAATACTTCCATGGCGACAACGGCGCTGGGCTGGGAGCCAGCCACCAGACTGGGTGGACAGGACTGATCGCTCGCCTTCTTGATTTTTCTGCGCGGCTAACGCCGAAAGCAACGCTGCGAACGCCAACAGCGATGCTGGGAGAGATGACTCGAGAACAGGTTACAGGGCAGGACGCGGTGAGCTAGGAGATTCGGAACGAGTGGCGAGTGCCATGGCAGTCACCGCTCTCCGAGTTAACAGGCACGGCTTTGTCGCTGTCGCTAGGCCTGTCGCTGGTTCGTTCTGTGCATCTCCGGCAATGAGACAGAACCGGTTTGTTGGAGGCCTGAAATGGACCAGGAAGTAGCACGCCTCCGTCGAAGTCTGAAGACACCGCGCGCCGCAGCCATCGCCGGCATCATTTTCTCTCTGTTGCTGATTACCAGCGAGGTGCTTGTCTGGCTCTCAATTCCATCCGATCCCTCTGCGTCGCCGCTCGAGGTTGTCCGGCACGCGAAGACTGTCTCCATTTCTTTGAACCTCGTGCCATTCGCTGGCATAGCATTCCTGTGGTTCATGGCTGTTGTACGCGACCACCTGGGAGAATTGGGGGACCGCTTCTTTGTCACCGTCTTCCTGGGTAGCGGTTGCTGTACGTGGCAATGATCTTCATTGCGGCTGGGATAGCCGGATCGTTCATCGCACTCCTCGCTACCGACTTGGATAGACTGACAACATCTGGCGCGTATGCTCTTGCCCGCCAGGAGGTCTATCGAGTCATGAACATATTCTCAACCAGGATGGCCGGAGTGTTCATGACCTCGACCTCGACAATCTTTGTGCGGACCCGGACTCTTCCTCGGGGGATAGGGTTTCTCGGCTATGCACTCGCCGCACTCCTTTTACTGAGCGGCGGAAGGTTTAATTGGATCGTCATAGTCTTTCCGCTCTGGGTGGCCCTGATCAGCGGATGCATCCTGATCCAAAAATCGGCAATCACGGCTGTAACGATGTTAGGCTATATGTGTGAAGCGTGTTTTGCTCTATAGCCAGCCCGGATGCCCGCCCTGCTCTGCCGCTAAGCAGTTTCTGAAGGCGCGCGATGTGGCCTTCGAATACAAGGATGTTCAGGCCGATCCGGTGGCCTTGCGGGAGCTGATGGACCTGAACAGCAGGTCCACTCCAACCATCGTTGTGGATGATGAGGTGATGATCGGCTTCGATCCGGAGCGTTTGGAATTGCTTCTCTCTGAAGATACCTGGCCGGCAATTACCGCGAAATCGTTCTAATAGAAATAGGAGGAAAAGGCTCGGCCCGCCATCGCAGCCGGCCTTTTTTGTCAGAAAATGCTCCAGCCGATTATCCCCATAAACCCTATCAATGAACGCTCGATAAGTCATTGCAGATGAATGATTTGCATAAATGGCAAAGCTGGCTAGCTGGCGGATCTGCACTAGGAGAAGTGAAGCTTTTGCTTCTAAGTCATTTAGAATCAGAGTAAATTAAAAAAGCATTTATTTTGATACATTTGCACAATTGAAGGTCCAGAAACGCCATCGAATCAAACACTTGTCAAAATTACATGGGTGTCTGCCCTCCCTTTGGGATACAACCACATCAAGAAGTATGCCGCCGGGAAATCGCGTCGGCGAGGCAAAAATAGCGCCGGGCGTACGCGACGTCGCGAAGGATCTGCGCCTTCAGCGCATCGGGCGAGGCAAAACGCTGCTCGGAACGGATGCGGTCGATGAAGCAGAGCTCGATCTGCGTGTCTGGAGTCAGATCGATAGGGTGGAAGTCGAGCAGATGCGACTCGACTGCGTAGGAGTCTTCGCCAAATGTGGGTCGGTTGCCCGCGTTGGTGACGGCATCGAAGGTCTCCGCGCTCGACCCAATTCTGAGCCGCGTAACGTAGACGCCGTTAGCCGGGAGCAACTCGTCGTACGGCGCGAGATTGATCGTGGGCACAGTGAGCCGTGTGCCGATGCCCCGTCCGTGAGCCGGAGTAGACCGGATGGAGAATGGCCTGCCCAGCAGGGCGCGGGTGCGCGACATGTCTCCGGCGGCAATGCATTGCCGGATTTGCGAGCTGGAAACAGGAATGCCGCGAACGGTGAGCGCGGGATGGGTGTAGACGGCAAATCCGAGCTCGCTTCCCATCTGCTCCAGTTCGGCGGTGCCGGCCTGGGCACCATGGCCAAAGCGAAAATTATCTCCCTCATGGACCTCAACTGCGTGCAGCGTCCGATGCAGCACGTCGGCGGCAAAGTCGTGCGCCGAGAGACGTGAAAACTCCTCGGTAAAGGGAATGACCACGGTTGCGTCGATCCCGGTCTGGGCAAGCAGATCGAGGCGCTCAGGCAATGGAGTGATCAGGCGCGGAGCCCGATCCGGCCGGAGAAGGCGTACGGGGTGCGGATGAAAGGTGATGGCAACCGATTGCGAGTCGAGCAGGCCGGCTCGTTCGCGGACCTTCTTGATGATGTCCTGATGCCCGCGATGGATGCCGTCAAAGTTGCCAATGGCGAGCACCGTGCGGGTAAGGCTGGCCGGAATAGAGTCGAGTGAAAAGAAGACTTTCATTCAGATCTCGAACGGAATGCGCAGTCCGTCGTAGGCGAGGCGCACGTGTGCAGGAAGCTCGTTTTCCGCTTCAGAGTGTTCGAGCTCGTGGGACATGTGAGTGAAGTAGGCACGACGCGGCCGTAGGTGCTCGATCCAGGCGAGGGCCTGCTCAACGTTGGCGTGACTGGGGTGGGGCTTCGGACGCAGAGCGTCAATGATGAGCACGTGGAGATTTTCGAGCAGAGGAAGGCTCATCTCCGGGATGCTGCTCATGTCGGTGAGATAGGCGGCGGAGCCGAAGCGAAAGGCGGCGATGGAAAGATCGCCATGAAGGATCGGCACTCGCTGAAAGCGGATGCCCGCAACGTCTGCGGCTTCATGACCGTTCAGGCGCCGCAGGTCGACGCGAGCGCGTGTGGGATAGTTCGCACGTGGCGAGAAGGTGTATTCGAAGATGCGCTCGAGGACCTTGGCCGTAGCGTCGTCGGCGTAGAGGGGAAGCCCGGCAGGGTGGCGAAAACTCAACGGGCGCAAGTCATCGAGGCCGAGGATATGGTCGGCATGGGGGTGCGTGTAGAAGACGGCATCCACATGCCGGATTTCCTCGCGCAGGGCCTGCTGGCGAAAGTCCGGTCCGGTATCGATCAGGACAGTCTGATCGGAATTTGAGTCTGGCCACTGGATTGCGATCGACGGCCGGCTGCGCACGTTGCGCGGATCGGTCGAGGTACAAACCTGACAATGGCAACCCAGCGTGGGGACGCCCATCGAGGTTCCGCTGCCGAGGATGACGATTTCAGCCTGCATGCGTGGGGATGAGCGCTACTTGATCCCCTTGAGCGGATTCTGTGCCTGTTGTGCGATGGCGTTGGTGATTTCCAGAAACATCATGCGCAGCTCAAAGAGCGCACTCTGCAGCAGGCGTTGCTCTTTATCCGTGAGGTTCCCTTTGGTCTTCTCCTGGAGCACGGCCAGCATGTCGATGCTGTTGCGCGCGCCGACGATGTCGATGCGCGGCTTTTGGCCGGGCTCGGTGGCTGCTCCCATGGCAACGATGGCAGAGATATACATCGATTGGATGATCTGCTCCATGTTGACCGGGGCCGAGGGTCCTATCTCAGGATTCGCCTGACGGAGCATGGAGTCGAGCTGCTCGGAAGACGACTGGTAGGCGGCATGCTGCTCGGCAGACTCTTGAGCCGTTGGTTCTGGGATGACCTCTTCCTGGTCGACCTCCTCAGCCTCTGCGGGCGGCGGGGGCTGTGTGACCAGGTGCGGTCCTGGAGGGGGCGCAGTGGCCTCGGCTACGGGTGCCGGTATTGTTTCTTCGGCTGCGGGCAGGGCCGACTCGTCGCGCAAGTCGCCCTCGATGGTGAACTTGCGGCGGTCGGAGACGGTAAAAGAGGGCGGTTTTTCTACCATGTTGGCGTCCTTCAATCTCTAAGTAGACGGCGGGGCGTCGACCGGTGTTGCCGCGCCTTCGCCGTATGTAATGGGGAGTTTGCGTTCCAGTATTTCCGTCCGGATAAAGCCGAGTGCGAGTGTTCCGGTGAATGCGGGAAGCTGGTACTGGGCGAGGCTGGTGAGTTCGCCGACGGGATTTCTCTGAGATTGCTCTGCATTTAACAAAAGCGTCTGGCCGGGTGCGAGCGTCGCAGGAGCTCCAGTGAGTGAGAACTGGCAAAGGGTGCGATGAATGGTGGCGCGGGAGCGGATGCGCTCGACGATTTCTTGACCAAGATAGCAGCCTTTGCTGAAGTTGAGGGCGCGCGACTGGGCCGTCTCTTGAGCAAGATGACGCTCCTGGATGTCAACGCTGTAAAGCGGTGTGGCTGAGAGAATGCGGAGCGCCTCGGTGGCGGAAAGGCCACAAGGGGTGGCTCTCGCCGCGAGAAGCGCAGCCCAGAGTTCTGGCAAAGATGCTGTTGGCAGCCAGAGCTCAAAGCGTGGGCTTACAGGGCTGTACGCTTGAACCAGGGTCACTTCAACGCCGTTGAATTTCGCTGTGATGAATGCATTCTCGCCGGGCGGCGTAAGTCCAAGGCCGGTAAGTATGCTCGACGATTGAGGGCCGGCGATGCCAATCGATGTCATGGATGCGTCTAACTCATGAAGCTCAACGTCGTCCATGATGATGAAGTGGTCGAGATGGGCAGTGAGGCGGGCGATCTGCGCACGATCTGTTTGCAGCAGGATGTGGTCGGAGAAACGATAAATCGTTGCATCGCCAAGGATTCGACCCTGGGCGTTGAGCAGAAAGCTATAGTTCCAGTGATCTTCTTCGAGCGACTGCACGGTGTTGGTGACCATTCCGTTGAGCCAGCGGAGCCGGTCGCCTCCGGTAATCTTGAGAAAGGCCAGGTAGCCAAGATCGTAAATACCGGCAGATACGCTCAAAGCAGCGAGCTCTCGGTTTGTATCGGAAAAGCTTGCACCTGAAAAGCTGTCGGGCGTGAGAGAGCCCCGGTAAGGCGTAAGCGAGCGAGCTGGATCAGCAGCAAGCAAGTGCGCAGCCAGGGGCGTCTCAACGACAGACGACGGCGGTGCGGCAACGATTTGGGGCGCGGAGCTCATGGCGAAGGTTCTGTAAAAATTATAGCCTCGCATTAGGTGTAACCGTTTGAAGGGACAGGAATGACATTCACAGGAAGATTGCGCGTGGCAGGCGTGCTCGTGGTGATGTTGGCGGCCACGGTAGTTTTACGAGCGCAGGAAGAGGCTCCGAAAGAGCAGAATCCGAAAGAACAGAATCAGGGAGCGGCGGAGAAGCCGGAGGCGCAAAAGGCGGAGAGCCGTATGACGCCTGCCCAGGCAAGGGAACTCTTTTCCTCCGTGGATCAGATTCTGCAATTCGCCTCCGACGACTCGAAGCTCGCCATCAAGAGCAAAGTGAAACGGCGGCTGACCTCCCGGGATGCGGTCGAAAAATATCTGGTCGAGAAAATGAAAGATGACAAGGATGCCAAGCGCATGGAACGTTCGGAGATCGTGCTGAAGAAATTCGGCTTGATCGACCAGGATTTCCATTTGCAGACATTTCTTGTGAGTCTTTTGAAGGAACAGATTGCGGGCTATTACGACAGCAAGACAAAGACCGTAAACCTTCTGGACTGGATTGAGCCCGATACGCAGAAGCCCGTCCTGGCACATGAGTTGACGCACGCGCTGCAAGACCAGAGGGTAAATCTGGACAAATGGGAAGACCAGAGCGACGAAGACTTGTCACACAACGTCACGGAAGACAACCAGCGCATAGCTACGGACGAACAGGACACGGCGCGCGAAGCCGTGCTCGAAGGCCAAGCGATGGCTGTGCTGGTCGACTACAGCCTGAAGCCGATGGGGCAGAGCATTCTGACCAATCCCGATCTGGTCAAGAGCAAGGCCGATGAGCAAAGCGCAGATTCCGATTCTCCCGTCCTGCAGCGCGCGCCCCTATTGCTGCAGGAGGCGCTGCTGTTTCCGTATCGCGAGGGGCTGAAGTTTGAAGTGGATTTGCTGAAGGACAAAGGCGCGGGCGGCGCTTTCGCCGGCGTGCTGGATCGTCCTCCGGCGACCAGCTTCGAGATCATGAATCCGCGCGCGTACGAGGGGCGAGTGAAGGTTCCGCTCCTGAAGATGCCAGACGTGCATGCGCTGCTGGACAGCGACTATGCGCCTTACGACATTGGCGTGATGGGACAGTTGGATGTGCGCATCCTCGCAGAGCTCTTCGGTGGACCGCAGACGGCTGCGGCGCTGACACAGGCCTGGGGCGGCGGGGTCTATTACGCCGTTCAGAAAAAGAGTTCGCCGGACAAAACCTCGACTTCTTCCATTTCCCTCCTCTATCTTTCGCAGTGGAAGTCGCCCGAAGCGGCGTCGGCTTTCGCAAAAATGTACGCCGATGAGCTTGGAAAGCAATACTCCGGCGTAACGCGCGACGAGCACGCGGAGGCCGATGAGGGTGAGCAGATCTACAAAACGAATGAAGGCGCGGTGCTGATCGCGACAAGCGGGAGATCTGTTTTCGTGAGCGAGAGCTTCGACCTGACCCTGGCCCGGAAGCTTGAGTTCCTCATGCTGGGCGCACAGCAGGGCGGCGATCAGAATCAGGCAATGACTTCTACACGCGCTAACCACGGGCTGACGGGAGGCATGATTGACTTCCTTGCCGGATGCGGCGTGATGCGCGCCGCGGTGTCCCGGATCGGAAGAGGCTTCTAGGGAGCCGCCTTATCTTCAGGTTTGTCCGGTTTGCTTTGTCCTTTCCTCTTTTTCCACCACGCGAGAAAGCCGCCGAGCGATCCCACCAGAGCGGCAACTGCGCCCCAGCCCGCGCCGCCGGGAAGCGCATATTTGAACCAGGCGATCGGGTCCTTCCAGAAAGACTGCTCAATGGTGACGGTAAGCTTCTGAACGTTGACGGTAATCGGATAAGTTTTATCCGCAAGGATCGTATCGATAGCGCCACCGCCATTCGGATAGACGAGCGAGACACGAATTTCAAGCTGCTGACCCTGGGCGGCGTTGGCTGGAGTCACGTTCCACATCCACGTCGCATAGCCATCGTTGGGGATGAACTGAATCGCGTCGCCGCCCTGCTGCGCAATCGTGAACTCGCCGGGATTGACCGGCGCAAAGAGCTCGACCTTCATGCGGGAGGAGACCTTAAGGGTGCCGCTCCCGGTCGCGCCGGCAAGAGCGTTGGTTTGCGTGTCCTGATAGCCGTGAATGTTGACGGTGACCGTTGAGGGCAATCGCGCCGTCATCTCCGGCGGCACGCGGTATTCGATTGCGCCGCTCTTAAGGTTGTTCTTCCATGCCTCCAGTTGATCGCCCAGCGCATATTCGTCTTCCGCAGGTGCGGAAGCGGCACCTCTATGAGCATGTGAGGGTGCGGATGGAGGCGGCGGTGCGGGTGTAGGGCTAGGCGAGACTCCGCCGGGCCCGTTCGAGGGGCCCGCGTCAGTCTTGGCGGGCGTGCTGGCCGGACTGCGCGAGGGTTGCGCCGCCGACGCCTCCTGAGGAGGGGTTGAACTGGATGGCGCGGAACTTCGTGGCGCGCAGCCCGCCAGAAAAACGCTGCAACCCGTCAAAAACAGGAGCGACAGGCAGACGAGAGAAAAACGATGCTGGAAGAGCTTACGCAGACAGCGCATGGCTAACCTCATTTTCCTGCATCCAGCAGTGTGAGGCTTGGCTCTGATGCAGTCCAATGCTTTTTCGTCATGACGATTTTGGATTTGGTCGGTGAAGCGCATCTGAGGAGTGCGCGTCGCGGCATTTATACTGGAAATTCTGTTTCCTTGATTCTCGGCGGAGTTGGATTTGCAACAAGCGGAAATTGGAATTATCGGGGGCAGCGGTTTGTATGCCATGCCCGGACTTACATCTGTGCGCGAAGAGCGCGTGGAAACCCCATTCGGCGAGCCGAGCGACGCCTTCGTACTCGGCGAATTAGAGGGCCGCAAGGTCGTCTTCCTTGCGCGACACGGACGCGGGCACCGAATTTTGCCGTCCGAACTAAATTTTCGTGCCAACATCTATGCCCTGAAAAAACTTGGCGTCGAGCGGGTTCTTTCCGTCTCCGCCGTGGGTTCGCTCAAGGAAGAACATAAGCCCACGGACTTCGTGATTCCCGATCAATTTATCGACCGGACGTTTCATCGTGTCTCGACCTTTTTTGGCGATGGAATTGTGGGTCATGTCGCGTTTGGAGATCCGGTATGCGGGATCGTGGCGCAAACCATCGTCTCTGCCTGCGAATCGGAAGGCCTGGTCGGCAAGGCGGGCGGGACCTACGTGTGCATGGAGGGTCCTCAGTTTTCGACGCGCGCCGAGTCGAATCTCTACCGTAGCTGGGGTGCCGATGTCATCGGCATGACGAATCTCCAGGAGGCCAAACTGGCCCGCGAAGCCGAGATCTGCTACGCGACCGTGGCCATGGTGACCGATTATGACTGCTGGCACGAAGGGCACGACGCCGTGACGGTCGATCAGATTGTTGCCGTCTTGAACCAGAATGCAGCCAACGCCTGCAAGGTGGTGATGGCCGCGGTTGCGACCATGCCCAGAGAAAGAAGCTGTCCGTGCGCATCCGCTCTGAAGTACGCGATTCTTACGAGCCCGAAGGCAATTCCAGCGGTCACGAGAGAAAGACTGGATTTGCTGATTGGAAAATATCTGAACGAGACAGCGAAGGGATAACGGATGGCGATTTTAGTCGTGGGAAGTGTTGCATTCGACACCATTGAGACACCCTCGGGCCGCGCAGAACGCTGCGTGGGCGGAGCGGCGACGCACTTTGCGCTGGCGGCCAGCTACTTTACGGAAGTACGGGTGATTGCAGTCGTCGGTCAAGACTTTACCACGGAACATGAGGCCATCCTGACGCGGCGCGGAATCGATACACGCGGCATTGAGCATATTGCGGGCAAGAGTTTTTTCTGGAGTGGATCGTACCTGAAGAATCTGAACGAAGCGCAGACGCTGAAGACCGAGCTGAACGTCTTTCAGAGCTTCACGCCGAAGATTCCGGCCGAGTACCAGGACAGTGAATATCTGTTTCTTGCAAATATCGACCCGGTGCTGCAGGAGGACGTTCGCGGCAAGATGCCGAAGGTAAAGCTGGTCTGCGGCGACACGATGAATTATTGGATCAACGATCATGGCGAGAATCTGGCCCGTGTTTTGAAAGTTTTGGATGGATTGCTGATCAATGATGGCGAAGCCAAACTGCTGGCCAGAGATTCCAACTTGGTACGTGCCGCGGAGAAGATTCTTACGATGGGCCCGAAGAGCCTGATTGTGAAGCACGGCGAATATGGAGCGACGGCTTTCTTCAGCGATCGCTCGTTTGCGGGTAATGGCCGGCGTGTGTTTCTGCCATTCCGTGCGCCGGCGTTGCCTTTAGCGGAGGTCATCGATCCCACGGGCGCGGGTGATTCCTTCGCCGGAGGATTCTTCGGATATCTGGCTGCGCAGAAGGAACTGACACCAGCGGTATTCAAGAAGGCGATGTTCTATGGCGGAGTAATGGGCTCGTTCGCCGTTGAACGCTTCGGCACCGAACGCCTGCAACAGCTCGATCCGAAGGAGATTGACGAACGCTTTGCGCTCTTCCGCCAACTCTCTCACCTTGACTAACGCTGAAACGGAGCGGCTGGCGCTGCGAAGCCAGACTTTTGTCGTTGCCTGGAGCGCTCTGCTCGTTTCACTTCTCGCGCTTTCCTATAGCTATTCGCGTGGCATTCTGCTGCTCTACGGAGACGCTGTAGCGCACCTCCATATCGCGCGACGGCTCATCGATTCTCGTACCCCTGGACTGCGGCAATTGGGTTCCGTCTGGTTGCCGCTGCCGCATCTATTGCTTGTCCCGTTCGTTGCCCGCTTGGAGTGGTGGCAGTCGGGACTCGCGGGGGCATTTCCCTCTATGGGGGCATACATTCTGGGCACTGCAGGAATGTACCGGCTGGCACGCTTTTGGTTGCAGCCGCGAACCGCGTTGCTTGCGGTGGTGTTCTTCGCGTTGAATCCCGGTTTGCTCTACATGCAGACGACGGCAATGAACGAGCCGTTGTTCCTGGCGGTCATGATCTGGGCAGTTGTATTGATCATCGAGTACGGACGCGCTCTTGAGGCAGACGAAACAAGGCGTGCCGTGCAGCTGCTGATCGGTGCCGGTGTGGTCCTCGTGGCCGGGATCTTCACGCGCTATGACGGGTGGGTCTTCACATTCCTCGTATGGCTCGTTGCGCTCGGGAAGATGTTGCGCAAGAGGAGATGGAATTCGCCGGTCCGGGGAGCCTTTGTCCTGTTCACCTTGATACTGGCCATCGCGCCGCTAGTGTGGATGGTATATTCCGCGCGGCAATTTGGCGATCCGCTGGACTTTTTGCGTGGACCCTACTCGGCCCAGGCGATCGAAGCGCGGACTGCCACGCCGGGATCGCCGCACTATCCGGGTTGGCATAGCATGCGGGTAGCGGAGCTCTATTTTTTCAAGGCAGCGGAACTGGGAGCAGTGCCGGAGCGCTTCGCCAACCTGCTGCTTATCTTATCGCTTGCGGGAGGCGCGGCGGGTGCGATCCGATGGCGTCACAGGGATGGAATGACGGCACTGCTGCTGTGGTTCCCGGCGCCCTTCTACGCTTACTCCATAGCATACGGGTCTGTGCCGATCTTCATTCCTATCTGGTGGCCGCACTCCTGGTACAACACGCGGTATGGAATGGAAATGCTGCCGATATTTGCGCTGTCACTTGCATTCCTGGTGGCGTGTGTAACGGACGGGATTGCGCGCTTCAAGCCTTCGATTGTTCCATGGGTCCTTGCAACCGCCGCATTACTCATGGTGGCGGGCAATGTAGCCCTTCTGAGGGCCAAACCGCTGGTGCTGGATGAAGCGATAGCGAATTCGCGCACGCGGATTTCTTTTGAGGTGGCATACGCCCATGCCTTGGAAATGCTGCCCGAGAACAGCACGATCTTGGCTTATACATCCGAGCATGTCGGCGCCTTCCAGCGCGCCGGCGTAGCGCTGAAACGAACCATCAATGAGTCGGACTACTACGAATGGGCTCCTGCGCTCAAAGATCCCGCAAAGGCCGCGGATTTCGTGATCGCTACCGATGGCGATCGAGTGGCGCAGGCGGTTGCCGCCAGGCCGGACGGTCTGACGCTGATCAACATTGTGTGCTCGACTGGTCAACCGTGTGCGCGCTTTTACCGTTCAGATCGCCGCGCCGCGAGTGGTAGCATCACCCAGAAATGAATTTTCAGGATAAGGGATTAAGTCGGTTCGCCAAGGTCCATGCGTGTGGGAACGATTTTCTGATCGTGGAGGGCGAGTGCGATCGCGAGTTGGCGATCAAGCTTTGCGCACGCAATACCGGCATCGGCGCGGACGGCGTGGAGTTCTTGAAATGGACGGGGGACCGCGAAGGCCGCATCCGGCTGCTGAATGCCGATGGATCCGTTGCGGAGATTTCGGGCAACGGCACCCGTTGCGTGGCAGCCTGGATGGCTCACCGAAAGAATCTGCAAACAGGCGACTTCATCGCTCTCGATACAGATGCGGGCAGGCGCGATTGCCGGTTGGTGTGCGTTGATGGCCACAAGTTCGAGTTCGCTGCGAGAATGGGTCTTCCCGTGATCGCGGATAAGGAGATCACGCTTGCCGACGGAAGAAAGATCATGGGAGTCGCTGTATCGACAGGCAATCCCCACTTTGTCATCTTTGTCGAGGACGAGTCATTTGAAGCATACGGCCGTGGCTGGCAAGACCTGGGACGCGAGATTTGCTCTCATGGGGATTTTCGCGATGAGACCAATGTAGAATTCGTGCGTATAACGGATACAAATTCGATCGAGATACGCATCTTTGAACGCGGTGTGGGACCAACGACCTCGTCGGGAACGGGTACGTGCGCGACAGGGGCGGCGACGATTGCCCGGCGCAGCGGCAATCCCCATCTTGTGGTCCGTGCGCCGGGCGGCGAACAGCAGTTCGATTGGGCTGGTGGGAACACGGAGATGATCCTGACCGGTCCGGCCGAGTTAATTGCTGTGGGCGAGGCCTGGTGATGAAACCTTTACTCAAGCCCGAAGCCGTGCCTTATGGCGCGCGGGTGGCGGTTGTTGCGCCCGCCAGTAATGCCAAACCTGAGCGTGTCGAATTAGGCTTGGCTGCGTTGAGGAAGCGAGGTTTCGACGCTATCGCCGGCGCGCATACCCTGGGCAAGGAGCCGCCCTTCTTTTCGGGAACGATTGCCGAGCGGCTGGCCGATCTGCACCGGGCATTCGCCGACCCGGAGGTTCCAGCGATATTTTGTACGCGTGGCGGTTACGGATCGAATTATCTGCTTGAGGATTTGGATCTTGAACTGGTTCGCGCCAATCCCAAGCCGTTATTTGCCTATAGCGATTTGACCACCGTGCAGACCTGGCTTCTGGATCAGATCGGGCTTGTGGGATTTCATGGGCCGATGGTGGCGGCGGACTTCTACCGTGAAAATGGAGTGCATGAGCCGAGCCTCGAAGCCGCGCTGAGCGGCGGCCTGGCGGTCGCGGGGGTTGACGAGGGGTTGCGGGTTCTGCAGGCCGGCCGCGCACGCGGCGTAATTTATGGCGGATGTTTGAGCATTCTTGCCTTCGCTCTGGGCACGCGCTTTGCGCCACAGACCGAGGGCAAGTTGCTTTTTCTCGAAGATGTGGCGGCGAAACCCTATCAGGTAGACCGAATGCTGCGCCAGATGCTGCTGGCGGGCAAGTTCGATGGCGTAACCGGGTTGATTTTTGGTGAGATGCTGGAGTGTGGCTCTCCCGGAACCCGCCCTGACTTGCTTGACCAGGTTATTCTTCGAGTCTTTGACTGGTTCGATGGTCCAATTGCTATCGGTTTGCGGTCGGGACATGTTTCGCGCGGCAACGTGACTCTGCCCCTAGGCATTGAAGCGGAATTGATTCTGGAAGATAAGCCGGTGCTGCGCTATCTGGAACCGGCGGTGCGGATTTGAGGCAGATGCAAGGTAAAAAGCATATTCACCTGATTGGAATTTGCGGGACGGCAATGGCGTCCCTCGCCGGGCTCTTGCAGTTGAAGGGGCATAGGATCACCGGTTCAGATCAGGCGGCATATCCTCCGATGTCGGACTTGTTGCGAGGGCTGAATATTTCGGTCGCCGAGCCGTTTTCTGAGAAGAATCTAGAGACACGGCCGGATTTGGTGGTCGTCGGCAATGCGATGTCTCGGGGCAATATCGAGCTTGAATATGTGCTCGATCAGAAGATTCCTTTCACATCGCTGGCTCAGCTCATCCATGAAGAATTTTTACCGGAACACGAGTCATTGGTTGTGGCGGGAACACACGGCAAAACGACAACCACGAGTATGCTGGCCTGGATTTACCAGGTGGCATCCAAAGAACAGCCTGAGCTGCGGCCCTCGTTTCTGATCGGCGGCGTCGCGGAGAACTTCGGGACAAGTTTTCAACTGAGCGAAGGTCAGCCCTTCATTCTAGAAGGCGACGAGTACGATACGGCCTTCTTTGATAAGGGACCGAAGTTTATGCATTACTTTCCAGATGCCCTTATTCTCACCCACGTCGAGTTTGACCACGCCGATATTTACCGCGATCTCGATGCGGTGAAGACAGCGTTCAAGCGGCTGGTGAATCTTGTGCCAGGACGCGGGAGGGTTGTGGCATTTGACGGATCCGCGAATGTGGACGAATGTGTCAGCCGCGCATTTTGCAAGGTGGAACGCTATGGATTCCAGGCCGATTCCTGCTGGCGAATCGAGGGTTTGGAGCATCAAGAATCGAATGCGCGCTGGCGCGTTCTTCGCAAGCGTGAGCCGTGGGCAGAATTCACAATGAAGATGGCCGGAGCGCATAATGCGCTCAATGCTACCGCCGCCGCAGCGTTGGCCGCGGGCCAGGGCATTTCGGTCGAGGTCATCACACAGGCGCTGGCAACCTTCCAAAGTGTGAAGCGGCGGCTTGAAGTTCGGGCCATTGTGAACGGCATTACGATCATCGACGACTTCGCGCATCATCCAACGGCAATTCGGGAAACCCTCAAGGCGCTGCGAGCGGCGTATTCTGGCGCGCGGCTCTGGGCGGTGCTCGAGCCGAGGTCGAACACGCTGCGCCGCAATGTATTTGAGCGCGAGCTGGTGGACAGCCTGTCGCTCGCCGACCGGGTGGTTATGGCAGGGGTGTTTAAGCAGGAGAGCATTCCCGAGAGCGAGAGACTGCATCCGGAGGCAGTCGTGAGGGCCTTGCTAGCTGGGGGCCGCGAGGCTCTGCTGCTAAAAGACGCGGGCGCAATTATCGAAGCCATTGCTCCTGAATTGCGGCTTGGCGACGTGGTGGCGATTCTTTCGAACGGTGGATTCGACGGGATCTACGACAAATTGCCGCAGCGGTTACGCGAGCCTATTGCGCCGCGCAAAGGCTAGAGCCAATGCTGCCCGCACTTACCCTGCTCCTCGTTTATCTGATTCTGGGGATACCGGCCGCGCTCGTGGGTATTCCATGGACGCTAGCTTCGCGCAATATCCGCTTCGTGTATGGATGGACGATGTGGATCATGCATGCCGGGCTGCGTGCCGCCGGGATTCACATTGAGGTTGTGTGGCGTGTGCCGCCTCAGCCGGGGAAACGCTACATTTTTCTTTCTAACCACGTCTCGAATCTCGATCCTCCGGTACTGTTGCCGCTGCTGCCCGGAAGGACATCTGTCTTCGTCAAACGGTCGCTAACGAAGCTACCGGTACTCGGATATGGGATGAAACTGGGGGATTTTATTCCCGTGGATCGCGATGGCCGCGTGGAGAGCGCGA
>Ga0206966_1030_pt1 | contig 48444 bp, 46 predicted proteins | sample Alteio_BWOrgHeat_23_FD_152970 | JGI IMG/M metagenome (GOLD analysis project Ga0206966, IMG submission 152970) | Enriched cells from forest soil in Barre Woods Harvard Forest LTER site, Petersham, Massachusetts, United States -... | ecosystem: Environmental > Terrestrial > Soil > Temperate forest >...
CAAAATCGCACAGCGCCTTTTCATTCCCGGACATGGCCGCAGTCACGCTCAGACGCGAACGAATCGTGATTCAATGACTTAGCTTGGGGGAAGCTGGCGACAAACGTGCAGCCTATCCGGCCAGAGTTGCAAGCGAGCGTTCCAAGAGCGAGAGTTTCAGGGGGATGCGATGCGCAGTCTGCTGCAGGATGGAATCTTTGCGATACGTCAGCTCCGCCGCCACCGCGCCTACGCCCTGGTTACGATCGTCTCCATGGCGCTCGGAGTCGGCGCAGCGGCAGCAGTCTACAGCGTTCTCTACGGCGTGTTGATCGATCCTTATCCCTATCGGGACGCGGCCCACATCGCCTTCATTACGGTACGATCCGCCAAGTCCGACGATGCGGGTGACCGCAGGCTCACGGTGCGGCAGGTTGAGCAACTCAAGCAGGCTCCCCGCTGTCGAGGATGCGTTTGCTCAGGGTGATGCCAGCATGGTCGCTACCGATGGCGAGCTTCCCGTCTCGGTGAAAGTGCTTCAGATGACGGGCAACGGGTTGGATTTCCTCGGCGCACCGATGCTGCTTGGCCGCGCCTTCAATGCCGCAGAAGCCCCTGTGGGCAAAGAGCCGTCCCCGGTCGCGGTCATCAGCTACCCATTCTGGAAGACCCATTTCAACTCGCGCACGGATGTGCTTGGCAAGAACCTGGAGCTTGACCATCGCAAATACACCGTGATCGGCGTGGCACCACAGCGCTTCACGTGGCACGACTCCGAGGTATACCTGCCGATGCCAGCCAGCATCGACCCAGAGGCTCGCTTCCAGACGCTCATCCGGGTAAGGAAAGGCGTTTCGATGGAGGCGGCATCGAGCCAGATGCAAGGGTTCGTCGAGCAGGACAACCGGGAACATCCCAAAATGTTTCGCCCGGATCAAATCCGCGTCAAAGTCGAGTCGCTGAACGATTGGCTGTTGGGCCGCTTCAAAGGCACTTTGATGCTGCTCTTTTGCGCCTCCGGGGTGTTGCTATTGATCGGTTGCGGCAACGTATCCATCCTGATGCTTGCCCGGGGGCGGGCGCGGGTTCAGGAGTTGGCGATGCGCACCGCCCTCGGCGCAACGCGGTTGCGTATCCTGCGGCAACTGCTCACGGAGGCTGTCGTGCTCTCCTTGGCCGGTGGCGCCCTGGGAGTCGCGCTAGCGTACCTCGGCATCCGGTTGATCACTGCCCTGATGCCGGAGTATGCCATCCCTCACGAGGTGGTCATCGCGATCAACCTTCCGGTGCTGGCTTTCAGCGTTGTTGTGTCCATCGCCTGCGGACTGGTCTTTGGCACGGTGCCGGGCCTTCAGCTTTCGCGTCCGGGAGCAGGGCATCTGGTTCCCTCAGCGGGAACGCGCACCGCCACCACGCGGCGCTCGCCCCTGCAGGTGATCATGCTGGCCGGGCAGGTGGCGCTTTCCGTGGTGCTGCTCGCGGCGGGAGCGGCGGCGATGCGTCACTATGTGGAGGCTTACACTGCCAACCTCGGATTCAACCCTCACCCCGTGCTCACCCTTACCGCACAATTGCCCGAGGGTTCGTATCCCGCCTGGCAGGCAAGGGTAAGCTATTACGATCAAATGCTGGAGAAGGTCAGCTCACTCCCCGGCGTTGCCTCCGCCACCTTCAGCAGCAGCTATCCAGAGAACGCCGAATGGACCACCGACGTGACGGTTCAAGGGCGGACGGCCAACTCCGGGCGAGAGTCGGAACTGCAACTGATCAGCCCCGGATACTTCGCCACGCTCGGGATACCGCAAGTGAGCGGACGCATCTTCACCCGTGCCGAGGTGCTTCGCGGCGCTCCCCTGGTAGTCGTCAATCGGGCATTCGTCCGGAAATACTTTGACGGTAGCGACCCGATCGGGCGCAATCTCATCATCCCGGACCTCGATTCGAGCTGGCCAAACATCGTCAAGCCCCCAAGCAGCGGTCAGCCGCTCGAGATTGTGGGCATCGTGGAAGACTCGAAAAACTACGGCCTGCACCGTCCGGTCAGGCCGCAGGTGTACGCTCCCTTCACCCTCTTCCTGCCCTGGGGGCAGCTCGTATTTGTGCGCGCATCGTCGGGCAACCCGGCTGCGCTCGAACGGCCAGTCGCTGCCGTCCTGATGGCGCTCAATCAGGATCAGGCAATCCAGCGCCCCGTGCCGATGGATGACTTCATGTCGATGTTTTCCTGGTCGCATGAACGCTTCACGTCAGTCATTTTCGTGCTCTTCGCCGTCGTCGCGCTGGCTCTGGCCATGATCGGCTTGTTCAGCGTGGTCGCTTATGGAGTGGAGCAGCGCACCCGGGAAATCGGCATCCGCGTCGCGCTCGGAGCGCACCGGTGGGATGTCCTGACCCTCGCCCTCTCGTCCTCACTGCAGGCAACAGGAGCCGGGTTAGCGGCGGGAATCCTCGCCACCCTGCTGCTGAACAACACGATCTACCGCTGGACAGATAGCACCACAAGGGATGCTGCTGTACTCTTCATCGTCTCCGGTGTTTTCCTGCTGACAACCCTTTTGGCGTGCCTATGGCCGGCGAACCGCGCTCTTCACGTCGACCCGTTGGAAGCACTACGAGCTGAATAGAGTTCGCGCCAGCGGGCGTCCTTCTCTATCCGACGAAATCGACTTTGACGGGGTGTGGAATGATGCCACGTTCGTGTCCCAAAGCCAGCAGCCTGCGAATGGCTTCACGGCCATCTTCGCCGTAGTTCAGCGTACGCTCGTTGACATACATCCCGACGAATTTGTTCGCCAGGTCAGGGTCGAGATCGCGTGCGAACTGCATGGCATAGGCCAGGGCCTCCTCGCGATGCTCCAGTCCATGCTGGATGCTGTCGCGCAGTGCCTGCGTCACGATCCGCATCGTTTCTTCCCCGAGCGAACGGCGGATCGCATTGCCGCCGAGGGGCAGCGGCAGCCCGGTTTCCTCGCGCCACCATTGGCCCAGATCGAGCACTTTGTGCAGGCCACTGTGGGAGTAGGTGAGTTGCCCCTCGTGAATAATGAGGCCGGCCTCGAAGTTACCGGCCAGGACTTCCGGAATGATGCGATCGAAGGGGACGACCGCGGTTTCGACCTCGGGCGCAAAGAGCTTGAGGGTGAGATAGGCGGTGGTGAGTTCGCCGGGCACGGCAACGCGGGCGCGTTTAATATTGTCGAGCGTGAAAGGACGGCTGGCCACGATCATAGGGCCGTAACCTTCGCCAACCGAGCCCCCGCAGGCCATCAGGGCGTAGTTGTCCTGAAGGTAGGGATACGCGTGAAAAGAGATGGCCGTCACGTCGTAGAAGGATTCGCCTATCGCCTTCTGGTTCAGCGTTTCGATATCGGTAAGGCTGTGAGTGAATTTGAAACCGGGAACGCGGACCTTGTTCGTGGCCAATCCATAAAACATGAAGGCATCATCGGAGTCCGGACTATGGGCAATACTGATCTCGCGGACCGACGAAGAGCCTGCCGGGATATCAACGGGAATGGAAGAAGATGCGGTCACTGCTGGTTCCTGATCCTTTCGAGCTATCAAAACGAGCCGATGGCTCAAAGCAGAAAAATCTTAGTTGGGCAAAGGCCTAAAGTGCCGTCCCCCGATGGGGGTTGGCAGAAGGACCGCGAAATTTGTTGCGAAGCTTGAAAACTCCTATTGCGACGGCAGCCGACGCGCATATCTTGAGAGCGTCGCCCGGCAGGAATGGCCATACCGTCATTTTCAGTGTCCCAATCAGGGATTGATGCGCAAGAATCGCGAACCAGGACGCGCCGACGGCAAGAATGAGGACGCTACCGATAGCCGCTGAGAAGGCGTAGGAGGTGAAGGAAGCGGGGCGAATGCGGCGTGCAAGCAGGCTGGTGAGAGCTGCTGCGAATGGATAGGAGAGCAGGAATCCGCCGGTGGGACCAATGAGCTGCAGCACGCCTCCGGGACCGTGAGGGCTGAAGACGGGCAGGCCGGCGGCTCCCTGAACGAGGTAGAGAGCGAGCGCGGCAAAGGCAGTGGCTGGGCCTAGGGTTAAGCCTAGTAGTAGCACCGCAAAAGTCTGCAGCGTGAGCGGTACGGGAGTGAAAAGCAGCGGTACGGAGACATGCGCGCAGAGGGCTACCAGCAGGCTGCCGACGATTGCACCAGCAATGCGGTAAGCAGACGGCGAGAGTGGGACAGAAGGTGTAACGCTTGTGGAAACAGCGACTTGTGCCTGATTCCTCATTATGTTTTCGAACCCCCAGCTACTCAAAATTCTCGAGCGGATCGTCGTTTTTACCGCCGGTCAAATGCAGCGGGTCAGCCGGTTCCGCGTCGTGATCGCGGATGTGACGTTTTACGGCAAAGACGGTCCAGACAAGCGCCACAAGGCTCACGACGAAGACCACATATAGAACACGCATGGAAACCTGAACCAAGAATAACAAAGCCCACGGTGGTGCGTCATCGTTGGCGTGACGCCAAGTAGCTTTAAGGATCTCAGGACGCGACCGACGCGAAGAGCCAGTCGAGATATGCCTGGTTTCCCGATTCAACTGCTAAGACAAGAAACTCTGGGATCTCATACGAGTGCATCTCGCGCAGCGCGGCTTCGAGTGCGGGCAGTCTTTCGGTGGACGTCTTAATGAGCAGCAGGACTTCCTGGGCCTCTTCAATCGTGCCCTGCCAGCGATAGATCGAAGTCAGATTTGGAACAAGGCTGACGCAGGCGGCGAGACGGCGCTCGACCAGAGCCCTTGAAATTCGATCGGCTTCTTCGCGGGTACTCGCGGTAGAGAGTACGATGTTGGCCGAAGGCGTAGAATTCTGAGTCATTTGTCTCGCCTTAGAAGCTGAAGTATCGGCGGGTCCTGGAAGCATCCTATCTCGTAGAGTTCACATGGCAAGGGGAAACGCATGGCGGTGGAGATCAGGTTTGGCACTTCAGGGTGGCGAGCCATTGTCACCGACGAATTCACGCTGGCGAATGTTCGCAGGACGGTAACGGGCATCGCGAAGTATGTAGTGTCGCAGCCGGGGTCGCACAAGGTTCTGGTGGGACGCGATACGCGCTTCCTCGGTGAGATGTTTGTGGCTGAGGCCGCGAAGTTGCTGGCCGCGTATGGCGTCTCGCCGATCGTGATTCCCGCGGCGGCTCCTACGCCAGCGATTTCCTATGCGGTGCGTCGGCGGTCAGCGGGCGGTGCTATCAACTTTACGGCGTCCCACAACCCTCCCGAGTACAACGGGATCAAGTTTTCAACGCCCGACGGCGCGCCGGCGCTGCCCGATGTGACGAAGCACATCGAGGCGGAAATCGCGGCTCTCGGCGAGGCTATCCCAGCGCCCGATGTCAAGGAGAAGTTTGAAGCAGTCGACGTAAAGCCGGATTATCTTAAGCGTTTATCCGAATTGGTAAATTTTCCTTCCATCCAAAAGGCCGGCATTAAGGTGGTGTTCGATCCCTTCTGGGGCGCAGCGCGCGGCTATAGCTGCCACATCCTGCGCGAGCACGGGGTTGAAACGGCGACAGTGCATGACTATCGCGATGTGCTCTTCGGAGGACATGCTCCGGAGCCGGCCGACCACTTGCTGGGCGATTGCAAGGCGAAGATGAAGGAGACCGGCGCGAAGATCGGCATCGCGACCGACGGAGATGCCGACCGCTTCGGGATCGTAGATGAGGATGGGACGTTTATCCAGCCGAATTACATTATTGCGCTGCTCTTCGATTATCTGGTCGAGACGCGCGGTTGGCGGAATGGCGTTGCGAAGTCGGTGGCGACGACAAACCTGGTGAACGCGTTGGCCGAATATTACAAGGTTCCGCTGTACGAGACGCCGGTCGGTTTCAAGTACATTGGCGAGCTTATCAATGAGGACAAGATTGCGATTGGCGGCGAAGAGAGCGCGGGATTGACCATTCGCGGGCATGTTCCTGAGAAGGACGGCGTGATCGCCGGCTTGTTGGTGGCCGAGATGGTCGCGGTGCGCGGCAAGAGCCTGGGTGACCAGCTGAAGGAGCTATTCAGCAAGGTTGGCGAGTTCTATCCGAACCGCGAAAACTTCCGCCTGACCTCCGAGGTGAAGGCGAAATTCGTAGAGAAGGCCAAGACGGATCCCACGGAGCTGGGGGGACGCAAGGTGGCTCAGATTGTGCGCACCGACGGGCTCAAGCTGATTCTCGACGACGGCTCTTGGGTTTGTTACCGGCTGAGCGGTACTGAGCCGGTGGTACGTGTCTACACGGAGGCGCGCAAACAGAACCATGCTGATGCGCTCAGCAAGGCCGCCAAGGATTGGGTGCTGGATTAGATTCCCCCGGCGCGAGTTTTCTGCGAAGAATGCATGCGAACGTGTGAATTCGCGCCGATGATAAGAACTCAGGGGAACAGGGTGTGAGCACTGCTGAACGTGGCCCGACAGAGCCTAATTCGATCAAGACAAAGCCAAAGATGAAGGCGCGCGCAGCCGAATTTGTTTACCGCGTGCGCAGGCGCATCGCCACGGGACTGGCCATTGTGCTCGCGCTCTTTTTTGGATATCACGTCATGGTGGGCCGCAACGGAGTAAACATCTACCAGCAGAAGCGCGTCGAGGATCGTGAACTGCATAACCAGATCGATGCGTTGCAACAGGAAAACGAGCGGCTGAAAGAGCATCTGGATCGGCTGAAGAGCGACCCTGATGCAATCGAGCACGAGGCACGCGAGCGGCTACACTATGCGCGGCCGGGCGAGGTGATCTACACCTTGAATGATTCGCAGACTGGGAATGGACAGCAGTCGCCGGCGGCTATCAGTCCGCGTGGTAAGTAGCCGCATCGCGCACAAACTTTCCCTTTTTCCAACGCTTTCTTCGTGATACGTTACATTCGCCGGAGACGGTGAAATGAAGCGTTTGTTGTTATTAAGTCTGGTGAGTGTCTTTGCAGCAGAGGGTAGCGGGCCCAGCGCTATACGGAGAGACCGGAACTGGCGCGGGCGAGGATGGCTCCGGCGTTTGCGGTGACCACCGAAGATGGCCAGCGGATATCGCTCGACGATATGCAGGCAAGGTGGTGCTGATCGACTTCTGGGCGACGTGGTGCGGACCGTGCCGGGAGGCGCTGCCGCAAATCCGGCGGATCGCGCAGAAGTTTCAGGTCAGCCGCTGGTGGTGCTAAGCGTGAGCCTGGAAAGCGACGTGGCTGCAATATCGCGATGGGGGCTTTGAGGGATCGCTCTCGCGCCTGTTTGCGGTCAATGCGATTCCACACACGTTTACGATCGATGCCGATGGGGTATTGCAGGACGAGCATATCGGCGATGGCTCGATTGAGGGCAAGTTGAAGAAGCTGTGCGCGCGAGCACGCGAGTTGGAGGAAGCTTCAAAGACAACGGCGAAGATAGGACAATAACCACCGATCTTCAGGGTTGTTGCACGAGTTCACGCCAGATGTTCCTGTCTTACGCGTGTCCCTATACTTGTAACTGAGGTGCTGTCCGGGGTGATAGCGGCGATACGATTTGTCTGGAATGCGACGCGCGGCCATCGCCTGCGTCCGTGGCACAGTGAATATTTGAAGTGGCGGATCGAGACCTACTCGGGGATGAAGGCCGACGAAATCAGACCGAAAGATATGGTGCGCTTTGTATGGCGTGAAAAATGGAGCATCCTGCATTTTTTGAAGTGGACCGGGGAGTTGGAAAAAACAGGGAGCAGGGAATAGGGAACGAGGATTAGGGATTGACCATTAGGAATTAGGAGAAGAATTGCGGACACGGCGGGAGTTTTTGAAGGTGGCATCGCTTGCTCTAGCGGGCGCTTTGCCTGGCACAGGTTCGATCGCGCGTGCTGAGGCCACGACAGAGGTGAGCGGAGCGCGCTCGCTGCGTGCACATGCGGAGGCGCGCGGACTGCCAGTGGGCTGCGCGGTGGTTCCGGGAAGACTTGCAAATGAGCCGGATTACGCCGGCACCGTGGCCGCACAGTCGAGCATCTTGGTCGCGGAAAATGTGATGAAGTGGAAGGCTCTGCGGCCGGCTCCGGATAAATTCGACTTTCGAGGAGCGGATGCGATTCTTGCATTTGCTTCGGCGCACGAGCAGAAGGTAAGGGGGCACAATCTGTGCTGGCATGAAGCGCTGCCGGACTGGTTCGAGGGCACGGTTACGAAAGAGAATGCGCGACAGATTCTGACCGATCACATAAGGACAGTGGCCGGGCATTACGCGGGCAAGCTGCATTCGTGGGATGTGGTGAATGAGGCCATCGATACAAAGAGCGGATTGCCTGATGGAATGCGCAAATCTCCATGGCTGGCACTGGTGGGGCCGGACTATATCGAAGTGGCATTTCGCACTGCGCGCGAGACCGATCCGAAAGCGTTGTTGACGTACAACGACTACGGCATCGAATCTGATACTCACGATCAGATCGAAAAGCGCGGACAGGTGCTGGCCTTGGTGCGGCGGATGAAGGCGAGCGGAGTGCCGATCGATGCCGTGGGAGTGCAGAGCCATTTGACGGCGGGCGATCCCGCGCCAGGCGCAGGGCTGCGTGAATTTGTTCGTGAACTACGGCAGATGAATCTGCAAGTGTTCGTCACTGAAATGGATGTGAACGAGCGCAAGCTGCAGGGCTCGATGGCGGAGCGGGATGCGGCGGTGGCTGCGGTATACAAGAATTACGTAGCCATGATGGCTGCGGAGCCGAATGTCCGCGCAGTGCTGACCTGGGGCATCACGGATCGCTACACGTGGCTGGACGGCGCAAAATATGCGCGCCCGGATGGCTATCCGCAGCGGTGCCTGCCGTTCGACGCAGACTATCAGCCCACGCCGGCATTCTTTGCTTTGCGCGATGCTATTGGATAATCGTGTCCCGACGCCGCCTATTGAGCGACGATAGGCAGACTTGGCAGAGCACGCGGTATCTGGTCTGATGAAAGCTGCGGAGTTTTCTTCTTGCTGAGCCAGATCAGAAAGACATTTAACCTGCTCTTCCTTCTCGCGGCGATGTCCGGCGCATGTGCCGCGCAGGAGCCGTTTCCGGGCGAGCCTCCGGCGCAACAGCAGCCTGCACAGCCTCCCTCCCAGGCGCCGCCAGTACAGACGGCATTACCTCCTCCTGTTGCTGACGAGCAGTTCAACGCTCCGACGATTCGTGTGAACACCAGCGTAGTGCTGGTTCCGACGCTGGTGGAGAAGTCTTCAGGCGAGGTGGTGTATGGGCTGAAGCCGGAAGATTTCAAACTACTGGATAACGGCGTACAGCAGAAGGTGCGTGTCGAGGAAGACCTGGACACGGATCCGGTATCGCTGGTGATCTGCATGGAGCGGGGCCGCGATGCGCCGCTCGAGTACGACAAATTTGCCCGGCTGGGGCCGCTGCTCGAACTGTTTACGGGAACAGAGCGCGGAGAAGTCGCGCTTGTCGTCTTCGATTCCAAGCCGGTTTACCTGGAGGGTTTTCAAAAGGACACGAGCTACATTCAGCGCGATCTGCAACAGCTACCTGAAGGGGACGGCGGTGCAGCGATTCTCGATGCAGTTGGTTTTTCGGTCGATCTGCTGGAAGATCGGCCGGCGGACCATCGGCGTGTGCTGCTGCTGATCAGCGAGTCGCGCGACCATGGCAGCCGGAATGTGACGATTCCGCAACTGGTGGAGCATATTGGGACTACCAATACGCTTGTGCTGAGCCTGGCGTTTTCTCCGTCGAAAGCGGAGCTTATCGACTGGGGCAAGGGGAACACCGACGGGGGCACGGAGCTAAACTTGCTTGCGCCGCTCGTGATGGCGGTGAACGCCATGCGGAAGAATACCCCAAAGACCCTGGCTTCGATGAGCGGGGGCGAGTATGCCCCGTTTACCCGGGAGAAGGGTTTCGAAAATCGCGTGGCGGAGGTGGCGAGCCATGCGCGCAATCGCTACATGCTGAGCTTTCGTCCGACAGACCTGACGCCCGGCCTGCATACGATTCAGGTTTCACTGGCCGAGAACTACGGAGCGCATGTGGTGGCGCGGGCCAGTTATTGGGCTGTAAATGATGCTGCGGCCGATGCAGCGAAAAGCTCGCCGGGCGATGCAACAGCCAAGCCTTAGAGGGAGAATATGAGCGATCGAGTGCACCTGAAGGCGGAAGATGGGCATGACCTGGAGGCCTACGTAGCAAAACCGATGGGCGAGCCCATCGCCGGACTGGTAGTAGTGCAGGAGATATTTGGGGTTAACGCGCATATTCGCTCGGTGGCGGATGGTTTTGCGAAGGATGGATTTCTGGCTGTCGCGCCTGCGCTGTTCGATCGCTACGAGCGCGGAATGGAGCTGGACTATCAAGGCGAAGATCTAAAGAAGGCTATGTCATTCGTCCCGAAGCTCAATGTGGACAATGCAGTTCGCGATACAGCTGCGTCTCTGGACTATGTTCGCAGCCAGACCGGCAAGAAGTGCGGCGTCATCGGCTATTGCTTTGGAGGAATGATTGCCTGGTTAGCGGCGACGCGCCTCAAAGCCGATGCGGCGGTGGGATATTATGGCGGCCGCATCGGGTTGTTTGCCGCCGAAACGCCGACGGCTGCGGTGATGCTGCACTTTGGCAGGAAGGATCAGCACATTCCCAGGGAAGAAGTGGATACGGTGGCGAAGGCACATCCTGAAGTGGAGATTTACTGGTATGACGCCGGCCATGGTTTCAATTGCAATCCACGTTCGAGCTACGATCCAGAATCGGCCGAAGTGGCGAGAAGGCGATCACTGCAGTTCCTGAACAAGTATCTGATCTGAGATTTTGGCGTCGTTTCCGGTTCTGGGCGCATCTACTTGCTATTGTTCGGGCCATTCTCGAGAAGCCCGCGTTTGCTGCCACTTCGCAAGAGCTTGAGAGGAGCGCAAGAGACCAATGGCGGCATCCGCGACAACAGCAGAGCCCAGATTAATCGCGCTGGATAAGTGGCGTCCTAAGGCCAACCCCTGGTTGATTGCCGCTGTGGTTGCTGTGGCGGCGTTTATGGAGGTGCTAGACACCTCGATTGCCAACGTCGCACTGCCGCACATCGCGGGCAGCCTGGGCGCAAGCCAGGACGAAAGTACATGGGTGCTGACAGCGTATCTGGTATCGAACGCGGTCGTGCTGCCAATGGGCGGGTGGGCAGCGAGCATTATCGGTAGAAAGAAATTCTTTATGAGCTGCATCGTGATTTTTACGATCAGCTCTTTTCTTTGCGGCATTGCGTCGTCATTGCCGCTGCTGCTGCTGTTCCGCGTGCTGCAGGGAGCAGGCGGCGGGGGATTGCAGCCGATGGCGCAGGCGATCATGGCCGATTCTTTCGAGCCCGCGAAGCGCGGACTGGCGTTTGCGCTCTACGGCATCGTGGCGGTGCTTGCTCCTTCGATAGGACCCACGCTGGGTGGATGGATTACGGACAATTACAGTTGGAACTGGATTTTTTACATTAACATCCCGGTGGGCCTCTTGGCTCTGGTCTTGACGAATAGATTGGTTGAGGATCCACCGTGGAACGTGCCCGATAAAAAGAACTTTTTCAAGTTGGATTATGTCGGACTGAGTCTGCTGGTGATCTCGATGGGCGCACTCCAGATCATGCTGGACAAGGGCGAGGAGAATGACTGGTTCGGTTCGCACTTCATCGTGGCATTCGCGATTACCTTTGTGGTCTCGTTCGTGGCCTTGATTGTGTGGGAGTGGTTCGTCAAGAATCCACTGATGGACCTGAGGCTGTTCAAGAACAGAAATTTTGCCGTGTGCTGCTTTCTGATGCTGCTCACCGGCGGTTTTCTAAATGCGACGACCGTACTGCAGCCCCAGTTTCTCCAGTCGCAGTTGGGATATACAGCGACCTCAGCGGGTCTCGCGCTTTCCGGCGGCGGCCTGGCATTGCTACTTATCGTGCCGATTGCCGGGCAGGCTGTGACGCATTTTCCGGCGCGCAATATCATCGCCTTCGGCTTCTTCTGCTTCACGGTGGCCTACTTCATAACGGCGACGAGGCTCAACCTGGGATTAAGCTTCGCGGAGTCTTCCTGGCTGCGCGTGCTGCAGGTGTTCGCGATTCCGCTGGTGTTTATCTCGGTGACGACCGCGGCATACTTCGGCATGCCCCGCGAGAAGAACAACCAGGTCGCGGGACTGATTAATTTTGTGAGAAACATCGGTGGGAGCATCCTGATCTCGCTAACCAACGCGTTGGTGGTGGAGCGAGCGAATTTCCACCAGGACCAACTTTTGAAATACCTGACGCCTGTCAACAGTAATTTCCAGCAGCAGGTGCAATCTTTGACGCATTATTTCGATGGCCGCAGCGGGCCTCCGAATGCGGGTGGCTTCGCGCAGGGCCAGATCTATCGTCAGCTCATCCAGCAATCGCAGACGCTGGCCTACGTGGATGTGTTCTATATCCTGTGCGGCGCTGCGATTCTAATGATCCCGCTATCGTTCCTGCTCCAAAAGAATCATCCGCACGCGGGCGGCGGCAGCGGCGAGATCGCGGCGCATTAGGATAAAGATGTGAAACGTCGATCCACATTTGGGGTGGTGCTGGCGGCACTGTTTTTGGCGATGTCCTGGTCAGCGGCATTGTGCGAGACGAGCTGCGTGCTGCCCCGCGATGCGCACGGCTGTTGTGCAACGCATATCGACGAAGGCAAATCTAGGCTGGCACAGCAGCCAGCTTGCGAGCATGCGGTGAGGACCGTGGTTACAGTGCCGCTATTGCCTGCGGCTGAGACGCCCGTGATCGCGACGGCGCGGGTGGTTGCTCCGGTCTTGTTTGGGGCCGGTTCCGTCTCACGGAATCTTCCTGAGACGGCCTCTCCTCCAAAATTCAATCTGCGAATCTGATTTTCTCGCCGACCGAGGATGCGGCAGACGTGTGTCTGCTACCTTGCTGTTTCTTCCGGGGAGAATCTTGTGTATAGGAATTGGATTTGCTCACTGCTGCTCGCGGTGAGCCCGTTCGCGATTGCGCAGCAGTCGATGAAGATGCCGATGAATATGAGCGGCAAAGCGACCACTTTTCTTGAAGAGGTGGAATTGCACGACACCTCGGGCACGAGCGCGGAGCCGAATTCGACACCGATACCGATGCTGATGACTATGCGCGGTGACTGGATGCTGATGTTCCATGCGAATGCATTTATTGCGAATACTCAGCAGACAAGCCCACGCGGAGGCGACAAGTTTTTCTCGACAAACTGGTTCATGCCTATGGCGCAGCACGCGTGGGGACCGGGACAGGCGACGCTTCGCGCGATGTTCAGCCTGGAGCCGTGGACGGTGAGTGGGCGGCAATATCCTTTGCTGTTTCAGGAGGGCGAGACGGCGTACGGGAAGCCGATTGTGGATGGACAGCATCCCCACGATTTTGTGATGGAACTCGCTGCGCTCTATGACTTGCGTTTGGGTGAGAAGACGCTGCTGACGTTTTATGCGGCTCCGGTGGGCGATCCTGCGATCGGGCCCACGGCATATCCACACAGGGCGTCGGCGATGGAGAATCCGGTTGCCCCACTGGGACACCATCAGGAGGATTCAACGCACATTGCCGATGATGTGGTGACGGTTGGGTTCACTCAGGGGATGGTGCGACTGGAAGGAAGCGGTTTCCACGGACGTGAGCCCAACGAGCATCGCTGGCAGGTGCAGCAGGGGGCAATCGACTCGTGGTCGACACGGCTGACCGTGCAGCCCAGGCAGAACTGGAGCGGGCAATATTCCTATGGACGCATTCACAGCCCGGAGCAGCTGTTTCCGACCGAGAATCAGGAACGGATGACGGCGTCGGTGATGTATAACCGGCCGCTGGGAGATGGCGCGAAAGGGAATTGGGCATCGACAGCAGCGTGGGGACAGACCCATTCGCTCGGGGATAACGTGATCCAGAACAGCTATCTGTTCGAGTCATTGTTGCGTTTTGCGACACGAAATAATGTTTGGACACGCATGGAAGATGTGGACCGGACTACGGAGCTGCTGCTGGGGGAGAATCCTCTACCGCCGGGATTTGAAGAGGAGCCAGCAGGACGCGTGCAGGCGTATACCTTCGGCTACAGTCGGGACTTTGACCTGCTGTCGCACCTTGGTACGGCGATTGGAGGACAGGTCACGGCCTATACGGTGGGATCGCGGCTCAGGCCGGTTTATGGCACAGACCCGGTGGGCGTGGTGGTGTTTCTGCGCGTGCGTGTGGTTGGAGCAGGACAGCGATAAGGAAGGAATCGCTGCAATATTGACGGCATCTAAATGATTACTCGATGAGCGCGGATTCCTCTGAGAAATCTTCTGAAGAAGTGAAGAGCGATGGTGTGCCGGGTCGCCGGGATTACTCCCATGCCTGGCGGGCGCTGCGAAATCGCAATTTCCGGCTGTTTTTTGGCGGCCAGAGCATTTCGCTGATCGGCACCTGGATGACCCGTATCGCGACCGCGTGGCTGGTCTATCGGCTTACGAAATCCGCGCTGCTGCTGGGTACGGTAAGCTTTGTCGGGCAGATCCCGACATTTCTGCTGGCGCCCTTCGCAGGAGTGTTAGTAGATCGGCTCGACCGGCGCCAGGTACTGGTATGTACACAGACTCTGGCGATGGTGCAATCGCTGGCGCTGGCGTGGTTGACCCTCTCGCATCGGATAACGATCCATGACGTGCTGGCGCTGAGTGCGTTTCAAGGGTTGATCAACGCATTCGACATGCCCGGGCGGCAGTCGTTCATGGTGCAGATGGTGGAGGACCGCGGCGACTTGTCGAATGCCATCGCTATCAACTCTTCGATGGTGAACCTGGCGCGACTGATCGGCCCGTCGCTGGCGGGTCTGGTGATCGCAGCGACGAATGAGGGCTGGTGCTTCTTCATCGATGGCCTGAGCTACATCGCGGTGATCTTTTCGCTGCTGCTGATGCGGGTTCATGTGCCAGATGTGAAGCGTGCGGCCGCATCAATGGTTGAGCAACTGCACGAGGGCTGGCAGTATGTTTCGACCTTTGTGCCCGTGCGCAATATTCTGCTGCTGTTCGCGCTGGTCAGCCTGATGGGCATGCCCTACATGGTGCTGATGCCGGTTTTTGCGGCGCAGGTGCTGCACGGCGGACCGCATACGCTGGGTTTTCTGATGGGCGCGGCGGGCGTGGGGGCGTTGATCTCGGCGCTGTCTCTGGTGCTGCGCAAATCGGTGCGCGGGTTGCTGAAGATGCTTCCGATTGCGGCGTCAATGTTTGGGGCGGGGCTGGTGTGCTTCGGGATGTCGCGCGTCTTGTGGCTTTCGCTGGGGCTGATGGTGGTGGTGGGTTTCGGTATGATGCAGGGACTTACGGCCAGCAACACCATCATCCAGACTCTGGTGGATGAACAGATGCGCGGGCGCGTAATGAGCTATTACACGGCCGCTTTTGTCGGCATGGCTCCGTTTGGCAGCCTGCTGGCGGGCACGCTGGCGCATTGGATCGGCGCGCCTCGGACGGTGATGGTGACCGGAACCTGTTGCATTCTGGGGGCGGCATGGTTCTGGTCGCGGCGCCGGGAGATTCGCGATGAGATACGGCCCATTTATATCCAGCTTGGCATTGTGCCTGCGCCGCCCGAAGTGGTTGAGGAGCGGGCAGGGAACTGAGTGGGGCCAGGGTGTAGGGTTTAGGGTATAGCCCAACGCTGGCGGGTCCCTGTCTACTTGTATTTGATTACCTACCCCAAATCCTTATCCCTACGCTTAGAGCGCAGATTTTTCGACCCCACAGATACCGCGCTTTGATTGCCGCCGAAATGCCCCCCATGTTACTCTTGATGCAGACACTTAGGAAGTGTAGAGAACACAGAAAACAGGAGTAACGCACACATCGTGCTGGCACCTACGAAAAAAACCGACATTATCACGCGTTTTCGCACGCATGACTCCGATACCGGCAGTCCTGAAGTGCAGATCGCGATCCTCAGCGAGCGCATTGGCGAGCTGACCGAGCACTTCAAGACCCACGCGAAGGACCATGGTTCGCGCCGAGGCCTGTTGATGCTGGTGAGCAAGCGCCGCCGCCTGCTTGACTACCTCAAGACGAACGACTCCGACCGCTATCGCGAAGTCATCGGCAAGCTGGGCATACGCAAGTAGCCTTAAAGATCCCTTTGTCCTTCAAGCACACGCGACGGAAATCGATAAGAGGATGGAGTACGCAGGCCCGGCAACGGGCGAACGTGTATCCACCGCACGCAGGGCTTGTCTCTGACGGACGACCCTGCAGAGCGGCACTCCGCAAAACGGGGAGAGCTTCTCTGTGATGAGAGTGCTCTCCGGCAGCGAAGGTCAGGCCCGGCTCGATCGAACCCCCGGGTTCCAAGTAGCCTTCGGGTCTGCGCCCCTTTTCCCACTTTCCCTCTTCGACGTGTATTTCCCACCCGCGATTCGCCATTCAGACTACAAGCCGGCCTCTCAAGTTGACGAGGCGCCGCAGGTTGCGACGCTTGGCGGCTATAGACCAGGCGTGATCGCCAGTTCCTATCCAGAAACGAGGATTGTATGAAGCAGGACGTTACAGTTGAACTTGCCGGCGGCAAGCGGCTGCACTTTGAGACAGGCCGTATGGCCAAGCAGGCCTCAGGGGCCGCGCTCGTCACCCAGGGTGAATCGGTGGTGCTGGGCACCGCCGTCGCCTCTCCCGATGCAAAAGAAGGCATCGATTTCTTTCCCCTTACCGTTGACTATCGGGAGTATGCCTATGCAGGCGGGCGCATTCCCGGAGGCTTTATCAAGCGCGAAGGTCGCCCGAGCGAGCGCGAAATTCTGACCTGCCGTCAGATCGATCGCCCCATTCGCCCACTGTTCCCAGAAGGTTTCCGTAACGAGACGCAGGTCATCGTATTAGTCTTCTCGGCGGATAAGGAAAATGATCCCGATATTATCGGCATCAACGCGGCAAGCGCGGCGCTGGCTCTATCGGATATTCCTTTTGCAGGTCCGGTTGGCGCGGTGCGTGTTGGCCAAGTGAATGGCGAGTTCGTTGTGAACCCGACTTACACCGAGCGGCGCGACAGCACGATCAACATCACCGTCGTCGCCACCCAGCAGGGCATTGTGATGGTCGAGAGCGGGTCCAATGAAGTCTCGGAAGAGACGGTCATCGATGCCATCGAGTTTGGACACAGCGAAATCAGGAAAATCGTCGCAGGGATCGAACAGCTGGTCTCGCTGGCGGGCAAGGCGAAGCGCGAGGTCGTTGCTCCTGAATTCGACACGGCTTACTATTCAGCGCTGAGCGCCAAGATCGGTGATCGCCTCAAGGATGCGCTCGACACCAGCGCCCATCCCAAAGCGGAAAGCTATGCGCTCGTCAAGCAAATCAAGGACGAGCTCGCGCAGGAAGTCGCCGAGGGCGAAGACGTCGCGGCGGCGAAAAAGAAGCTGGCCAAATATTACGAGGCACTGCGCGAGAACATCTTCCGCGAGCAGGTGACGAAGGGGCGTATTCGCCCCGACCGCCGCGCCTTCGATCAGATTCGCCCCATCTCGATCGAAGTGGGCGTTCTACCCCGCACGCACGGCTCGGCGCTGTTCACGCGCGGAGAAACGCAGGCGCTGGTGACAGCGACACTGGGCACCGGCGATGACTCGCAGCGCCTTGAGACATTCGAAGGCGAGCAGCGGAAGCGCTTCATGCTGCACTACAACTTTCCGCCATTCTCAGTGGGCGAAGTGGGCCGCATGACCGGCGTTGGCCGCCGCGAAGTGGGTCACGGAGCACTTGCGGAGCGTGCGGTGAGCGCGATCCTGCCGAGCGAAGATGAATCGCCCTATTCGCTGCGTGTTGTTTCCGACATTCTCGAGTCAAATGGTTCCTCTTCGATGGCTTCGGTTTGCGGAGCCAGCCTAGCGCTGATGGACGCGGGTATCCCGCTCAAGGCTTCGGTCGCCGGTATTGCGATGGGCCTGGTCAAGGAGGGCGAGGAATATGCCATTCTGACCGATATTGCGGGCGCGGAAGATCACTACGGCGATATGGACTTCAAGGTTGCGGGCACCCGCAAGGGCATCACCGCGTTGCAGATGGACATCAAGATCAGCGGCATCACTGGCCAGATCATGCGCGAGGCGCTCGAACAGGCTCGTCGTGGACGGCTCTTCCTGCTGGACACCATGGACGCCGCACTCAGTGGATCGCGTGAGATCAAGTCGAAGTATGCACCGCAGATTCGCACACTACAGATTCCGGTCGACAAGATCCGCGACCTGATCGGGCCGGGCGGAAAGACAATTCGCGGCATCATCGAGGCCACACAGGTCAAGATCGATGTCGACGATACGGGTCGTGTGAATGTGGCGTCGAGCGATGAGGAAGGCTTGAAAAAAGCCCTCGAAATGATCAACAACCTGACGGCCGTGCCGGAGATTGGCAAGACCTATCTCGGCAAGGTGGTTCGCCTGGCGGAATTCGGTGCGTTCGTCGAGATCTTCCCGGGCACCGATGGTCTGCTGCATGTGAGCGAGATCGCCGAGCATCGCGTGAAGGAGGTCAAGGATGAGTTGCGTGAAGGCGATCAGGTTCTGGTGAAGGTCCTTGGCGTGGAAGGCAACCGCATCAAGCTCTCTCGCAAAGCACTTCTCAAGGAACAGCGCCAGAAGCTGGGTCTTCCTGACCCGAATGCGCAGGGTGGTCCGATTGGCGACGTTTCTGCGTCAGGTGAGTCCGCGGCGCAGGCCTTCGAAGACCGTCCTCGCCGTCAACCGCAGCCGGAGTTCACCGAGCGCCAGCCTTCGTCGAATGCCAGCACCATCACCATCGAAGGCGGCGACGACTTCGATGATGCGGGAAGCGAGGATGGCGGCGAAGAGATTAACTTCAACCGCGCCGATGGCGTTCCCGTATCTGTGGCTTCCAGCGGCGAGCGCCGCCCAGCCGGATCAGGGCAGGGTGGCGGCGGACAGCGCCGACGTCGCCGCGGCCGCGGCCGCGGACCGGGTAGCGGCGGTGGCAATCGCGGACCGCAGTAAGCTAAATCAGTAGATAAATTATGGGGTTGCGCTTTAGGCGCAGCCCTTTTTTCTTGAGCGAATAAACTGAAGCTGATGAATCGGCGCACGGCATCGACATTTGTTATGGTTGGGCTCCTTTGGGGCAGCGCGTGGATTCCCAGTTCGTTTGTCCTTCCCCAAGTTCCCGGACTCCAGGCCGGTGCACTACGCTTTGCCATCGCCGCGATTTTTACCACGCTTCTCGCGCAATCAAGAAAAGAAACTCATCTCGTCCCCTCACTTGTTCTCGGGGTGACTATGGTAGCGCTGCCTTATGCGCTGACCGTGTGGGCTGCCGGGCAAGTCTCTCCGGGAATCGTGGCGACGCTCTTCGCCAGCATGCCGCTAGCGGCGCTGCTGATGAGCCCGGAGGCGGCGAGCAGAGCAATCCCGACCCTTGTGATTGGCATCGGCGGCGTAGCAACTCTTGTCGCGCAGGGATTGTCCACTTCAACGGGGCAAATCAAGGGCGTGTTCTTGATCGGTACGGCTGTCGCACTCGGCGCATTTTCACTGAACTATGCGCAGAGGCATCTGCGCCAGTCTGACATCTTGGCCTCTGTTGCTATCCAATTCGCTGCGGCAGCCATCCTGCTTGGCGCCCTCAGCGTGGCCACCGAGCGGATGGATTCAATCGGCTGGAGCGAACAGGCAGTTTTCTCGCTGCTGATTCTCGGTGTGACGGTGAGCAGCGTGACCCTGCCTCTGGTTTATTGGCTTTTGACCAAACTTGAGGTGTGGCAGGTAGCGGCTCTGCAGTGGATCGCTACACTGGTTGCCGTTGTGCAAGCAGCCTGGTTCCTGCGTGCAAAATCTTCTGTGGAAATGTGGGCCGGGTCGGCAATGATCGTCGGAGCTACTATCTGGCTCCTCCGCGGAGACGGCGTCGGCCGCCAGGAAGCCGTAACTCTTCAGATAACAAACCGTACCTGACACCGCAACCGCATCCGAATCTGAAGTAGGATCGAAGGTAGATTTGGGAAGCCGATCCGGAGGATGACAGACCAGGAATGAGCGCGTCCATGTACATCGTCGTCGAAGGTGAAGATCCGGGCTACGATATCTTCGTCAACGGACAGGCCCTAGCGCGCAACGAGGATGCTCTCGAGAAACTGGCCGTGCGTTTGGGTGTAAAACCGCTGCTCGAGTTCTTCTCCGCCGACCAAAACTCCATGGCACTGCTGCTTGAAGAAGGCGCAGGCGATCCGGAATGGGCCAAGACATTGCCACCCCCGCAGTGGTTCTCACCCGAAGACGGCTTGGTGACGATCTCGACGCTCCATGACTTTCTGAAAGATGCTTCCACCATGCTCGGCACCGAGACCGGGCTGGTGGTCAGCGAACTCGAGGAGTACGAGCGAGTCCTGCGGAAGACTGCGGTGCACAACCTGCGCTGGCAGCTTGCCGTAAGCTGGAGATGAAATTTTGGTTGTCTGACTTACTTCTTCCACGCGCCGAGTTGTCTTCGGAGTAGCACAAGTTCACCAAGGTGGTAACTGGTGTGAGTGCATGCAAGCATGACCTCGCGCAGCAGGGTTTGACCTTCGCCCCACGGAATTTCCGCGTACAAATTCGAATCGGGGTCCTGCACCAATTTTTCAAAGGCGGCAAAGTCAGACTTGAGAGCCTTTATCGATTTTTTCCAGTCATCTTTGGAGGGCGGGGCATCTTCCGCAGGCCAATAGTCGTCAGGCCATTTGGGCGCTGAGTATTTGGGATCTGTTGAGAAGAGCAGCAGATCACTGACCGTGAATCGGATGTGTTCGAGAAGCTGCCACGGGGTATAGGGCGCACCCTTCGGCTTCCTTCCGTACAATTCCTCGGCCAAGTCATCGACAACCGTGGCAACATCCACATGCGCGTTGCCTCCGCGTAGAAATTCAAGAAGGTGTTTCCGTAGGGCCTTGTCCTCCGTAGACATTATGATCTCTCCTCAACGATGGGATGCAAAAAAAAAGAAGAGTGAATAGTCGCAAAGGTCAATGTGCTTCTGCCGTGGCGAGTTCGCGCCTGCTACCGAACACATTGCCCATTCTGCGAATCTGCGCGCCCACTCCGCGCAGCTTCTCCTCGATGTGCTCATAGCCTCGATCCATGTGGTAGACGCGATCGAGAATCGACTCGCCATCGGCGACGAGTGCAGCAACCACCAACGAGGCCGAGGCGCGCAGGTCGGAGCACATAACAGCGGCGGCTGAAAGCGGAGACTTGCCGCGCACTGTCGCCGTGCGTCCCTCGACCTTGATGTTGGCACCCATGCGTACCAGCTCCTGCACGTGCATGAAACGGTTTTCGAAGATATTTTCTGCAACCACGGAAGTCCCTTCTGCCTGGGTCGCCAAGGCCATGTATTGCGCCTGCATATCAGTGGGAAAGCCAGGGTACTCTTCGGTCGAAACGTCGGCAGCTTTAAGATCGCCCTCACTGCGAACACGGATGGAATCCCTGCCGATGATATCGACGCGCACCCCGCACTCTTCGAGCTTGGCCATTATCGCGCCAAGGTGTGCTGGATTGCAGCTGGCCACGCAGAGGTCCCCGCCGGTGATTGCTCCTGCAACCAGAAATGTTCCGGCTTCGATCCGGTCAGGATTAATGCGATGCCGTGCACCGTGGAGCTTGTCCACGCCCTGCACGCGGATCACTGACGCGCCTGCACCCTCGATCTTCGCGCCCATGGCGGTAAGCAAGGTGGCAAGGTCAGTTACCTCAGGTTCGCGCGCGCAGTTTTCGAGCACGGTTTCGCCTTCGGCGAGAACGGCTGCCATGAGCAGGTCTTCGGTTCCGGTGACTGTAATCTTGTCGAAGTTGATATGGGCGCCCTTCAGCCGTTCGGCCCGCGCTTCAATGTAGCCGTGCTCGTAAGTAATGGTGGCGCCCATTGTCTCCAGACCCTTGATGTGCAGATCGATGGGGCGTCCTCCAATGGCGCAGCCTCCAGGCATGGCGACACGCGCGCGGCCAGTTCGGGCCACAAGCGGGCCAAGCACCAGTGAGGAGGCGCGCATCGTTTTGACAATCTCATAGTTGGCTACTGGGTCGAGAGCACGGCAACTGATGGTGGTGCGATGCTGCGCGCGACCGTAACCGAGTTCCACCTCACCGCCCATTGAGACTAGCAGTCTGCGCTCGGTTTCTATATCGCGAACCTGTGGGATGTTTTCGAGGACGATTTCGTCTTCGGTGAGGATGGCCGCGGCCATGCAGGGAAGCGCCGAGTTTTTTGCGCCGCTTATACGAACGGTACCGAGCAGCGGATTACCGCCGCGAATTACAAGTTTATCCATAACTTCCTGTGGGCCGGAGAGTCTGTCGTGAACGAGCCTAAGTGATTAGTGTAAACGCGATGGAGATGCGGAAAAGTGACCCGGCAGTGGCTAGCCGCCATGTGCGGCGAGTTGTTGGGCGTGTAGGGTGAGAGTCTCGTGTTTATCGATCCAGAGTATGTTGGACAAGCTACTCCGCCAGCTTTCTCAGGACATCGCGATTCTCGCGCATGATCTGATTCGCAGCTTCCATGACATGCACGAATTTCTCGTCGTAGAGGGTGAGCTGCACGCCGTCGGGGGTTTCGGTGACGTAGAGGGTGTCGCCCTTCTTGATGTTCAGCGGGTAAGAATGTCCTTGGGCAGGACGATACCGACGGAGTTGCCAATGGTGGTGACTTGACGGCCGTGATCCTTGTGCTCCTCCACAGAAAATCATAATAACGGGTGCGCGTTCTGCAAATAAAGGCCCACCGCCTTGAGGTGAGGTGGGCTCTTAGGGAGCGTAAATCAGATTCGGACTTACAGATCCATTGTGGTGTCTTCGATGGCGAGGCGCACGTTGCCGTCTGATCTGGCAAGGCGTCTGACGGCCTCCGGTTTGTCGACTCCAGCCTTGAGCATGACCAGCGCGACGGGCACGCTGCGCCCGGCGGACTTAATGACATCTACGGCTTTGTCACGGCCGATGTGACAGGCGCGCATCAGGATGCCGATTCCGCGCTCGACCAGCTTGGAGTTCTGCATGTGGACGTTGACCATCAGATTTTCGTACACGTAGCCGAGACGGGTCATGGCGCCGGTTGTGATCATGTTGGTGATCATTTTTTGCGCCGTGGCGGCCTTCATACGGGTCGAGCCGGAGATCACTTCTGGACCGACGTCAGCGACGATGGCGATGTCTGCGGCTGCCGCCAAAGGCGTGTCGTGGTTGCAGGTGATGCAGGCGGTCTTGGCTCCCCGCGCGCGCGCGTAGGCAATTGCAGCAACGACGTATGGTGTGCGTCCGCTGGCAGAAAGACCGATGATCATGTCTTTCCGAGTCGGGCGACGCCGGGCGATGTCGCGTTGGCCCAGTTCCTCCGAATCTTCGTTGACTTCAACCGGCGATGCGAGAGCCTTTGGGCCGCCAGCCATAATGTATTGAACGGTCTGCGGGGTCGTGGAAAAATACGGTGGACACTCGCAGGCATCGAGCGAAGCTATCCGGCCGCTCGATCCGGCGCCGATGTAAATCAGCCGTCCACCTTCGCGGAGACTGCGCGCCACTGAATCGATGACCAGTGCGATCTCCGGCAGCGCCTTTTTCACGGCGGCGGCTACTTTCGAATCTTCGTGATTAATGATGCGCGCGATCTCTAAGGCGGATTTGGTGTCAAACCCCTGCGATGCGTCGTTAGGGCTCTCCGTCATGAGGTCGTGCAGATTTGTAGCCGGGTTCGCCGGCCTGTGATTTGAACTTTTAATATCAGCTTGAGGCGGCGTCATCGTGACCATAGTTGTGTGTTTTCCCAAACGTGTGCTGCCTAATTCTAACGCCAACTGACGCGTCTGGCACCTGAATTCGTAGGCCCCACAGATCGCTACTATATTCCGGCCGCGAGAGCATCATGGAATGTGGGACGCACCGTTTGAATTGCCGTGTTCGTACGATCGGGCCAGGTGCGATTTGAGAGCAGAACGACCGCCAGTTCGCGTTCCGGGTCGATCCACAGTGAAGTTCCGGCATAACCGAGATGGCCGATTGACCTTTCCGTAAAGTGTTTACCAGACGACGACGGCTCGCTCCGTGTATCCCAGCCCAGCGCGCGGGTTGTGCCCAATGGTTCGGATTGGCGCGTTGCGAAAAGCTTGACCGTATCAGGTTGAAACAGTTGCGAACCATCCGGCGTACGGCCCTCGGTAAGAATGCACGCCGCGAAGCGCAACACATCGAGAGCGTTCGAAAAAAGCCCGGCGTGTCCGGCAACTCCGCCCAGCGTGTAGCAGTTCTCGTCCTGCACCTCGCCCTGAATTACACGCCGTCGATACACTCGGTCATCTTCAGTGGGAGGAATCTGCAGGCGCCAATCCTCGGGCGGGCAGAAGCGCGCGGTCTCAAAGCCCAGCGGCGTGGCAATCTCGCGCCAAAAGAAACGTCCCGCCAGATCACCGGAGAGTATCTCCAGCGCTTTGCCGAGCAGGATAAATCCGATATCCGAATATTCCGCGCGCTTGCCGGGCGCGGCCTCGATCGATATGCGCAGAGCGGCGCGCAGCAGTGCCTGCGGGGTATTGTGGTCCTCGTAGAGCCGTGCATAGCCCGGCAATCCCGATGAGTGGGCGAGCAGCATGCGCAACGTGACGCGCTCTTTGTGTGAGCCCGGTTCCATGCCGACGACAAAGCCGGGAAGGATGTCTCCGAGGCACGCATCGAGATCAAGCACGCCGCGGTTCTGTCCCCGAGCGCGGTCCCGGTCCCCGCTGCCAACGCGGCCTCGATCGTAGAGCAGCATGGCCATGGCCGTCGTCGCCATCACCTTGGTGATGCTGGCAAGATCGAAAACCGTTCCAGGCGTAACTTCCGGAGAGGATGGATCATACGTAAAGCGGCCTACCGCATCGAGCGCCACCACTTCGCCGCGCAGCAAAACGCCGAACGCGGCTCCCGGAAAAGCGTGTTCCGCAACCGCTCGCTCCAACACCTCGCGGGCCGCGCAAAAGCGCTCGCGGCCGTCTAATGTTGTCACGGGAATTGAAGCCGGCGGCAAGGGCATTGGAGTTTGCTTATATTAAGGCATTTCTGCACTATTGCAGCCGTTGATTTTCGAAGATACGGGACGACCTGAGGAAAAGAACGCCTGCGGGTTCGGTCTCCGGTGGACGTCCACCGGGGATAGGCTCCCAGCTAACTGGGGGAGCCTTGTCCGCGTCTATTAAATCAGTGCCGGAAGCACATCTTTGAGAGAGAATAGAGAGAGAAGAGTCAGGGAGTGGGAGCGATTTATGAGGAAAACATGGAGCATCACGGTATGGACGGCATTGTTCGCATCCATTGCTGGGGCGCAGACAGCGTCACCGCCAGCTACTCCTCCCCCTGCTCGGGCCGCTGTCGGGGCCGCTACGCCAACCGCGGCAACGCCTGCGTCTCCTGAAGGAGCCACACCCGCGACCGCAACCCCAGGGAAGACCGTCGAGGTTCCTGCCGGAACGAAAGTCCTCCTTTCTCTGCGTAGCGGAGTAAATACTAAGACTGCACAACCCGGCGACGGAGTCTATCTCTCCTCGAATTTCCCGGTTGTGTCGAGTGGCCATGTCGTCATTCCCGCCGGCGTCTATGTCCAGGGAGTGATCGACAGCGTTGTGCGTCCGGGCCACGTGAAGGGCCGCGCCCAAGTCACGATGCACTTCACCACGCTCATCTTCCCGAACGGCTCGGTGGTCAGCATTCCCGGCAGCGTCAATAGCATTCCCGGATCCGACGGCCCCAGAGTCACGGGCAAAGAAGGCACAATCGAGCAAGCCGGCAGCAAAGGCAAGGACGTAGGGACGGTGGCGACCACGGCGGCGACTGGCGCGGGCCTTGGCGGCATTATCGGCGCGGCCTCCGATCATCCCGGTACGGGCGTCGGTTATGGAGCGCTTGCCGGTGGAGTCGGCGGTGTGCTGTACACACTCTTCACACGTGGCAATGAAGTTATACTTCCGCAGGGCCAGACCATTGAGATGGTCTTCCAGCGCCCGCTTCAGCTCGAAGAAGCAAATCTCACTGGGCCAGACGTTGCGGGGTTTGTTCCTACCGGTCAGCAACCGCAGCCTCTGCCGAAGCCGGTCGCGCACCCCAGGGTCCTTTGTCCCCTCGGAAACCTGGGATGTTCGTAAGATATTGAGGGAAGTAAAGAATGTCTGATGTTATTCAACAACCATCCGCGCAGCCCGAGCCGGCGAAGCCGAGCGCGCCCCAGACGCATCTGCGCCTGTGGGTGCGTGACGTACTCATCTCCGTGGCGGCGTCGTTCCTGATCATTACGTTTCTTTACCAGCCCGTCCGTGTCGAAGGCACTTCCATGCAGCCGCAGCTTCGTGACCAGGATCGGCTCTTCATCAACAAATTCGCCTATCGCTTCGAAAACATTTCGCGCGGTGACATCGTGGTCTTTCATTACCCGCGGGATCCGGAAAAGAGCTACATCAAGCGCGTCATCGCGCTGCCGGGCGACTCGCTCCGTATCGACGGGGGCCGGGTCTATGTCAACGGCCAGCGTATCGACGAAGACTACGTGCCCAATCGCTACCGCGATGTCCGCTCAATGCCGGAGATGGTCATTCCGCAGGCACAGTACTTCGTGATGGGCGACCATCGCTCCATCTCCAGCGACAGCCGGGACTTTGGCCCCGTTGAACGGAATCTCATCTACGGCAAGGCAGCCTTTGTCTACTGGCCTGCCGACGATCTGGGTGTGGTTCACTAGGGCGAGTGAGTTCGACTAGGGTAAACATCCGACCTACCTACCGGGACCATCGATCTCGGTACGTCAGAGAATCGGTCGACGTCAGCTCGTCTCTCGCTATTAAATGTGTTGGAAATCCATAGATCTCCGCTCTTGCCTGACGGTGAGCCGTTCAGTGTTTCGTCTTTGCGTGAAGCTCGTCGAGCAAGCTCTTCTGAAAGACAGGGTCGAGTTCCGACGACTGAAGCGCGGCGGCATACTCTGATTGGGCCGCCCTCGCGTCAGCTGTTGCAGCCAATGCATCACCCAGGATCATGTGGGTCTTAGGATTGTTCGGGTCAAGATTCACTGCGATTCGCGCTTCGCGGATCGTATCTGCGACCTTTTGTTGCTTCGCAAGATCTTCAGCCGCCTTAATATGTTCGAGTGCCGCGACGGTCCCAAGTGTGAATTGTCCTCGATAGACGTATACTCCTCGGTCAATTGTCGCCGCGGGCCGGACCGATACAAATTGAGCATACGGATTTTCCCTGCCAGGTATGTCTGCACCCGCTAACACGCCATCGCTTATTAAAACCGTGCCCGATATTTTCGAATCTTCGCCAAAGCGCATGGTATCGAGCCCCGTCCATAATGCTGATCCTGTCGGCAGCACATGACAGTCGATTCCATAATCTCTGAAGTCGACAGGACCTTGTGCGAAATAGGCAAAGTAGCAGGGTTGAGACGGGTGCGTGTCGAGATAATATTTGACGGCTTTGAGTTGCTGGCCCCAGTCCACGTTTGAGTCGGAAAGGAACAGGTGCGTCTTCGATGGTCCTCCCCAGGCCTCATTCGCATAGGCTAACAGTCCCGGCCGCGCAGTCACTGTCGTGACGAACTGCCAGAGCAACAGAATGACAAATCCATAGATAAATTTTGGATTCCTGGAAACGAGGTGCGCAGCGCAGCCCGCGATCAGAATGTAAAGCATCGGAAACATCGGAAACAGATGCCTGTATCCAATGCCGAGATCTGAAGATGCTGAGAGCAGGAATATAAAGATGGGAGAGACCGTCAAACAGACGATCTCACGTCGCATTCGCCAACGCCCTCGAAATACGGTAACCATCGTCAGCCCGAACAGAATCAGGAACGGCAAAGTGCTCTTAATGACAAAGGCGGCTGGAAAATACCAGCGCGAAGCGCCCGAGTAGTCTCGCCCGAAGAAGTAACTTGGGAGATCGCCTGCAGAGATCTTCGTGTCGGCCAACCCGTAAATATAGGCCTCAGGTAACAAGTGAAATTTGCCGACTGTCGTCAGTACACGACGAGCCACCGGCGAAGTGAGGCCCTGCAGATACTGCTCGCTCGTGGGGTTCAACTGCAGAGGGACAGGACGAGCCGCATAGCGGAAGTGATATATCGTCCAGATGCATCCCACCCCGATCACCAAAGCAACTGCGATCGCAGTGATCAATTGCCGAGGCGAAGGAGACTTGGTACTCGCTGCTTGATCCCTAGACAGCCAGTAGTCGATCGCCGCAATCAGGCACAATATCGGAATAATAAACACACCCGTAAACTTGGCCGTCATCGCTAGTCCAACGGCGAACCCCACCGCGATTATTCTGCCGATCGTAGGACGTTTCATGTATCTGTAGAATGCATATATCGCGGCAAGCATCGTGAATGAAGCCCCAATATCTGTTGTCACGTAGGCACCGTGAGCGAGGAAATTCGGATCCAGACAAAACAGCAGTAGGGCGAAGAGGGCCGGTTTGTCACCGAACATCTCCCTTGCACAGAAGAAGAGCAGCGTGGCGAGGAGAACGGTAAGGAGCGAAGCCATGATGCGGGCGGGAATCAAGGTACGATCGATGCCATTGGCAGCCAGGAAGCGCTGCCCCAGTACGAAGCCCTCTTTCTTGAAGGGATCGCCCGTAAATGCCGGCTGCTTGATGTCTCGATGCAAGAGCGGAATTGCGTCCCACATCTTCACCAACGGGGGAACCTCAGGGTTGTAACCAAAGTCTCCATGCTCCCAGGAAAGCCATCCTGAATAAAGATGCTGTGACTCATCCCAAGTCACGGAATCATTCATTGCTGTGTGAACGCCCCAGGTAAAGAAGAGGAGGATGACGATGGCCGCTGAAATAGCCGTGACCCAGAATACGGTACGGCGCGGCGCGCTCTGAGAAGAGGGAACTGGCGTCATAGTGTCCGTTCTTTCGTATAGAAAAGTCAATTCGTAAGGGAACGATATTAGTTGAGATCGCGGTTTGCATAGCAGATATTTGTAACGAACGGCCTGAGATCCTCGTGTGCATCTAGCATTGGAACAAACAGAGCATCCTGGGCTTCGCCAGTTGCCTCGATCCAGCGCCCCCCAAAGCCAATACACCTCACCGAGAACCTGTCCACGAGGTCTGGGGGTCCTGATTGCGACATCGTCTGGCAGGTTCATAATGCCGTGTTTTCTCTGAGATCAGGTATGAGGATGGTGGGTCAGGCTCGTCGCTGGCGAGCGCAAATTCTTCAGGTTTGAGGACGACTCGAACTGCCCGGAAATCGCTATGGGATAGCCTTTTCGTCATCTATCTCCGCAAATCAGTTCTCGAGCCCTCTTGTTGACCAATGATATTGCCGTCGATCTCGAAGAGACTCACAACTGTTGATACAGGCCAGGCGCTCACCGAGCAATCGTTTATGTCGGCGGATCCGGATTCGTACCTGTAAACCCCTTGGATGGACTCTATCCGGTTTCGTCAGCCCACGGTTTAACACCGGCCAACGCGAATCTTGGTCGATGATTTCTCTCCATCCGCTACTATGAAATAGGAACAAAGAAGGGTCACCGTCCCTGCTCCGCTGTGTTCAGTGAGCCTTATGCCCAGAAGCCTGATCGCCGCCTTTGCTTTGATGACTGTCCTCATTCTGGCGCCAGCCGCGATGGCGCAGGAGCAGGAAAACGGCGGGACGTCGGGAACTGCCCCACTCAAACCAACAGAAGGCTTGAATGGGCCACCCATCATCATCGCTCCGCAGAGCTCGAGGGAAGGGCGCGCATTCTTCGACCAAAAGCGATATGCAGAAGCCAAACCTCTGCTGGAGAAGGCCTGCAGCCTCGGCAATGCCGACTCGTGCGGGCTGCTCAGTGATCTCTATTACTACGGCCATGGCGGAGTGGCCCAGGACTATGAACAGACGCGCTTGCTCGACAAGCAGGCCTGCGACGGCGGGAGCATAGAGAGCTGCGGGAATCTCGGCTCGCTCTATGAAAAAGGCCTCGGTGGGTCGAGGAACTACACAGCGGCGCGCTCTCTATACAAGAAGGCCTGTAACGGCGGATCGATGGCGAGGTGTTCGTCACTGGGAATGCTCTATCTCAATGGCCTGGGTGAGGACCGGGACTACGGACAGGCGAGCGCTCTCTTCAAGAAGGCCTGCGATGGAGGATTCATGCTCGGCTGCGCCGCCCTCGGTTCGCTCTATCAAAATGGCCAGGGCACATTGCCGGATGCTGGACAGGCGCGCACGTTGTACGAGCAGGCCTGCAATGGCGGAGAGATGGTCGGTTGCAGTTGGCTCGGCAGGCTGTATGAAATCGGCCTGGGCGGAGCGCAGGACTATGGGCAGGCGCGCACCCTGTTTAAGAAGGCCTGTGACGGCGGACTCAAGATGGCTTGCGAGGAACTTCTCAAGCTGCCCTGACCCGAGGCCAGGCCATGCGACCTATCTGAAGACGATATTCAGGGAATAGCGGTTTTCCATTTCTTTGCGTCAAAATCGGGCGCAAAGAAATGAAAACCCAGCACCTATCTCTCTGCCACCTGATCGAGCAGATCGAAGAACTCCGGAAAGGAGATTGCGGCTGACTCGGCTCCGCGGATGACGGTGTGGCCGCGCGCTTCGAGAGCCGCTATAGAGAAGGCCATGGCGATGCGATGGTCGCCGCCGGAGTCGATCTCGGCGGCGTGCAAGCGCTGGCCGCCGGGCACGTCGAGGCCGTCCTCGAACTCTTCGACTTCAGCGCCCATGGCGCGCAGGTTGCGGGCGACGAGAGCGATGCGGTCGGATTCCTTGACCCGCAGCTCTTTGGCATCGCGGATGCGAATGCCGTGTTTCGTGTACGGTCCAATGGCCGCGAGCACGGGCAGCTCGTCGATCAGCTGGGCGGCGAGCGCGCCCGAAATCGTCGTTCCGGTGAGGCCATCCTTCGGAGCATTCACCTGCACTGTGCCGACCAGTTCGCCGTGTTTTTCCTCGAGATTCAACACACCGATGTGTGCGCCCAGAGCGGTGAGAACGTCGAGCAGAGTGGCGCGAGTGGGATTGAGGCCGAGCCCGTCGAAGATGAGGTTGGACTCGGGAAAGAGGGCAGCGGCGCAGAGGAAGAATGCAGCCGAAGACATGTCGCCGGGTACGGCCGCTTCGATGCCCTGCAACGACTGGCCACCGATGATCGAAACCGACTCAAGCGTGCGCTCGACATTTGCTCCGAAGGCTCGCAGAGCCAGTTCGCTATGATCGCGCGTCCGCACTGCCTCGCGCACAGTCGTTGTTCCGGAGGCTTGCAGACCGGCGAAAAGTACCGCGCTCTTCACCTGCGCGCTGGGCACAGGAGTGGTGTAGTCGATGCCGTGGAGCTGGCTGCCGCGAATCATCACCGGCGCATGTCCATCGGTGAGATGGATCTCCGCGCCCATTTGCGAGAGCGGCTTGCGGACACGCTCCATTGGACGGCGGCTAAGAGATGCGTCGCCGACCAGCGTGTACGCGAAACGCTGCGGTGCGAGCAGACCCGCGAGCATGCGCATGGTCGAGCCGGAGTTGCCGCAATCGAGGGGCGATTCGGAGTGGCGAAAATGTCCGTCGGTGCCGGTGATCTCGATCGTGCCGTCGGCCTCTCGCGTGACCTTTGCGCCGAGGGCCGCAACGCAACCCAGGCTGCTGGCGCAGTCGGCTCCGGATGAGAAATTCGTGAGGCGCGTTTTTCCATGGGCCAGCCCGCCGAGCAGCGCGTAGCGGTGGGAGATGCTCTTATCCCCGGGGAGGCGCAGGCTGCCCGCAATGTTGCGTGCGGGCTCGATGATGTGTTCAGTGGCGACTTCGGTCAAAGCAGGCTCCAGGAGAATGTTCTTTCTATCCTAAAGCACCTTCAACACGACGAGGGTTTCGTCGTCAAAGCGCTCGCGTTCGTTCTGGAACTTCGAGACTTCGGAGAAAATGGCATCGGCAATCCTCGAGGCCGATTTCTGATGGTGCTTCTTCACGAGAGCTTTCAGCCGATCGTCGCCAAACATGTCGCCGGCCGCGTTCTCCGCGTCGGTGATCCCGTCGCTGAAGAAGATGAGCGAGTCGCCGGGCTGCGTGGACAAGGTGAACTCCTCATATTTCACGTTGGGAAACATGCCCAGAGGAAAGCCCTCGGCATGCACTGTGTCCACTTCTCCACTGCGGCAAATCAGCGGCTGGGAAGCACCTGCATTGGCGACCTGTAGGGTGCGATTGTCGTCGTTCCACAGCGCGTAGAGCATGACGACGTACTGCGAATCGAGTTTGCGCTCCTGGAGGGAGTCGTTCAACGCCTCCAAGAGCGCCGAGGGGGACAGGTGCAGACTGGCCTCCGAGCGCATAATGCCGCTTACCAGCGCCGCGAACAATGCCGCCGGAGTGGCCTTGCCGCTTACATCGCCCAGCACGATTGCGGTGCGGTTGGCGTCGTATGGCACAAAATCATACAGGTCTCCGCCGATGGAGCGCGCAGGGATGAAGCGCGCGGCGAACTCCGCCTGCCGGTGCTTCGGTTTCACCGGAGGCAGCAGGCGCAGCTGCACCTCGCGCGCCAGGGCCAGGTCTTGCTCGAGGCGCTGTTCCTGCAAGGCCACGCGCTGGTAGAGCTGGGCGTTTTCAATGGAGATCGCAATCTGCGCGCTCAGCGTGTTCATTGCGCGCTCGTGGTCTTCGTTAAAGTAGTTGCTGCGGGTGTGCTCCACATCGAGGACGCCGATCACCTTGCCCTTGTAGATCAGCGGCACGGCCATCTCCGACCGCGCTTCGGGATTGACCATGTAGTAGCGGGCGTCCTTGCGCACATCGGGCACATGCACCAGCCGCCGTTCGGCCATCGCCACGCCCACGAGGCCGCGATCCAGGGGAATCTTGTCGGCGGGATAGAAGCGCTCGCCAAAGCGCACCGCATACCGGTTCTCCAGCACTTTCTCGCTTTCGTTTATCAGCCATACGGAAAACATCTGAAAGTCGATGATCCTTCGCAGGAGCTGGCCAACCCGCTCCAGAAGAGCGTCGACGTCGAGAATTGAGGTCAGGTCGCGGCTGATCTCGTTCAGCACCTCGAGGGTCTGTGCCTGTCGAGCGACGCGCGTGTATAGCCGCGCATTTTCGATTGCGTGGCTGATGCGCGATGCTACGAGTTGCAGAAGCCGGAGGTGCTCGGAGGAAAAATATCCGGCCTGCTCCGACTGAATATCGAGGACGCCAATCACGCGATTCTTAACGACGAGCGGAACGGCCAGCTCGGAGCGCACGCCGGGATGGGCGTTGATATAGTTTTCCGTCTCGTTTACGTCGTTGACCAGAATGGCTTGTCGCTCCTGCGCCACCTGGCCCACAATACCGTGACCCATCTTGATGCGCAAGCGCTCTGTTTCGGGGGTGTGGCCGATCTGGAAACGCATTCTTAAGTCATGGGTTCGGTCGTTGACCAGCAGGATGGCGAAGATGCGGTAGTCGATGACCGCCCTCACCAGATCTGCGGTGCGCTTGAGCAGTGTTTGCAGGTCAAGCGTAGTGTTCAGCGCATCGGCCAGCCGGGTAAGAAACTCGGTGGACATGGGTTCGACGCGTGCCTGGGTTGGAGCAGACGCAGGCGTGCTGGGGCGATAATCGCCCTCGAACCCTTCCTGGGTCGCGCCGCTTCTCATCTTTTCTTCCGTCACGAATCTCCTGAATTTATGAAACTGACGCGCCCGCGTTCTCCTGGCCGCATCCCCGCATGCTGCATGTAGGGAAGTAGTGCATGGACGAGCCATGATAGCGCGTCTACTAAACAATATGGATGCGCAGGCTAGTGCGATGACAGGCCATGGGTTTACGGCGCGTCCAGAGCCTGCACAATGGCAACGCCGGTACTGGCTCCGATACGATTTGCACCCGCTTCAAGCATGCTTCGCGCATGCTCCAGAGTGCGGATGCCTCCCGAAGCCTTCACACCGCAGCGCCCTCCAGCCACGCCGCGCAGCAGAGCCACGTCGGCGGCTGTCGCGCCGCCCGTCGAGAATCCGGTGCTGGTCTTAAGGAAATCCACTCCGGCGGCGCAGGCCAACTCGGAGGCGCGGAGCTTTTCTTCAAGGCTGAGCAGGGATGTTTCAAGAATGACTTTCAGGATTGCACCAGCTTCGTGGGCGATCTCCACGACACCGCGAATATCTTTCTGCACCAGTGCATTCTCGCCCGACTTGAGAAGCCCGATATTCAGCACCATATCCAGTTCACGCGCGCCCAGGCGCACCAGCGCAGCCGCCTCATCGCGTTTGGTGGTACAAAGGCTCGTGCCCAGCGGAAAGCCGATCACCGCTCCGACTGGAACGCCAGTACCAACCAGGGCGGCGTGGGCGGTCGTTACCCACGCGGGATTCACCATGGCGCAGGCAAAACGGTATTCGGCAGCCTCGGCACACAGCTTCAGCACCTGCTGGCGGGTGGCCTCTGGTTTCAACAGGGTGTGGTCGATAACCGAGGCTAGGGCCCGGCGGTTCGATAGGGCCTGCTTCGCAAACGCGGCGGTATCAAAAGTGCTCTCGTTTAAGTCGATTTCTTCAACGGTTGTGGATGTCATGGCGGAAGGCTCCTTAATCCAGCTCGGGGCAATCGGGCGGCATCAGTCGAATATCGGGCACATTGCGGAATCGCTCCGCGTAGTCCATGCCGTAGCCGATCACAAAGTGGTTGGGGATGTGGAATCCAACGTAGTCCGCGTCGATTTTTTCAAGGCGGCGCGACGGCTTGTCGAGCAGGGCCGCGATACGGAGCGATCCAGGCTTGTGCTGCTCGAAGAGGCTGCGCAGGAAACACAAGGTCAGACCGGTATCTAGAATATCCTCGACAATAATAATGTTCTTGCCTTCGATCGGCTGATCGAGATCCTTGATCAATTTTACGGCGCCACTGGTCCGCAGACCTTTTCCGTAACTCGATACCGCCACGAAGTCGAAGGTGCAATCGACGGTGATACGGCGCGACAGGTCGGCCAGAAAAATCGCCGCACCCTTCAGCACGCCCACCAGCACTACCCTTTGACCGGCATAGTCCTGGTCGATCTGGCGGCCAATCTCGGCCGTTCGCTCGGCGATCTGCTGTTCACTGAAAAGGATCGGAAAGTCTTTATGGACGTCCCCGTGATTCACATGATCTAGGATACCGCGAAAAACGGGGATACCGCGAAAGACGGTGACATCTCCAAAACCCTCTGTGGAAGCTATACTTGTAGGAGTAACTTCCGCATGTATCCCTATATCCATATCGGCCGTTTTTCCGTCGGCACCTTTGGCATTATGCTCTGGTTCGCGGCTGTTTGCGCGGGGTGGGTGCTCCATCGCAATTTTCGCCGTTGGAAGCTCGACGCCGACGCCATCGGAATAGTTGCTATCTCAACTGTTGCGGGCGTTGTCGGCGCGAAACTATGGCATGTGCTTGAAGATCCGCAGGCGCTGATACAGCATCCGCTGGTCTCGCTCTTTGATCGCGCAGGATTCGCCTGGTTCGGCGGTCTGGTTGCCGGGATTCTGGCGCTCCTTTGGCAAGGCCGCAGCTATGGCATCGGACGCCTCGCGATGCTGGACCTTGCAACATGCTCCGCAGCCGTCGGATATGGAGTAGGCCGTCTGGGCTGTCTCGTCTCCGGCGACGGAGATTACGGTATCCCCACAAAGCTGCCCTGGGGAATGGCTTTTCCCAACGGGCTGGTGCCGACCGACCCCGGAGTGCGCGTGCATCCGACACCTATCTATGAGTTGATCGTCGCGCTCCTGATTGCCTGGGTCTTGTGGCGGCGCGGTTCTCCGGAGCGTCCCAAGGTTATCGGTCAGCTTACCGGCGAGTACCTCGTCCTTAGCGGCATCGCGCGCTTCCTGGTTGAATTCATTCGAATCAATCCGAAGATCTACTGGGGCATGAGCAATGCCCAGGTGGCGAGCATCGGGTCAGTGATCGCTGGCTTGGGATTGATACTCTGGGCGCGTCGTCATGCGGCGGTTCAGCCACTTGGAACGCCCGCGGAGGCTGTGACGGTGGATTCGCGTTAGCTTCGCGTGATGGAGTTGAGACAGTTATTATCGGGCATGTCCGGCCTCGATGCTGCGCTGGAGAGGGTTGCCAGATTTCAGCAGAACTACAGCGTCTTCAAATACCCTTTGGCGCGCTCCAGATCCGGGAAGAGTCGCTCTTCCGCCTGGAATTCGCCCGAGTGCACGCAGCGGCGTCCGTTCTTTGCCTTTACCGGATGCCTGAGGTGGAGCATCTCGTGATACATCAGGTATTCGATCGCGTAGCGCGGTGTATTTCTGCGATCGAAGACCCGGCTCACCATGATTGTGTTGTGAGCGGCGTCGTAGTGGCCTAATAGGCGCTTGGCTGGGTGCTCGCTCCAGGTGAGTTGCGGCCTCCCCATCAATCCGTGGAAGAAGCGAAGGTTGAGAGCTTCGAAGACTTCGTCGAGGTCGTAGTGTTCGCCTTTGGCCGTTGAGATGCGCTTTCGTCCGCGCGTCTGCCGGATGCGCTCGCTCTGCCGCACGACGGCTTCGCTCGAAGTAAATCGCCGATAGCGATTCGCCCGCGCCGCATCGATGGGTTTGCGGTAGAGCTTGGCGATGAGGATATGGGCGATGGCCCGCAAAACGGGCTCCGGCGCACCCTCGAGAATGTCGGAGAGATGTACCTTGATGCGGCCTTCGCGCAGGCGAATGGTGGTGTTGAGGCTGGTGAAATGGTAGAAGCGAATTTCAAATGGAGGCATGGGCGCCCGCGGTCGCAGGGCGCGATATTCCTCCTCAAACCAGAGGGCAAGCTCGGCATTCACTGGTCTGAGCCTAGCACAGCCGCAGCCTCAAAAAACGCGACCCCGAGTGGTTCGAAGCCGCGCAAAAAGTGAAGTAAAATCCGCGGATCGGTTGAATTGAGCAAAAACGGAATCCGTCTATCGCCACCGGCGCGACCGTCAAAAGGCTCAAAGCGCTCACGGCACAGAGAAAGGTACCCGGGCGATTTGAACCTTGCGGAAGAGAAATCCTGACGAGGGAGTTATCGGCAATATTTGGAGGATTCTTAACTATAATCCTCGGTGCCGGCAGATTCAGCGCCTCATCTGAGCGCTGAGGAGGTTACTTATGGAGAGTTCGTGGCTGGGTTCCGTATGGGAAATGGCCGTCAAGAAGCAGATGGCAAGGAGAGAGCTAGGAAGACTCGCTGGGAAAAAAGGCATGACCGATGGAGTGTTCCTGGAGGATCTGCAATCTCTCGGCATGATCCTGCTGGCGAGCATGCCGAAGCCCGCAAAAAAAGACAACTCGCGCTCGAATTATGCCACGGTGGTGACCGGATACTGGCCCTATGACGGTAACGGCAACGACAAGCCGCTGCTGTTCGCGGTGATGAAGCTGGCAGACACGAACATCAACGTCAAGAGTCAGCTTTATCAGGAAGGCGTGAGGCTCAAACTCATCAACGCTCAGGACCAGCTGGTATTCATTGACGATGTATCAACGAACCTTCATGCCGAAATGGCTATCGTCAACTACCTTTGCACCAAAGAGGGTATACAAAAGCAAAACCTTTGCGGGCTGCTGGAGATTTACTGTTCCGGCAAAGGCGTCTGCCTGGATTGCTCAGGTTGGATGACGAAACACGGCATCATCCACGCGCCTCTTAGTGGAGCGCCCAGCCCCACCGGATGGAAGAATCCACTTACTTTTGCCCTCTACAAGGCGAGCGGGGAAAATTTGGTTTACACCAAGGGATTATCGGAGCTGAGCCACTTTAACCGCGCGTATGGAGGACCGTATCAGGGAAATGTGAAGCTGTAGAGGCTTCCTTGGCTTGTCAACAGGTCCTGGATGAGAGGCGTTAGCCCGGTCCAGTACCATTTTTGTTCGCTTCGTCCTTGTGCCCGGCGAAGTATTTCAGCTGACTGTCCAGCAGTTTTTTGGCCTCATCGCTGGTGCTCTCTGCGGCATCGAGTGCTGTCTTACGCGAAAAATCATACGCGGGGTCAGCCCCGGCCTGTTTCAGGATATCGGGCCACTTGGCGCACGCCGGAACCAGGTCCTTGAGCGCCTTGCGGATGTCGGCGTGTGCGTCGTCGAAGGTATCGAGGTTGTCCTGCAATTCATCCGATAACCTGGTAAATTCCTCGAACCGGGCCCGCAGCTCCGCCTTGCGATCCTCAGCCTTGGGATTGGGCCCGATTTCCTTGATCACGGCAATGCGCTGCTCGATGAACTTCTGGTAGAGCTTGATGCGAGGCACCGGCTGGTCGCGCAACTCGGCAATTTGGTCGGATTCATCTTGGCTGAGCGGGTCTCTGTTCTGCTGTGCAGGCGATGCGATCACCGGCGCGGCAGACGCGCCCGACGCAGCGAACAGGACGTGAGCCGAGAGCAGCAGAAAGCATGCCAAAACTAGGACTGCCGAAGCATGAAATGCCGAAAGCCGGATCACAGATCTTGTGGAAAGAGCGCGCTGCATGGCCCAAACCTCCTACTCTGCCGTTACTTAGATGCTACATCGTGACGGAATGAATTGCGCCAGTTTCAAATGCCAGTTGGGGACGGCTGTAGTCGCGTGAGGCCTGTCCGATACCGGACAGACTGAGGCGCCGACGGACAGTATATGAAGGTACCTTAGCCGATGAGACATGCTCATCTCTTCTATTTAGAGCCACATAACCGTAGCATCATTTTGGACCCGCGCTTGCTCCGTAATGACAGAGGTCCAATTGCGATGATCCGCGCTTTTCGGTTTAGCGACATCCGCTTCAGCATTCGCCAGCTCCGTAAATCGCCCGGCTTCGCTCTCACAGCCATCCTGACGCTGGCGCTGGGGATCGGCGCGGTGACATCGGTCTTCAGCGTGGTCAATGCCGTGCTGCTCAAACCATTTGCCTTTCGCGAGCCCGGCAGGTTAATCGTCTTGCGCGAAGTGGTCGAAGAGATGCGGGCTCAGTACCCCGCCGTGCCCTTCAATTACATGCACTACCTGCGAATAAAGAAGGACTCGAAGACCCTGCAGGACGCGGCGATATTCAAGAACCACGGAGTCAGTGTCTCAACCGGAAGCGACCACCCTCGCATCATCGGAGCCATGCTGGTGTCGCCGAATTTCTTTTCGGTGCTTGGCGTGCAGCCAGTCATCGGGCGCGACTTTACCCCTGAAGAGGCGACGAATGGTCATTCTTCGGTGATTGTCCTTAGCTGGGAGGGTTGGCAGGAGCTTTTCAATGGCGATCCGGGCGTTGTCGGCCGCACGTTACGCATGGGCGGCGAGGCGAATACGGTCATCGGTGTGTTACCGCGTGACTTTCGTTTTCCCGATGTCGCGATGGCTCTCGGCATGCCGTCGAATATGAGCGTTGATGAGGCTACGCGAGCCAACGCGATATTTCATCCGCTGGTACCCGATTCCGACGCTCTGACGAGCGATGTCTTCGATTACAACTACCTGGTCATCGCGCGCCTTCGTCCGGGGGTGAACATCGAGCAGGTTCGCGCTGAGCTGGGTGGCCTGCAGAAGGCTCATAGTCTTACGGCCCATTTGCCTATCCATATAGGCATCTATGTCCAGCCCTTTACGCAGGATGTGACGGCGGGGATCAGCGGCGCGCTGTGGCTGCTGTTTGCCGCAGTAGGCGGAGTGTTGCTTATTGCTTGCCTCAATCTTGCGAATCTGCAGCTTGCCCGCGCCGTTGCCACCGAACGCGACACTGCGGTACGTGCGGCGTTGGGAGCAAGCCGTTCGCAACTGGTGATCACGCGTTTGATGGAGAGCTTTGTGCTTGCCGTGATCGGAGGCGTGGCCGGAGTGGCCCTGGCTTTCCTCGGCGTGCGTTTGCTGATTGCTGCCGCGCCGGCGAATGTTCCGCGGCTCAGTGATGTCCAGGTAAATCTGCCGGTGCTGCTGTTTGCGGCGGGGCTCTCAGTCTTTACAGCAATCCTTTTTGGCGTGCTTCCGGCGCTGCGCTCGCTTCGCGTGAAACCGCAGGCGGCGCTGCAATCGAATCCTTCGCGCGTAGCGAACACGCGACAGGGAAGCACCACGCGGAATCTGCTAGTGACCGGCGAAGTCGCATGCACGGTTGTGTTGCTGATTGTCACCGGGTTGGTGTTGCGCAGCTTCTCGCAGGTGCTGCGGCAGGATCGAGGCTTCGACTCCAGCCATGTCACCGTCGCCCAGGTCGATCTATATTCGCCGCAATACGGAGATTCCCAGCCTAATGCGAAGGCGGCGAAGGCGGCCTTCATCGACCGGGCAATCACAAATCTGCAGCAGCTGCCCGGCGTGCGGTCGGTGGCGATGACGAGTGAATTGCCGATGACCGGGGATACATGGATCGACGGAATGGATCGGGTGGATCATCCACTGCCTCCCGGCGAGCAGCCGAAGGTCAATCTTCGCTGGATCAGTCCGGGCTATCTTTCGACGATGCACATTGCGCTTGTTTCTGGGCGGGACATCTCGGATGCGGATCATGCGAGTCCCAAGCAGGTTCTGATCTCGGAGAAGACGGCCCGGGATGCGTTTGGAGGCGAGAATCCGATCGGCAGAATGGTAAAGGGGTTCGGCGGAGATGAAACACTTAAGACCATTGTCGGGGTAGTGGCGGATGCACGCGTCAACGGGCTGAAGGAAGTCGCCGACATGGTTTACCTGCCTTACTGGGACAATCCGCCCTGGCGTGTTTCTTTCCTTGTGCGCAGTTCGCAGCCGAGCGACGCACTCATTCCTGAAATGCGCCGGCTGATCTGGAATATCGATCCGCAGGTGGCAATTCCTACGCTCAAATCTCTCGATGAGCAGGTCAGCGATTCGGTCGCGTCTGACCGTTTCCAGACCATACTGCTCACGAGCTTTGGAGCGGCCGCACTATTGCTTGCCCTGCTGGGGGTCTACGGAGTGCTCGCCTATTCCGTCTCGCTCCGCAAGCAAGAGTTCGGGATTCGCATTGCGCTGGGCTCGGACAAAGCGCGGCTCACGGCTCTGGTCCTGAAGCAGGCGGCATGGCCCGTCCTCGCCGGTGCTGGCATCGGATTGCTCCTCGCCTTCGTCGCCACGCGCTGGGTACGTAGCCTGCTTTTCGAGACGCAGACCGCCGACCCGATGGCGATTGGCGGCAGCCTCGCGCTGTTGATCGGAGCCGCTGCGCTGGCCGCGATTCTGCCTGCGCGGCGTGCGGCCCGGATCGATCCGATCGAGGTACTACGGAACGAATAAGACAGGGATTTGGGATTGGAGTGGCCGTTTACAATCAACCATCAGGTACGAAAGTCCGGCCGTCACAGATGGCACACATCCGTTTGCTAATCGCTACTCCCTAATGGCTAGTCCGTGCCTTTACCCCTCTTGACAAGCTGACTCTGTAAGCGCAGACTAACGTTAGTCATGGCTTACCTCGAAAAATCCTTCGAAGCGCTCGGCGACCCCACCCGGCTTGCCATCTTCCAGCGCGTCGCGGCCAAGCCTCACTCCGTTGGCGAAATCGCAGAGCATTTTCCCGTCAGCCGTCCAGCCGTGTCACAGCATCTGCGCGTGCTCAAGCAGGCTGGACTGGTTGCGGACGTGAAGGATGGCACGCGGCGCGTGTATCAGGTGAAGCCCGAGGGCATCGAAGCCCTGCGTAAATATTTTGATCAGCTATGGGATCGCAATCTAAAGGCATTTCAGGCAGCAGCAGCTAGATCCGCCGAAAGGAAAAACGTCGATGACTCAGGCAGTGGGAATCGAACCGGTAAGAAAGTCTTTTGAAGTTGAGCTTCCTCCGCTGGATGCTTTTCAGCTTTTTACCTCGGACATGGCGGCGTGGTGGCCGGCGACCCATCATATCGGCCCCAGCCCCTTCATCGAGATCGTCATCGAGCCCCGCGTGGGTGGCGGCTGGTTCGAGGTCGATCAGGACGGCACGACGTGCCAGTGGGGCAGCATCCTCGCCTGGGAGCCTCCGAATAAACTCGTCCTCGCCTGGGGTCTGCAGGCGGACTGGAAGTTTTCGCCTGACCTGAGCAAGTCGAGCGAAGTCGAGGTCCGGTTTCTTCCCATGGGAGATTCGGCGACGCTCGTCGAGTTCGAACACCGTCATTTAGAGCGGCACCATGAAGGCGCCGAGAAGATCGCAGCAGGCGTCAAGGACGGATGGGGCGAAGTGCTGGCCGGTTTCAGGTCCCTGGCGGCAAAGAAATCCCGATAGAATGCCGCGGTGTTGGACGCCCGATCTTCGATTGGCCTCTCAACTGAGAGGCCGTCGCATCTATTTTCTCCGGGTGCGCATGATGGCGATCTTCGTTTGACCGTCGGGATCGGAAGTTAATGTAATGACCATGCTCTCGTTGTTTTCTCCAGCCGAGTTTTGGGAGGCCGACGTGATGACCGCACCCGTTCCGGTCTGGATCACCGATGAAGTCTCTCCCAGCTTGCTCTTGTAGAAATCGATCACCTTGCTGAGCGAGTCCGGCGTGGAGTAGACCGCGGTTACCATGGAGCCGGTGCCGGAGTTGATCTGCATGCCGCCCTCCTGGCGCGTAGCTCCCGGGTAAATGGCCACACCAAGATCGGCCTCGCTCACTGCCCCAGCGCCGCCCGTGGTGACGGTGCCCGTCGGCGTCGAGAGTGTTATGCCGCCGCTGCGGTTCGCATGGATGGCTCTCGACATCCGCCAGACTCCGAACGTGACAATGATGACCGCGATCACGCATAGTCCCACGACCGACCCGACAACGATAAGGATGATCTTCAGCGCGGTGTTACCCGAGCTAGCCGGCTGAGCAGGGACTCCTGCCGGTTGTCCGTAGACGGGCGGGGCCACCGGCGCGCCGGGAACAGCCGCCCCAACCGGCGCACCGCAAGCCGTGCAAAATTGCTTGTCGGGGGAAAGTGCTGCGCCGCACTTCGTGCAAAAATTCGCCACGGCATTCTCCTTATAGATACAGGTGGATTGACGGCGTTGCGGGTTAGACCGAGGTGCTTCCCGCGATGCTCTTTGCAATCCCGGCGGCGATTGGCACCTCAAACATCTTGCCCTGGTAAGCCTGAACCATCAGGACGATCCAGAGCACCAGGGTCAACAGGCTCACTAGCATCGAAATCAGCGACCAGAGGGATAAGAACGCGTAAAAGCCGCTGCCCAGTATCCCGAAACTAATGATCATCCGTATTACGAACAGCGCGCCGAAAACCACGATCGACTGCGCGGCATGGAAGCGCACAAACGGCCGTTTATCGATGAGCAAGAAAATAAGTCCGGTAAGCCAGCCCAACACATAGCAGAGCAATCCAGCCACGTTTTCCTGCAATCCGGTAGTACCCACTGGCGTAATCGCCACCGGCGCGGGCGCCGCCGCGCCAACTGCCGCTCCGCACTGTGGGCAGAAGGGAACTCCATCTGTAACCGCTGATCCACACTTGCCACAAAAAGCCATACATCACCTCATTTTCCCTTGATCAAGTGAGCTTTGGGGGCAGCCGCCTGGAATTTTTTAAAGTAGCAGGAAGCGTAATTGAAGCTAAAACTCAAGTCAACGTTAAGATAGGCGGCTGTGAGCGGTTGGTATCAGATGTCAGCCAGGAAGCCCGGCGATGGAGCGGTTGGGCCTGGAGCGCTTGGCGAGCGGCGGGGTGGCGGCCAGGGTACACGTTTGGGAGAAGACAACCCAACTCGGAAGATCCCTGCCCTGGGGCTTGCCTCGGGGCAGGCTCTGGGTACCTGGTCCTGTTTGGCTATGGCTGGATAAGCGGGACCTGCGAGGTGATCTGCAGGTCGATCAGCATCTGCGCCCGGCGTTCTACCTGTACGTAGAGGGCGGTCTTCTTTGCCGGCAGCACCTTGCGGAAGTTCGGCCAGTACTTCTGCCGTAATCCCGCTACGTTGACGTCGAGCTTGAGGAGACGTTGTATCCAGTCGTCGGCTTGCGCGTCGGTCATGGTGGCATAGTTCTGGGCGTATTCCTTGATCAGCGCGTATTTGTCGTTGTTGATCGCGGCGAGCTCGGCAGTGTACTGGTCGTAGATGGGCCAGAACGCTTGTGCCTCGGCGTCGGTGAGCGGCAGGTTGACAGCAATAAGCTGCTTCTTCTGCGAGCGAATGTCCTTGCGAAGCAAGGCAATGTCCTGGTCTATCTGAGCGCTCGCGCTGGCCTGTGTGGCCGCGTCCTGTGCAAAGCCTGGGTGATGGGTGAAGAGGACCGCTCCGCTTAATGCCAATACCGCGAGAAAAGTTCTTTTCATTGCATTTCCTTTCTGAATCAAGGGCTGGCGTCGAATTCTACTGAAAACAGCAGGGGTGGTCTACCGGCAACAGTGACAACCGGGCTCGTCCTAGCTTGGCGCGATCGGTCTGTGCCAAGGATTCTTCTGGAAGTAGTTAATGGCGTCCTGGCGAGTATGGACGCCACTCAGGACAAGCGCCGGATCCTTTCCCTGTTGCACCGCGTGGGCGGAGACAAGGCTCTGTTGTATCGGGTTCGGCGGGCGGAAGGTGTCAGTGGCCTTGCTTTCCGCCGCGGGCTGCGGAATGTTCGGTAGATCGGTTCGCGCTTTGGGAAGTGTCAGCGCCTGCGCGAGATTGGGAGCTGCGGCGATTCTGGCGCTGGTCAGCATCTTGTCGGCCGAGATCTCGAGCCAATCCCGCAGCGTTGCAAGCAGGGAGGTGTGGTCATAAGGAGTATTGGTGGGTGAGCGAAAGACCGTGCCGGCCTGAATCCATGGCGACACGAGGATGGTTGGAACGCGGACGCCGAAGCGGTCGAAAGTGAATCCCTCCTTGCCGGGATTGCTCTGGGCATCGGGGGAAGCTGCACCCCAGGGTGGCGGGACGTGATCGTAGATGCCGCCGTGCTCGTCGTAGGTAATCATGAGCAGGGTCTCGGGCCAGGCTGGCGACTGGCTCACGGCTTGCCATATCTGGTACAGAAATTGCTCACCAGCGATGACGTCATGCGGAGGGTGCTCATCGGTGGGATTGACGAGGAAACTGGGCTCCAGGAAGGAATACTGCGGCAGATTCCCGCTGGCGCAATCGCTTTTGAAGGCGTCGAATTCGCTGAAGTGATCGAGCAGCAGCCACATTTTGGGGAACATGAGCCAGGTGAGCGATGGAACGATGACGGTATCGTGGTAGATCCGCCAGCTTGCGCCGATGTCTTCGAGGACATTGAAGATATTCCGCACATCCCAGTCGAAAGGATTGGGGACGGTTCCGTTGTCGACATTTCCGTTCGATGTTCCGGCGTGGAAGAAGGAACGGTTGGGCCAGGTTTGGGTAGGAACAGATGAGAACCATGCGTCTGAGATGGCGTAGTTGGTTGCCAGTGCGGAGATCACTGGAACCTGGGCGGGACTAAATGGCTCCATGATCTGGACGGGAATATTGGTCCCGGTCACCTTGGCGTAGTTAATGACGAAGCCCAGGTTCGGCCATTGAGGATTCTGGCTGGGTGCGTCGGGTCCGAAGAGCTGGTAATTGACATTCTCGAAGGTCTCTTCCGGATCAGGATCGGGCATATTCGTCGCGTTGGCCTGATCGAAGGCAGGGTAAGTTTCTGTTGATTGTCCGGTGAAGTAGAGCTCGCTGACAGGATTGAAATCGGAGGATTTCAGCCCATCGAATGGATGCAAGCTGGACTCGGGCAGAAACTGGCTGGGCTGCGACGTTGTGTCGGGCTTGTAGAGCCATCCGCACATGTTATCGAAGGAGCGGTTCTCCAGCATGACAACGATAATGTGTTTTATTTGCGAGAGTATGGCCATGGCATGGGAGGGCTGCCTTTCCGAGAGCGTACCAGCAGCAGAATTATGTGGTCAGACATGCCAGATTACCAGGCGGATGGTGTGAATATTTTCACAAACATTCAGTTGGGGAAGTTGTAGCTCCAGTTCACGCCGCCGGAAGGTTTGATGGAAATCCTGAGATCGCCGTGCTGGCCCTCGAAGAGCACGGGGCCGGTAGAGGTGTGTGCCTTGCCGGTACTGTCGGTCCAGGTGATGGTGATGGGGCCCGAGCCCTGAATTTTGAAGTGGTAGTGGTAAACGGCTTGAGCGTCGAGAGATTGGACGCCGAAACTGGCACTGGGGTAGTCGACCTCGATAAGGCGCATAGGGGTGGGACCGCCGTTTGCGATGGTGGTTTCGACGAAGGCCGAGCGGCAGGCAGATAGACAGAGGGACATTAGCAGGGCGAGAAAGATAGTTCGGAATGCTGTGGGGCGGGTCATCTGTAAAGAGTAACGTGCCAGCCGGGTCTCTATATGCAAAGCAAGGCGAGCTTCGGTGGCGGCTAGCTTGAATCCACGGCGAATATAGGAAAGTTATCCTTAATTATGCTCAGGGTATGATCGATTTTCTTTCTCGGACGAGGTCACATTGTGTTCTCCTGATTTTCTTCCGGCATTCCCGGGCCGTCGCACTTGTCAGTTTGTTGTTCTGTATCTAGGTCTCACTTCGGGCCATCGATCAAGGTAGAAGTGCTCCCGCCGCAACAGCACCGGATGCTGAAGTAAAGGAGTTGCGGCTAGAAGATCTGACGGCGACGCCGCAAACGATGCCGCCGGGATACGAGCGCAACTACTTTGAAGGTGTGCTTGCGAATCGGACCGGACGAAACATTGGCAGACGATTACAACAAAAGTTTTCGTTACACACAGGCTGACGCCCCCTGTGGCGACCGGTTACGCCACTTTGCAAGGCAATTGAGCCCGGAAGAGTTGCTGAAGTTCTTTGCATTCGCAGGACGTTTTGCGCTTACAACACGGTTTTTCGTTCCAGGATGCGAGCGGAGAGGACGACTCCGGTGGCGCGGGTGTGCAGAGTGATTGGAAAAGCGAGGACGTTCCAGACCCACTCTTCACCCTTGCGGGGCAGGTTGAGTAGACCGCGGTAGGTGCGGTCGATGTATGTCTCGCGCTTTTCAGCGACGGTGCGCAGAATGTCGCGCCAGTCGGCAGCGAGCTCGGGCATCTCGTCGAACATATTGCGGCCGAGGAACCAGTCGCGAGGGCGCTCGAGGAGATGGGCACAGACGTCATTGACATACTGCCAGTTGCCGTCGCCATCGAGGATTTCGAGGACGACATCGTCGCCCATGGCCATGTTGATACGGGAGTAGAAAAAGTCGCGGGCGTCGACGACGACGGGCTTGCCGCGGAGCTTGGCCTCAAAGGAGCGCAGCGCGGCGACCAGATCGTCGACAGAGCTGTATCCCTTGAGGAGGTGCATGTCTTCAACTCCACCGAAGCGGTGCTCGAGAGTGGCGGAGAGGATGATGATGGGGACTTCAGGACGCTGTTCACGGAGCCTGGAGGCGACCTCAGTGCCGAACTGTCCCGCTCCTAGGTGATAGTCGAGAACGGCGATATCGATCTGGTCGAGCAGGCTCTCCGCTTCCTCGATGCTCGAGGCCGTTTCCGTGAGGTAACCATGTTTGCGCAGAATGGTCGAGCGGAGCAGAAGGTTATCGATCTGATCGTCGAGCAGGAGCACGCGGATGGGGTCGGCGAGTGCCTGTGGTGTTCCGCTGCGCGCGTCGTTTTCTGTTTCGTTGGGCATAAGTTTGCTTGGATGCAGGGAATGAGTGGAACGATCTTCTTTACAAGGGTCCGCTTACTTAAGTTTCGGATTTCTGTTTGCGCTGTAATTGCCGGACGATGTCCGGCAGCCGATTGAAGATGGCGGTGGCCTTGAGCCACTGGCGGTTGTCGAACGCAGGCGACCCGCTAATGATTTTACCTGGCGGCACGTCGTGCGAAACGCCGGACTGCGCGGTCATGATCACGCCGTCGCCGAGCTTGCAGTGTCCGGCGACGCCGACCTGCCCGGCGAGGATGGAGTTTCTGCCGATCTCAGACGAGCCGGCGAGGCCGACCTGCGCACATAGCAGAGTATTGGCGCCGACTTTCGATCCGTGGCCGACTTGCACAAGGTTGTCGACCTTAACGCCGGAGCCGACGCGCGTTTCTCCCACGCTGGCGCGATCGACGGTGGAGTTGGCCTGAATTTCAACGGAGTCTTCGAGAATAGCGGGACCGGATTGCACGATTTTGTGCCAGATGCCGGTGTCGTCCTTGGCAAAACCGAAGCCGTCGCAGCCGATGATTGCCCCATTCTGGAGCACGACATGGTCGCCGACGCGGCAGTGCTCGCGGACGATGGAGTGGGCGTGGGCGAAGAAATGGTCCCCGATAGTGACGTGGGGATAGATCACGACGTGAGCCAGCAGGGTCGCGTGGTCGCCGATGGTTACGCCTTCGCTGACGACGGCGCAGGCTCCGATGTGGGCGTTTTTGCCGATGACCGCAGTTGGGTGAATGACGGCGGTAGTGTGGATGCCGGGCGCGTAGATGGGCTCCCGGTAGAAGATCTGAACAGCTTTGGCGAAGGCAAGATAGGGGTTCGCAGTGCGCAGGGTGGGCGTGGAGATTTCAGGAAAATCGGGTGTGACGAGAACGGCGGCGGCGTTGGTGGTTCTGGCCAGGGCCGAGTAGCGAGGATTGGCGACGAAAGTGATCTCCTCAGGGCCAGCCTCTT
>Ga0206966_1031_pt1 | contig 48099 bp, 45 predicted proteins | sample Alteio_BWOrgHeat_23_FD_152970 | JGI IMG/M metagenome (GOLD analysis project Ga0206966, IMG submission 152970) | Enriched cells from forest soil in Barre Woods Harvard Forest LTER site, Petersham, Massachusetts, United States -... | ecosystem: Environmental > Terrestrial > Soil > Temperate forest >...
CGGCATTCGCTGGCAGGAAGGTCCGGATGTGGGTGGATCGTATGGTCCATACTCTTAGAGCGAGCGCGGCGAGCACTATCTCGCCGCCTGGCGCGCGCTTTGCGACGGCGGATTCATCTATCCGTGCGGGTGTTCCCGGAAGGATCTCGCCCAGGCTGTCAGCGCGCCGCAGGAAAACGACGACGAAGGGCCGAATTACCCCGGCACCTGCCGACCGCTGCCCGGGGCTATTCAGAAAGACTACGCCGCTCCGGCTGGCGTGAACTGGCGCTTCCGGGTTCCCGACGGCGAAGCGATCGAGTTTAACGACGGTCACTTCGGCCGTCAGCAATTTGTCGCCGGGCGCGACTTTGGCGATTTCCTGGTGTGGCGGCGCGATGACATACCCGCCTATCAGCTCGCCTGCGTGGTCGATGATGCCGCAATGCGCGTCACCGAGGTTGTCCGCGGAGCAGACCTTCTCAAGTCGACGGCACGCCAGATTTTGCTCAATCGCGCCCTTGGTCTGGGGCCGGCAAAGTGGTATCACTGTCCGGTGATTGCCGATTCGAGTGGTCAGCGATTGGCCAAGCGGCTTGACGCCTTTTCGATCCGCGCTTTACGGGAACAAAGCAAACAGCCTGAGGACCTGCGGCGGATGTTGGCGGCGGTGTCGCCCGATTTATGCCGCTGATTAACGCCTCCGACTTGACTCTTGGTTCGTGTCGGCCCGGCAAGTCACGCTTTCGTCACCTGACCGCAATCGATTGTGACTGACCGCCGGCAGATAGACACGTGTCGCCGGGGGTGCAGTCTGCGTGATATCCTCAGCCCAACGCACGAATTATGCGAGTTCCTGTGACCAATTCGCCGTACTCCAGCTGCTGGCGCTCTCGCCGCAGTTGCTGGAACCGTGCGTTTGCGCGAGCGATCGCCCCTCGCAAGCATCTTCGTGTGCTGCCTACGCGCACGCGACCTAGTCTCTTCGGCAGCGACTAGTCGACGCTGCCCGCCTGCTGGGACTGCGCTCCCAGCAATACGCGCCTTCGACGCATCGGCGAAAGAAGAAGACTCTCTCTCAAGCCCCGTCTTAACCATTCAAAACCAGACGCACACCAGGCCCCAGCAGCCGGACAAACCGCCGGCACCGAAGGAGAGAAGCATGACCGCTACCACAACGAAATCCAAGATCTATGAGCAGTACGGGCCGAAACTGGTGACCGAGCTGCCCGGCCCTATAGCGCGCGCCACGGTTGAAGCCGATGACCGGCTTATCTCACCCAGCTATACGCGCTCCTATCCCATGGTGGCGAAGCGCGGCCGCGGAGTGCGCGTGGAAGACGTAGATGGCAACGAATTCCTGGACTTTGCCGCCGGCATCGCCGTGACTTCGACCGGCCATTGCCATCCCGAAGTGGTTAAGGCGATTCAGGATCAGGCCGCCGAGCTCATTCATATTTCGGGGACGGATTTTTACTACGAATCGCTCGTGACCATGGCGGAGCGGCTGTCGGCCATTGCCCCCATGCCCGGGCCGCATCGCTTCTACTACGGCAACTCCGGAGCCGAAGCCGTCGAGTGCGCCCTGAAAATCGCGCGTTACCATACCGGGCGCCAGAATGTGATCGCCTTCTTCGGAGCCTTCCACGGCCGCACCATGGGCGCGCTTTCGCTCACCGCGTCGAAGCCGCAACAGCGCCGCCGCTTCGCTCCGCTGGTTCCGGGAGTGACGCACGTTCGCTACCCCTACGCGTATCGCGGTTGTAGTGGCCCTCAAGAGGAAGAAGCCTTCGCCCTGGGCTGCGCGCGCTACATCGAAGAAAAGCTCTTCAAAACTACGCTCCCGCCCGAAGAAGTAGCCGCGATCTTCATCGAGCCCATCCAGGGCGAAGGCGGATATGTCGTTGCACCCCCCATCTTCATGCAGGAGCTGCGCCGCATCTGCGACAAGTACGGCATTCTCCTGGTTGCCGATGAAGTGCAGTCGGGAGCGGGCCGCACTGGCAAATGGTGGGCCATCGAGCACACTGGCGTCGAGCCGGACATTGTCTGCATCGCCAAGGGTATCGCCTCCGGGATGCCTCTGGGCATTTGCATGACTCGCGCCGAGATCATGGACTGGAAGCCGGGCTCGCACGCGTCTACATTTGGCGGCAATCCAGTTTGTATTGCCGCGGCGCTTGCGACGATGGACATCCTCGAACGCGAAGGCATCACCAACGCCGCGAAGATCGGCGCGCTGATGTTCGACCGGCTGCGCAGCTGGCCCACGAAGTTTTCCATCGTCGGCGAGGTGCGCGGAATCGGCCTGATGATTGGCATCGAGATCGTAAAAGACCCGCAATCGCGTGAGGCCGCCGGAGCATGGCGCGACCGCATCGTGGAGCTGGCCTTCGAGCGCGGACTGCTGATTCTCGGCTGTGGCGAAACTTCCATTCGTCTCGCGCCTGCGCTTATCGTCAACGAGCAGGAGGCGTCAATCGCCCTCGATATTCTTGAGGAGTGCGTCGCGCTCACAAAGGAAGAGCACACACAAAAGAGCGCTTTGGCTGAGTCAGTGGTTTAGATCAGTCGCGCAACCCGAAATCACCTTTTACGGTGGCGGTGGAGATTACCCATGATCCCCACCGCCTTTTGCATGTATGACGCCTAAATAACACTGTTCGCTCTTTCTGTAACGATTCCCCTCCCACCCCCACTATCTCAACGTTGCCCCATGGCCTGCCCACGAAGGCCACGACAACACCCGCAAAATCGGACAAATATCCAGCGGGAGATGTGTTTAGCCTACTTGCACCTCACTGGTGGAATTTCTGCCTTGGTTCACCCCATCCGATTTCAGGGAAACGATATGCATGCGAACAGAACGATCACTGATGAAAAGAAAGACAGATGCCTTCATAACAATCATGCGAAGTCGATGGACCTGGACCACATCGGGGACAGTAGTTTTCATAGCACAGGCAATGCCTTGGATCGTCTTTCTTGCGCAACGTTAACCGAACGAGTGGTTAGTTTTTTGGAGCGGTACAATCAATCGATTTGTGGCTTTGGATAGGGGACAGGATGTGGATACCGACTCAGGACAGAGTAGGCTCGGGCCTGGCCTCGTCCGCTATTCGAAAGGGACGGTCACATCAGATCGGAAGCTCCGACCGGGGATCGGGGCACGACATGCCGGAGCACGGCAGCATTTAGAAGAATTTCCTCTCAGCGGTGTAAACTTGGGCGCGTGCTCAGTCGCTTTGGAGGAACGAGGCTTGCAATTCTTCGCTTTTGATGCGTCGTACCTTGAAAGACTCAAATCCGGAGATGCGCAGACTGAAGAGCACTTCGTGAGCTACTTCAGCGAACTCATCCGGCTCAAACTGCGCTCTCGATTGAAGTCCAAAGAAGCCATTGAAGATGTGCGGCAGGAGACGTTCGTGCGCGTTCTCGTAACATTACGTGCCGAGAAAGGACTGAGACAGGCAGATCGACTTGGGGCATTCGTCAATTCGATCTGCAACCATGTACTTCTGGAGCATTACCGCTCCGGGAGCAAAAAGGAATCGACGCTCGACGACGAGCCGGAGACGGTTTTCATCAATCGGGAGCCCGATGCGCTTAGCCTGCTTGAAACCAAGGACCAGCAGAGAATCGTTCGGCAGATTCTAAACGAGTTGACCGAGCGGGACCGGAGCCTGCTTCGATCCGTGCTGCTCGAAGAGCGAGATAAGGATGAGGTTTGCGCGGAGCTGGGCATCAGCCGGGAGTATTTGAGGGTGCTGATACACCGCGCCAAGCAGTCTTTTAAGGTCTTCTATGTGAATCGCTTAGACGAAAAAAGACCCGGGAACCTGTAACGATAAACCATGATACGTTTTCCCATTCCGAGCACTATAGAGTTGAGGCCTTGAACCATGGATCACCATGATGCTGTCCGGCTCTCTCTGGTGGAAAAATATCTGCTGGATGAGCTGCCCCCCGAATTACGTGACGACTTTGAAGAGCATTACTTCGATTGCCAGGAGTGTGCCATCGATCTCCGCGCGAGTGCCGCGTTTCTTGACGCGGCTAAGAAGGAATTGCAGGTTTTCCCGGTCGCAAAGCCTGCGGCGGATACGGCCAGGAAGTCGCGCTTGTCGTCGCTTTGGATACCGGCGTTTGCTTTGCCCGCACTGGCGGCGTGCCTGCTCGTCATCGCGTATCAAAACATTGTGGTCTATCCACGCTTCAGGAGCGCCCTCGCAGAGTTGCGTGCCCCGGAGATTTTGGCCTCGGTTTCTCTGGCCGGTGGCAATAGCCGCGGCGGCCAGACTCCAGAGATAGTGGTGCGTCGCATGCAGTCATTTCTCATGCTCGTGGATATTCCGACACAAGACCGCTTTTCGAGCTACACTTGTTTGCTGTATTTTCCTTCGGGTTCACTTGCCTGGCGGCTTCCGGTTTCTGCCCAGTTAGCGAAAGATACTGTTCCTATAAGCGTTCCAGCAACCAATTGGGTTGCCGGCACCTATACCTTGATTGTGCAGGGAAACACAGATCGAACCCCGGCAGATGGCGGAGTCGATCTAGAGCACCAGCATTTCGACTTGAAGATTCAGGATTAAGATCACTGCATTCAGAGGGCGGCCATGCAAACAGATGTAAAGAAGGTTTTCTACTTTCACGCAGACGCCAACTCACTGGGCGGGTTTGTCGATGAGCCGTTTCGCTTCATTCCCTCGCAGGCGTCCGTGTCACTGCCTTCGGTTGGCGGCTATGCATCCGTGCGAGCGCACGATTTCAAGTTTGAGGAAGTCATCTCCTGCCGCTCTACGTACACGCACGTCGCTGGCCGGCCTATCAAGACGAATGGCCCCTGGACGGCACGGGTCACCGCCGTGGTCGAGGGACTGGATGTTCTCGGTGTGTTAACCGCGGAGCGGGCAGTGGCCCGGCTCTTCGTTGAGCATCCTGAAGACGGGGGCCCTCCCAAGGTTTCTTTTGCGGGCTCCCATTTTCATAATCTCCGGTTGCTTGGAAAAGAGGTCGCCTTCAGCCTGAATCCCACGCTTTTGCCTGCCCACCATCGAGGCGGAGATGTCTACAATGAGGACGAATCCATTCCGCCCGAGATTGAATGGTCGGCGCTTTGGGAAGTCGCGCAAAAGCAGTCCAGCGCTCTGCGTGATACTTCTGGTGTGCCCGGCTGGGCAATCGACAGGTACGGATGGCTCGGTTCGAAACAGAACCCGGAAGAGGGATACGCCATATGCTCGCTGGTGGACAGGGTCGATTCGACAGCCTCTGCCCAGGCGTACGGCCATTTTCTGGAGGTCCCCGATGTGGGAAGGTTCTTTCTCGGCGAAGCGATGATCCTGCCCCAGTCCATTCAGCTCACCCTGATTCGAGCCGAACTGGGATGCAAAACGAAGGGTCAGGCAAGCGCGGCTACAGCCAGATCCAACGGTGTTTCCTATCCGCCATAATCATCGCGGCGCTGGCCTCGTTTTCAGGCTTGTCCGGATGCCACACCGCACGGCCATCCGTTGCGCACTTTGATCCGGATACTGCATCGCGGAACATTCGCGCCGACATATTGCGCGGCAACCTGACCGTTGCTCAAAGCAACGCAGAACGGGAACTGAAACACTGGTCCAGCCGCGACGTAGAGAGAGCCATGGAATTTCGCCTCATCGATGCGGAAATCCTGGGACTTGAAGGCCGCAGTCAGGATTCGATCGCTCTGCTGAGCGACGACGATGTCGCTTATCCCGTAGTTGGCGACATTGCGATCAAGAGGAAACTGCTCTGCAGTCTGGCCCATGTCCACCTGGGACAGCCACAGCTGGCGGATCAAGAATTGCGGGAGGCCCGACAGCTTACCGAGTCCAGTCATTCCAAACTGGAAGGAGAGCTGCTTCAGACGAAAGGCATCATCGAGACACATCGCGACCAGTTTGCGGATGCCAAAAATTCTTTCCGGGAAAGCCTGGAAATCGCCCGGAAGCAGAACGACAGGTTTCTGGAGGCGAGCAACCTTCTGAATCTGGGCTGGGTTGCTTTGCACGCAGAGCACAACGACGAAGCCCTGGACTGGTTCCATGCATCGTCTCAAATCGCTCGTTCTCTTCAGGCCCGCGTTCTTCTTGAGTCAGACCTCGGCAATATCGGATGGGCGTATTACAAGCTTGGCGATTATGAGAAGGCTCTGATGAATTTCCAGCAGGCGGAAGAGCAGGCCAGGAGTCTTGGCGCGCCTGTTTCTCAAGTCAACTGGCTCAACAATGCCGGGCTATCGCTTTACCAGCTGGGTGATCTCAAGGGGGCCGAGGATTATTACAGGAGAGCACTCTCCGCGGCGCAGTCCATCGACAGTAAGGAACTGATTGCCAATACACGCAGCTCGATTGCGCTGCTTTTCTTCCAACAGGGGCAATTTGATTCCGCAAGGCTTGAGACCGACGAAGCCCTCAAATCTGCACGGTGGTTGCAGGACAAATCCACAGAGCTTGACCCCCTGTTCCTGCAAGCCCTCCTGGCTGCGCGGCAGGCAAACTCGCCGGATGCGGAGCGCATGCTGTTACAGATCCACCACGACTCGGCGGATGCGCCGTCACTGCAATGGGAGGTGGAGAATTCACTCGGCGATTTCTACGTGAGCCGCCGCCGCCCGCAACTGGCTGGGAAATGGTATCGCAAATCGATCCGGACTTTCGAAACCCAGCGCTCTTCGGTCAAGGACGAAGAACTGAAGCTGCCTTTCTTCGCCAACGGTGACGCGCTCTACCACGACTACGCCGATTTTCTCATCGAGTCCAAGAAACCAAATGAAGCGTTGCAACTACTGGACCTTGGCCGGGCAAGAACGTTGGCCGACGGGCTGGGAACAGCGAAGCCGAGTTCGCAAACATCGAAAGAATCCGTCGACGCGCAATCGGTCGCCCGTAGGCTCAATGCCATAATCCTGTTCTATTCGCTTGCTCCGGAAAAATCCTGGTTGTGGGCAGTCACAGCCAATAGCACGCGTCTCTTTGTGTTACCGAAACAGCAGGAGATTGAGGCCGGCGTTCAGCATTACCAGAAAGCGATCCTGAAATCGAGCGATCCTCTGCGTGAGACAAACGAAGACGCACGATCTCTCTACAACATCCTCGTCGCACCCGCCGCATCCATGATCCCTCGTGGCTCCAGAGTCTTCGTTATTCCGGATCGCAGTCTGAGCGGATTGAGTTTCGAGACACTGCTCGCTCCGGGAGCCGGGGGAGTCCACTACTGGATTGAAGATGTAACAGTGACCAATGCAAATTCAATCCGGCTGCTCTCGAGGGTCGACACGGGCTCTTCCATAGCTGACAGAAAAAACCTGCTGCTCATTGGCAACCCCATTTCGCCGGCTTCCGAATATGAGAACCTTCCCAATGCCTCAACCGAGATCGGCGACATCGAAAAACACTTTCCCCGGGACAGCCGGACCGTGCTCGCCCAGGCCGACGCGGTGCCGGCGGCGTATGCGGCAAACAGGCCGGATCGATTCTCTTATATCCACTTTGTCGCGCATGGCACGGCAAGCCGATTAAGCCCACTCGATTCGGCGGTGGTGCTTTCGGCATCGCCCGAGCATCCTGACAGCTTCAAGCTTTACGCGCGCGATATCGTGCATCACCCGCTGCGCGCGGAATTGGTGACCATCTCGGCCTGCTATGGCTCAGGCTCTCGCACCTATGCCGGCGAGGGGTTGGTGGGCTTATCCTGGGCATTTCTCCGCGCAGGATCGCACAACGTGATTGGCGCGTTGTGGGAGGTAAATGATGCCTCAACTCCACTACTCATGGATCGGCTCTATAGCGAGATTCAATCTGGAAGCAGGCCGGACGTGGCCCTCCGTACGGCAAAGTTGTCGCTGATTCATTCTCAGGGCGTATACCGTAAACCGCTTTATTGGGGAGCGTTCCAGCTCTATGCGGGCTCGTAACGACGGTGCGCCCTCAGCCCGGTTTCAGAAACGCCCCAAAATGTTCTGCGCTGACTTCAGACCCCGTTGCTCGTCCTATCGCCAGCAGGTTGTCGATTTGTTTGACGGCATCGAGCTTTCGTACTTCCTCAGGATTCAGATCGCCCAGCCCCACGGCCTCCAGCCCTTGTTTGCTGAGGTCGGCGTTGTAGCGCGCATACACGAAAGCGCGGCCCAGGTCACGCTCCAGAGGAATCCCGGGGACCTTCGAGACCCGCTCCATTGTCCAATCGTCCTCAGACTCGCGACAGATGAGATCCAGCAGCTCCCGGTCGATTACCGAACCGTGCGTGCATCGGCCCACCATCCGGCAATTGAGATCCTGGTCGATCGACATCGCGTTCATGAGACCGGCAGGAATGGTTGCTGCATTGCCAAGAAGGTTAGTATCCGGCGCTTCTGTTGAGGGACCCAGGTTTGGAGCATCCCCGGTACCGACCGAGATCAGCAGGAGGCTCTTTTCGCCCGTCTTCCAGCACAGCCGGTACGGCTCCTGCGTGGCCATACGGTAGAGGAGAAATGCCGGATTGTTGTACGGCGTCATGCCGCCGTCTACGAAGACGAAGGATTTCCCAGGATCACTTTCGTCCCAATTGAGAATTTCTGGCGGGAAGTATATCGGGGCAGCGGTGCTGGCCCGCACCAGTCGCCAAAGAGGGATGCGAAGGTTGCAGTCCTTCCGGTCGGGCTTGTTGTATTTCGCATCGGGGTTGCTGCTGACGGGCCAGGGCGAATCGGTCGTGGCATTGCGCGTGACGATCAAGAGCAGGCAGCGGAGATTATCTGGCGATAGATCGAGGTCCTTGTCGCCAACTACCTTGGGATCGCCCTTCTGCGGCTGATTCATCACTCTCCGTAACTTGTCCCGCAAAGGATCGGCGTTGTAGAGATTCCAAAACCGTTTCAAGAGGTGGCTCTTCTCAAACATCTCCGGCCCGGTTGAAACATAAAATTCGATCAGCTCAGCCACGGACATGCCGCGGGCCAGTCCGGCAGTCAGGATGGCTCCGGTGCTCGTGCCTCCGATGTAGTCGAACCACTCGCCTAATCGAAAATTCCCGCCTGCGCCAGTTGCTTCTCTGAGCATTTTCTCCATGCTTTCGAGAATGCCGAGCGTGATGAGCCCTCGAATGCCGCCGCCGTCCAGGGAAAGCATTCGGCGGGGGCGATCTTCTTCATACTTCTGACGCAGCGATCCCCACAGTTCGGGCCGAATCATTGCCTTGTCTCCTGCTGTATTTTTTTTTGAAAGCGCGTCGACTACATCCCTGGCCGTTCCTCACTGTACTCTACTTTCTGTTGCCTATGAGGCTCCCAGTTGCCTTCTCTTCCTTCGCGCGAGAGAATCAATCGGCCAACTCCGCCGGATGCCGCCAGTCGCTTAACTGGGGAGAGTAACAAACAAAGAGGGAACCTGGGTATATGCCGATTCAGGTGTGCTTCATGATCATGCCGTTCGGAAAGAAGTCGACGGGAGCGGAAACCGGTAAGGGTCCTGCCCAGATTGATTTCGACGCCCTGTGGGACAGGGCGCTGCGTCCGATGATTCAGGATGATCTGCATTATCTTCCCATCCGGGCAGACCAGGACGCCGGAGCATTGATTATCAAGGCCATGATCGAGCGGCTGGCGATCTCGGACCTGGTCATTGCCGACCTGACGATTCCTAACGCCAATGTTTATTACGAGGTGGGAGTAAGGCACGCTGCGCAAAAAGTGGGCTGCGTACTCATTGCGGCTGACTGGTCGAAACCGCTCTTCGACGTAGCCCAGATGCGGCGGCTGACTTATCCCTTTTCGGACGGCACGGTGACCGAGGAGAGCGCCACTGTCATCCGGGAAACCCTGAAAGACGGCATTCGACAGGTCATGAACCACATATCCCCGGTCTATGAGACGCTCCCAGGGTATCCCGCCCGCGTGAATGCCGCTCAACTGGAATCGTTCCGCGATGTAGTAGAGAAGCTGGCCCGGCTGCAGTCGGAAGTGAGCCTAGCCAGGGGATTGCCTGCGAATCTGGCTGCAACAGAGGTCAAAAGACTTGTCGACTTATATGGGGAGGACGCAGGTGCGGTCCCCAGCGTTGCCCTGGATCTCGCCGGTTTGTTGCGCGATACGCGGCAATGGGCGGCCGCTCTCAAATTCATCGATGGACTTCCTCAACGCATCAGAGAGATGCCTGTCATGCGCGAACAGCGTGCACTGGTGCTGGGAAAGAATGGCCAGATGTTGGAGGCTATCTCTGAACTAGAAACGCTCATTCGCATCGAAGGGGATAGTTCGGAGCGCAGCGGTCTCCTCGGGGGCCGATACAAGGTGTTGCATGAGACTGCCGCCGATGCGCAATCGAAGTCTCTTTATTTGAACAAGGCGATTGGCAGCTACGAGCGCGGCATGATGCTCGACCTGAACGATTATTTCCCTACATGCAATCTTCCTCGCTTGTACCGCGAGCGCAAACAGAGCGACGACGAAGAGAAGGCTGTTACGGCCGCGCGGCTGACCCTGGTGGGCTGCCAGCGCGCGATCAAACGGAATCCCGACGATCCGTGGATTCGTCCGACGCTGCTAGGAGCGGCGTTCGATGCGGGGGACGTTTTCACGGCCAGAAAGCTCCTCGACGAATACAACCAGGCCGCAGTTGCGCCTTTTCAGATCCAGTCGACCATCCCCGATTTGCGCCGGTCCCTGTCGCTCTTAGCCGATACGGAAACATCCTTCAGGCTGGCCTCGATCCTGGCTGAGTTTCAGCGCCTGCTGGACCCGAACGGAACCGTCATCGCCCTGGCAGGCAGGCGTGTTGACGCCCCGGGGACAAAAGATCGGGACCGGCGCTTCCCGCCGGAGAATGAAACCAAAGTCGCGCAGCGCATTCGCAACATGCTGGTGGCGGCGGCGAGCACCAGCGTAGTGTCTTCGGCTGCTTGTGGCGCGGACATCCTCGCTCTCGAAAGCGCAGCGGAACTGGGCCTGAGCCGCCGCGTGGTGCTCCCCTTCTCGCGAGCGCGATTTCGCTCCACCTCGGTCACCGATCGCGGCGACGAGTGGGGCCGTCGCTTCGATACGATTGTGGCAGATCTCGACAAGGAAGACATTATTGAGCTGGACCTCGAGGGCAGCGACGACGAGGCTTACGCCGCCACGAATGTCAGGATACTGGACGAGGCCGCGGCCATGGCGACGAACGCAAATCAGCGTGCCCTGGCAGCGGTCGTCTGGAATGGACTGACCAGGGGTGCATCCGATCTGACCGACGCATTCAGGCGGCTCGCAACAGAAAAAAAGCTTGAAACTATCGCAGTTCCGACTTTATGAGTATTTCGGCGGAGAGAATAACGCCGGGGATGAGAGGGCATCCCCTACAGCTTGTCGCCCCGCTTAGCCTGCTTGCGAAAGAACATTCCCGCCGCAAGAAACAATGCCGAGATCGCAGTCGCCAGCAACCCGCTCCCGAGTTCACGGTGGTGCAGGCTCAACGCGGCGTCCAGGAACCAGGCCGCGGCGCCGACGAACCATATCCAATATAGATTTCGACCCATTCCGGCCTGATAAGCACCCCGCTTCACGCTCGCCACCTGAAACAATTGTGCTTGACTGCTGCTGTGTTTGACCAGAACCGAAATCGATGCAACGGCCTACTCCACCACACAAATCAGACACTTCAAATACTCCGTCTCCGGAATCGTCAACACCACGGGATGATCCGCAGCCGCCCCGCGCCGTTCAAGCAAACGCACCCGACGCCGTGCATCACCCGCCGCTAAGGCCACGACGGCTGTAAAGTCAGCCAGCGAAACATGGTGCGAACAGGAGCAGGTTACAAGAATTCCGCCTGGACGCAGCATCCTGAACGCACGTAAATTCAGCTCCTTATAGCCGCGCAAAGCTCCCTCAACTGCACGCTTTGATCTGGCGAAGGCCGGCGGATCAAGAACGATCGTGTCGTAGACTGCTCCGGAGTCGCTCCAGTCGCGCAGCAGGTCGAAAGCGTTCGCCTCGACCCAATCCACCTCGGAGTGCTTCAGCAACCCTCGATTGGCTCCGAGATTCCGCTCGGCTACTTCAAGGGCGGAGCGCGACACATCGATTCCCGTCACACGCGGGCACGACTGCGCCAGATGCAGTGCGAATCCACCCTGATAGGTACAAACATCGAGCGCCTCGCCATGGGCGTAACTCGCGGCGGCTGCATAGTTCTCGCGCTGGTCGAGAAACGCTCCGGTCTTTTGTCCGGCACTGGCGTCGTAATGAAAATTCAGGCCGTTGAACCGGAAAAGGATATGGATCGCGGGCTCTCCCCGCGCATAGAGTGGCGGCCCATCCAGGGGCGCGCTCAGTTGCTCGAGCTCCCGGATACGCGCGTCTGGCCGCTCGACGATGGTCGCCGGATCGAGCGCTTCTTGCAGGGTTTTAGCGATTAGGATACGAACCGCCTCATTGTCCAGGGCCTTGGCAAGCAGTTGCAGGATGACCAGCTCGCCGTACTTGTCCACTATGATGCCAGGCAGCGCATCGGCTTCGCTGAACACCAGGCGGCAGGCATTTGTATCGGCGCCGGAAAGAATCTGCTTACGCTGCGCAATAGCCGCGCGAATCCGTGTGCCGATCAGCTCCAGCCATTCCGCCTCGCTCGCAATCAGCTCGGTTGAAACCAGCCGCAAAGCGATCTCCGAAGCAGGGCTATAAAGCGCCATACCCAGCAAAATCCCGCGCTGGTCCACCACGGGGAGCAACAGCGGAGCATCGTCCGGAACCCCTAGCACATCCGATCGGTAAACCCACACATGCCCAGCTCGCAGCCGGTCGGCAGCTCGGCGGGAGATGACAGCGGCAGGTCCTTGGCCCGTAGCTTTCTTCTCCACCTTTGGTCCTGCCTGATCAACAGGCGCGTGAACCCGCTTCTTTGCTGCCTGAAACCCACTGGAGCGCCGCCGTTTCGCATCGTTACTGGTCATTGGAATGCACCGCAGCCATCTTCGCATAAGCGACAGCGCATATAATGAGATATGGCAACCGCCCACGCCACCTCACTGACGGCTGAGGAAAGTCCCGAGATCTTTGCGAATAAATTCCGCAAGCTGCTGGATGTGGTGCGCGCCAATCGTCCCGGCGACGACCTCGATGTCATCCGCAAAGCCTGGGACTTCTGCCTAGAGCACCACAAAGGGCAAAAGCGCCTCTCCGGCGAACCATATGTTCTGCACCCTCTTGAAGTCGCCCTCGTTCTTGCGGAGATGAAGCTCGATTCAACGGCCATCGCCGCCGGGCTTCTGCACGATGCGGTCGAAGATACGCCCGTTACCACAGAAGACATCACCGCAAAGTTCGGCGAGCAGGTCGCGCACATCGTCGAAGGCGTCACCAAGATCGATAAAATTCAGTTTGCGAACCGCGAAGACCGGCAGGCGGAAAATGTCCGCAAGATGCTGCTGGCCATGGTCAGCGACGTGCGTGTGGTTCTCATCAAGCTGGCCGACAGGCTGCACAACATGCGCACGCTCGAGCATATGTCGCCGGAAAAGCAGCAGAGCATCGCGCGCGAAACGCTCGACATCTATGCGCCGCTTGCACATCGCCTGGGCATGGGCAAGGTACGCGGCGAGCTCGAGGATCTCTCCTTCCGCTATGTCGATCCATTCACCTACGAGCAGGTCCACGAGGCAGTCGAGGCACGGCGCAAAGAGGGCGAGCAGTTCCTCTCCGGTGTTGAAGGGCTGCTCATCGAGAAGCTGCGTGAAAATAACATCAAGGCGCGCGTTGAGTGGCGAATCAAGCGCCTCTTCAGCATCAACCAGAAGCTGCAGAAATCGAAGATCTCCGTCGATCAGGTTTATGACCTGCTCGCGCTGCGCGTCATTGCTGCGAGCGTGCCGGATTGCTACGCCATCTTCGGCCTCATTCACAGCATCTGGCGGCCTGTTCCAGGACGCATCAAAGATTTCATCGCCATGCCCCGGCCGAATTTGTATCAGTCGCTGCACACAACTGTGATGGGCGAAGGTGGCCACCAATTCGAAGTGCAGATTCGCACCGAGGAAATGCACCGCATCGCCGAAGAGGGTATCGCAGCGCATTGGAAGTATAAGGCCAACGGCTCTCCTATCAGTGCGCGCGACGAACAGCGTCTCGCTTGGGTCCGGCAGCTCGTCGAATGGCAGCGCGAGATGACCGATCCCAACGAGTTCCTCTCGACGCTGAAGATCGACCTCTATCCCGAAGAGGTCTACACCTTCACGCCGAAAGGTAAGGTTGTCGTTCTGCCCAAGGACGCGAGCCCCCTCGACTTCGCCTACTCCATCCACACCGAGGTCGGCAACACCTGCGTGGGCGCCAAGGTGAACGGACGCATCGTTCCGCTGCGTTCGAAGCTGCGCAACGGCGACATCGTCGAAGTGGTGACGCAGAACGGCCATACGCCCAGCCGCGACTGGCTCAGCTTTGTGAAGAGCGCGCGCGCCCGGAACAAGATCAAACACTGGCTGAATGAGCATCAGCGCGAGCGCGCCATTGAAATCGGCCGCAAGCTGCTCGAACGCGAAGCCCGCAAGTACAAGATTGCGCTCTCGAAGTTCGATGAGTCGGACTACGCGCGTATTGCCGCCGACCACAGCGTGGCCACGCCGAACGATTTAATGGCTGCCATCGGCTTCGGCAAGTATTCGGCGCGCCAGGTACTCAATCGCCTTAGTCCCGGTATCGTCAGCCAGCCCGGCTCCGATCAGGAGCCCTCCAGCGACGGCGGGGTGTCTGACGCGGTAAAGCGCGTCTCTCTGTCGAGCAACGCCGACTCTCTCCAAGTCGAAGGCCAGAACGAGCTGCTCGTCTACCGCGCACGATGTTGCAATCCGATTCGTGGTGAGGAAATCGTCGGCTACGTTACGCGCGGCAAAGGTGTGGCCGTGCATGCGCGCAGCTGTCCCAACGTGCAGAATCTGCTCTACGAGTCCGACCGCCGCGTCTCTGTCGAATGGGCTCGTCCCGCTGAAGAAGCTGCCGGACGTCGTCCAACCTATCCTGTAAAACTGACTATCTTCTGCGATGACCGGACCGGGATGCTCAAGGAGCTAACGGCCATCATCAGCGATGAAAACACGAATATCCGCACCGTCGATTCGGGTCCCGGTCCCAACGACGAGGCCATCGTTGAATTTGTGGTGGAAACCGAAGATGTTCGCCACCTGACGCGCCTTGTGCAGGGCTTGCGCCGTGTCCCCGGTGTCCGCGAAGTGCAGAGATCGCAAAAGCTGTAACGAGCCATACCCCGGCATTTGCCTCACCCGCACTCTTCCAAGCACAATCACTTCATGAGCTCGTCGAAGATCGCCGTCTCCACCCAGAACACTCCTGCCGCCATCGGGCCCTACTCACAGGCCATCCGCATCGGCGATCTCATTTACACCTCAGGACAGGTTGCGCTCGATCCCGCAACCGGACAGATCGTTTTCGGAGGCATTGCCGAGCAGACCACGCGGGTGCTCGAAAATCTCAAAGCGGTTCTCGAAGCTGCAGGCACGGACCTGTTTCATGTCGTCAAGACTGTTGTCTTTCTCAAGGACATGAATGATTTCGCCGCCATGAACGCGACCTACGGCAAATATCTCGCACCCGAGGGCACAGTTGCTCCGGCCCGCTCCACGGTTGAAGTCGCGCGGCTTCCCAAGGACGCGCTGGTGGAGATTGAAGTGATCGCGCACCTGTAACGGATTGGATACCAGGCTCATCTAAAGGGAGGGAGAATCTGATGACTGAGACTAAAGTAGAAAAAATTCAAAAGACCGACGCCGAATGGCGGGCGCAGCTCACGCCTGAGCAATACCACATTACCCGGGAGAAGGGCACCGAGCCTGCGTTCACGGGGGCGCTTTATCGGAACCACGACGACGGCATCTACCGTTGCATCGCCTGCGATGCGGAACTCTTTAAGTCGGACGAAAAATTCGAATCCGGCTCAGGCTGGCCAAGCTTCTGGGAGCCTGTAAGTCCCGACGCCGTCGAAAAACACGAGGACAATAACTACGGCATGCGCCGGGTTGAAGTTACCTGCGCGCGCTGCGGCGCGCATCTGGGCCACGTTTTTCCGGACGGTCCCAAGCCGACTGGTCTGCGCTATTGCATCAACTCAGCGGCGTTGAATTTTGAAAAAGCGAAGTCCTGAAGTGGCAATCCGCAGCCGCCTGATGAAGGGATTCATCCGCGGCTTCGTCGTTTTTGTTTCTTTGGCGTTGATCTGCATGCCTCGAAACGGCGTGGCAATTGCCTTCCCGGCGCCATGGTCGGATCCTGTTGCCAGTTCCCGGACCCTCCACATCGGCGGGTCTTCGATCCAGGTCGACTTCGGCCCGGGCACGACTGATCTTCCTCCGGATCGGATCGTGCAATGGGTTGAGAATGCTGCCAAATCCGTCACCGTCTACTACGGCAAATTTCCAGTTCCCAGAGACCGCATTCTCGTCGAGTTTGCGGCGGGCGATCGGGGAGTGGGGCACGGCACAACCTGGGGTGGCGTGGGCGGATTTCCTGCCTTCACCCGAGTGCGGGTAGGCCAGCACACCACCCAGCAGGAACTCGACGACGACTGGTTGATGACGCACGAGCTGATTCACACCGCCTTCCCCAGTATGAACGATGACCAACATTGGATTGAAGAGGGACTATCGGTTTACGTGGAACCCATCGCGCGGGTGCAAAACGGTCTGCTTCGTCCTGAGAAGATATGGCGCGATATGGCGCGCGATATGCCCCAGGGCAATCCGGGGGCTTCCGACCGCGGCCTCGACCAGACGCATACCTGGGGACGAACGTACTGGGGCGGTGCGCAGTTCTGCCTCTTGGCCGATGTCATGATTCGGAAGCAGACCCACAACCAGAAGGGACTTCAGGATGCTCTCCGCGCGATCGTCGCCGCCGGAGGAACGATCGATCAGGACTGGCCCCTCACGAAGGCATTCGCGGTGGGCGACAAGGCGACAGGCACGCATGTGCTGACAGAACTGTACGAGCAGATGCGCGACACGCCGAAACCGGTGGATCTCGATACGTTGTGGAAGGAGTTGGGCGTCGAGCGAGACGCGGAAGGTGTGCGCCTGGATGACAGCGCGCCGTTTGCGAACATCCGCAAAGCGATCACCGTGGCGCCGCGAGGGTGAAGGTAAACCCAAGACCATAAAAAAGCCCAGGGATTCAGACCCCCCGGGCCTTCCAGAATAGCTGGAACTATGCCTTAGCGACTTTGCCGCTCTTGATGCAGCTGGTGCAGACACGCATTCTCTTCGCGCCGCCTTCGACCTTGGCTTTCACCGGGCGAAGGTTCACGCTCCAGCGCCGGCGAGTAACGTTGTGCGCATGCGAAATATTGTTTCCGAACTGCGGGCCTTTGCCGCAGATTTGACAGACATGAGCCATGACAAACTCCGAACTCTGAATTGTTCGCGCAGACTGCGGTTGTTCGCGCATTCTCACACAGGCATCCTACCGCGGAGAAAGCGGGCAACCTATAGATGGAAAATCATCTTCGCGCCGAGCTCTTATTCTACTCCAATTTAGCCTGGTCTATCAACCTATCCTATGGCCGACGCCCAGGGAGCGGGCTTAAAGCTGCTGCCCTCAGTGAGTGCCTGTCCCGCTTAAGTGAAAGTCCACAAGACCCGCAGACGTACTGAGCCAGATGCGCCCCATATTTCACCCGTCCTGGTGGGCGAAAAGTTCACGATGAAAGTGCACGAATCCCCAGGAGCTAAGCCCTCCCTGCCGTCCTTCAAGTGACACGTGCCAGCATCGAGGTTAAAGTGCCTGATGCCGGCAGCGCCTCCCGGTGATCGATTGGCTTGTCGTTCCGACCTCGACATCTCCGATCTGGACATCTTCGAAGGTTGCGTCAGGTGGCACGATCCTGATTCCCTCAGCAGCGAGGCACCAGTGTCGGTTCTTCTTCAGATCGCTCTCGCTGATCGAATACTTGCGGCGATCGCAGACCGGACTGAGGATATACGCCGGAGATGACCCATCGCGGCCGTCACACCGGCACCTAATGATTTGCCCCGAATCATTAATTCCCAAAGCACCTACTATGTAAACCGGCGCTCCGGCCGGGACCAGATGAAGCCGTGGTTGTCTGATCCTCCAGCAATTTGGCGAAAGTCGTTGATACCGCCCGCAGCCCCGCCTTGACCATTCACGAGCGAACAGATTGGCTTGACGTGATTATCCGTGTAGAGAAGGCACAAGAGTCCGGCCCGAAATCCACCTCCCCGGTGACTGCACCCAGCTGGTTGATTCCATAAGCAGCCAAGGCGTCGCATTCGGTGGCGAGGGAATGGTTGTGACGGTAAATCTTTGCGCATTTGCCGTGGGTACGATGGTCAGAACAAAGAGGAGAGAGTAATCGAAGAGCCTGAAAGGGCGCATAGGGGAGTCCCTACGCACAGCCCCACTTGAAGGGCTGAACGCGCCGAATAATACGCCGATTGAATTAAACCATGCAGCGAATATTCCGCCGATTGCGTGTTGTTGAAATCCAGACCGAAGCATTGACCTTGGCCCCTCCAACCGGTAAAATCAAATGGTTTGGCGATTCTGCCTGTTGCTCTGCCGTATCCCTGTTTTTATTCTCTGGTATAGGGACGGCTGGCTCACTCCTGATGGATTTGAGTTTGAGCGCGCCGCAAAAGAGCGAGCATGTATCCGCCCAGCTTAGATTAAGATTCGCGTTCGCCGCATTGGACGCCGGAGGAAGTATGTACGCGGTTATCCGCACTGGTGGAAAGCAATATCGTGTCGCCCCGGGCGACGTTGTCAAGATTGAAAAAGCCGCCGCTCACGAGAACGGCAGTATTGAGTTCAGCGAAGTGCTCGCAGTTTCCGGCGACGCAGGCTCGGTCGCCAAACCCTCTTCGGCGAAGGTGCTCGCCACCGTTCTGAACGAAGGGCGCGCGGCCAAGATACTTGTCTTCCACTACAAGCGGAAGAAGCAGTACAAGAAGCTGCAGGGCCATCGCCAGGATTACACCCAGGTTCGGATCGACTCGATCCAGGTAGACGGAAACACCTACAGCGCGGCGAAGTAGCGCTTATCAACCACGGCTGGCCCGCAGGCCGCCACGAAGGACTGAAGAAATGGCACACAAAAAAGGTCTTGGAAGTTCGAAAAACGGCCGCGACTCAAATGCTCAGCGGCTTGGAGTGAAAGCTTTCGGCGGCCAGCTGGTCACCGGCGGCTCCATCATCGTGCGGCAGCGTGGAACACCGCTCAAGCCGGGCCTGAACGTCGGCCGCGGCAGCGACGACACGCTCTTCGCCAAAATCGATGGCCGTGTCAAGTTTGTCGATCGCGGACGCTCAGGCCGCTTTGTCGCCGTTGAGCCCGTCTTGGCATCGCCTGTCGCCGAGTAAACCCAAAAGCCGCTCAGATGCGATCAAAAAGCAAAAAGCCTCGAATCGCTCGGGGCTTTCGCTTTTCCTGTTGCTGCTGCTTAGCTTACGCCGATGGAATTCTTCGTCAGGACCTTGTCCACAACCTTCTCGACATCCTGAAGGAAGAACGCTCCCGACTGACCCACGGCAACATGCGGCGTGCTGTGACCCAAAGCGCTGGCAATCTCGTTCCAGCGGATCAGCGACGACGAGACGGGCAGAGTCATGGCTTCGCGTTCCGCTTCCGGCTCTGGCAGCAGGAAGTAAGTCATCCAGCCGGCCAAAACGCCGGTAACAACCACCTGAAGGACGAGATTGATGTTTACGTCCAGGATGGAGCTCCGCGTCGCCACCACGGAGAGAATCAACTCCATCGCGGCCTGCACTCCAAATCCCAGGGCAATTCCGAAGGCCATACTGCGGAAGGAGCGCCCCAGGCGATGAATAAACAGCGCGAGGAAGGCCAGCAGGCAAAGCTGGAGAATGCTCACACAACGCATTACCTGAAACCCTATCGCCATCAGACCCGCACCCACGCCCTTCACCGGAAAGGCAGAGCTGACGGAGATGATTACAGAAATAATCGCGACCCAGCGAAAGGCAAGGAGCCCGAAGCGGCGAATGCCGGGGACGGGTTCTGTAACATGGCAGAAAATTTCCTGAATGACGAAAAAGATCGTGATCGCACTTAGAGTGTAGACCGACCAGTAGGTGTAGAAATACACCGAATACTGGACCGTGTTCTCGATGGAGACAACGCGGTGAAGGTTGAGGATGATCTCCAGGACCACCGCGGAGCCAGCCCGCAAGGCCAAATAAGTCCTCATCGCTGGAAAGCGCTTGGACATCCCTGATTTCAGAAAGAAGATCAGCGCAAGACAGATCAGGACAGGTTCAGCGAACTCCAGGATGTTCATCGAAACTGCGGTCCATTGCATAACGTTCACCCGACTCAGGCATAAGAATAGCCGGAATCGGAGAACATCTCAATGCAACACTTGACCTTCGACCTACAACCTTCGTCCTTTGAGCTACAACCTTCGTGTTAAAACCGATTACCGGCCATGAAGTTTGCAGCTTGTGCCGGGCTCACAGACCGGGGCGGGCATAGCCCCGCTCACAGCCAGGCGACTCACGGTGAGCGTCTGCGCTTTGGCAGAGTGGCTGGAGGCGACGCCGGCAACTACACCGGCCATGGCGAGACAGAAAACGGAAGCGCGAATGATGAGTTTCATAGTTAGTAACTCCGGGGAAGTTTAGCAAAAAATTGTCTAGCAATTCTTTACAATTTAGTGTATCGTCGAACTGTGCTATAAGTCTAATCTTTTTAATTACTATAGAGAATATCAAACAGCGCCGTTACTGAGGTCACCAGTAAACAACTGACCGGTAATCTTTAGAGTTGCCTGAATTGCCCTCCTAAATGCCCTCCTTTCCACCGCTCCCTAAGCCCCCCCACGTGTTATAATTGACTCAAGATTCAAGGGCTGAAACCCGTTCGCTTTCAAGCTTTTATTCCTCGTGAACCGTCCCGGGATCCGAAGCGTTCTCAAGGTTTCGCTCACCGGAGTTTCATGCCACTCAAAGAGCTCGATTCAACGACAACCTTAGCCTTCGCTGAGGCCGATCCATCCCCCAACGGCAAGCCGAATGGCAGCTATACCGGCGACAACATTAAAGTCCTTGAAGGACTCGAAGCCGTTCGCCTGCGCCCGGCAATGTATATCGGCTCGACCGGTGAGATGGGGCTGCATCACCTGGTTTACGAAGTTGTCGACAATTCCGTTGACGAGGCATTGGCCGGTTATGCAAGCAAGATCGATGTCGTCATCCATGTTGATAACTCCATCACCGTCGTGGATGACGGGCGCGGCATTCCTGTCGATGAAATGACTTTGGACAACGGCGAAAAGATGCCGGCAGTCCAAGTGGTGCTGACCAAGCTTCATGCAGGCGGAAAATTTGACGCATCCACTTACAAAGTCTCTGGCGGTCTGCACGGAGTGGGCGTCTCCTGTGTCAACGCCTTGAGCGAAGCCTTCGATGTCGAGATCTGGCGCGAACACACATTCGAGCAGGATTACGCGCGTGGCATCCCCACATCGAAGCTGCGCCAGACCGGCACCACAAAACGGCGCGGAACCAAGGTTCACTTTCTGCCCGATCGATCCATCTTCACCGTCACGGAGTATAACTACGACACCTTGGCGCAACGGCTGCGCGAACTCGCCTTCCTGAACAAGGGCCTGGAGATTACGCTTACCGACGAGCGCACCACCGACGCGAAAACCGGCGAGGCCAAGCGTACCGAGTTCAAGTACGCCGGCGGCATCGCCGAGTTCATCAAGCACATCAACCGTGGTAAACAGGTTTTGCACGACAAGCCGATCGTGATGGAAGGACTGCGCGATGGCGTCGATATGGAGATCGCGCTTCAATACAACGACAGCTATTCGGATACGGTCTTCTGCTTCGCCAACAACATCAACACCGTCGACGGCGGCTCGCACCTGTCTGGATTCAAGACCGCGCTTACCCGCACCATCAACTGGGCCGGCCAGCAGCTCGGCCTCTTCAAAGACGTGAAGGAAAACCTCTCCGGAGACGATGTTCGCGAAGGCCTCGTCGCGGTCATCAGCGTCAAGCTGTCGCAGCCGCAGTTCGAAGGCCAGACCAAGGGCAAGCTGAACTCCGACATCGCCGGCACCGTGCAGGCGCTGGTCAACGAAAAGCTCGGCATGTTCCTTGAGCAGAATCCGCCCGTCGCCAAAAGGATCATCAACAAGGCCATCGAGGCGGCGCGCGCGCGTGAAGCCGCTCGCAAGGCCCGCGACCTTACCCGTCGCAAGGGCGCGCTCGACGGCGGCGGACTACCCGGCAAGCTCGCCGATTGCAGCGAACGCCAGCCCGAGCGCTGCGAACTCTATCTCGTCGAGGGCGAGTCCGCAGGCGGAACCGCCAAGCAGGGCCGCGATCGCCGCTTCCAGGCCATCCTTCCGCTCAAAGGCAAAATTCTCAACGTGGAGAAGGCCCGCTATGACAAGATGCTGGGCCACGAAGAAATCCGCGCCATGATTACGGCGCTCGGAGCCGGTATTGGCAAGGATGACTTCGATCCCGCGAAGCTGCGCTACGGCAAGATCATCCTCATGACCGACGCCGACGTCGACGGATCGCATATTCGCACGCTGCTACTGACCTTCTTCTTCCGGCACATGAATGAGCTCATCAAGCGCGGCCACATCTACATTGCGCAGCCGCCGCTCTACAAGATCAAGAAGGGCAAATTCGAACAGTACATCAAGGACGATCGCGAGTTCGTCAAAGTGATGGTCAAGCGCGCCTCCGACGGCATGATCGTCCGCTATGGCGAGAACGCCAGCAAGCTCGAGGGTGCCGCACTCACGAAATTCATGGGCCAGCTGAACGAGTATCTGGGATTCTTCGAGAAGGTTAATAAGCGCCTGCGCAACGAAGAGATCACAACGCTGCTCGCCCGTCGGGAACTGATCCGCCGCAGCGATTTTGAAGGTGAGGTGGGCACTCCGCCGACGAAACTCAAGGCTTTGCATGGCGACCTTGAAAAGATACAGAAGAAACATCAGTTCAAATCGCTCACGCAACCCCTCTTCGACGAAGAGCACCAGACCTGGTCGCTCAGCTTTGCCGACGCGCAAGGAGCCGTGCGCCGCATCGACTGGACGCTCGCTTCATCGCCGGAATATCGCCAGATGATGGCCAAATACGCACAGATCAAGGAAGCGCTCGAGCCACCCTACCTCATCGAGTACGCCTCGAAGACCGCGGCGACACCCGAGCCGGAAGAGGCCGAAAGCGAGACTGCGGTCGAAGTCGAAGCAGGCAGGCCCGCACCCAAGCGCTCCAGCCGCGCGTCACAGGAGCCGGTCGAGAAGCAGACCCCTCAGGAGCTTTTCGAACACGTCATTGAGCAGGGTCGTCGCGAGTATCAGGTGCAGCGCTACAAAGGGCTGGGCGAAATGACCTCCACGCAACTGTGGGAAACCACGATGGACCCCGAGCGCCGCACGCTTCTCTCCGTCAAGCTCGAAGACATCGCCGAGACCGAGGCCATCTTCACCACGCTTATGGGTGAAGATGTTGAAGCCCGCCGCAAATTCATTGAAGAGAATGCGCTCGACGTAAAGAATCTGGATATCTAAGGCACACCCTATTCGCAGCGTTCATGGCCCTCTCCAAAAGAGGAGGTACAGGTGGTATGGAAGTATTCTCGCTGAGGTTAAGGCGGTCTACAGGGCCGAAGCAGTTCCACTCTGCTGTGCTATCGAGTTTGCAGGGCGTCGCGGCGGTTGCCATTCTCATCCGCACCGCGTGGCCGTCCCCCCCAGCTCCGCACGTTGACCCTTGGCGCGCTCGCGTTTCTTTTGCTGGTCGTCCTGGCGTTGCATCGGCTCTGGAGGTTCCACAAGGTGGCTTATCCCAAGGCGGAAGCCGGTGACCAGGCTACGACGCAGGCGCTGAACACAAACATGAAGACACACCTTTGGGCCAATGTCGGATTCCTGCTTCTGGCCCTGGTCGTCTTCCAGTTCTCCCTGCTTGTCAAATAGAGTGGAATCTCTGATCTGTGCTGCGTGAAGAACCTGGACATTTAAGAGCAATTCTGCGGAGAAAATAGGGCGGCCGCCTTTTATTTGCACATGCACCGCCCCGATTGCTGCCCTCCCAATCTGTCATCTGATCACTGCCGTTTCTGATACGTAACCGCTCCCTGAACCAGCACCTGCTCTACATGACTGGTGTACTCAAAGGGATCGCCGTCGAATACTACGACGTCTGCATCCTTGCCCTTTGCCAGCGATCCGATTTTGTCGTCGATACCCAAAATCTTCGCGGCGGAGATCGTCATCGCCCGCAGCGCCGGCTCCATTCCCAGCCCGTTCGCCACCGCGATCGCCGTTTCAAACAACAGGACGCGGCTCTTCGGAACATACCCTTCATAGCCGGTCATAATAGCGATGGGAATCCCGGCCTGTTGCAGCAGCTCCGCATTCTCATAGGTCGCGTTCGCCGTCTGCAAATTCTCGAACGGCTGCGTGATCGCGCCAACCAGGCACGGCACGCCGGCCTGCCGAATCTTGTCGCGAATGAGATACCCTTCGGTGACCGAGGCCAGCATGTACTTCAGGTGAAACTCGGTACCGATGCGAATGGCTGTATCGATGTCATCGGCGCGATAGACGTTGAAGATGGCCGGAGTCTTGCCCGATGCCACGCCCGCCAGCGCGGCTAGCTTCGTGTCCAGGGTGGGTCGCTTTGCGGGATCGCTCTTTTCCAGCTTCCACTTATCCCACCGCTCCTGATACTGCGTTGCCTGGAGCAGAGCCTCACGAATCATCTCCGCGGTCTTCATGCGTGTCACAGGGGCTTTGTGTTTACTCCCGTAAACTTCTTTGGGCGTATCACCGAGATTGAATACCATGGCTGAGTTAAGCTTCAATGTCAGCTGATCGACCGTACGGAATGGCGAATTCGGACCGGCCGTTTTGAAGATTCCTGCGGTTCCCGCAATCGGATTCCTGGGGCCGGGGGTCACCTGCAGAGTCGTTACGCCATAGGCATTCACATACTGATAGAGCAGATCCTCAGGATTGAGGCTGTCGCGCACATTCACGTCCGCGGTGTTAGGATCCGTCGACTCGTCCTGGTCCTGATCGGCAGGAATGTTGTATGCGCCGGAGACCCCGGTTGAAGTGTAGGCATCGATCAATCCCGGCGTGACATAGGCGCCGTGGATCACCTGATACCCCTTGGGCACCTTGATGTCCGCTCCCGCGCGCACATCTTCAATCTTGCCGTCGCGGATCAACACCAGCCCCGGACCTCCCTGTGGGTCTGCATCCATTGTGTAAAGATGGTCCGCGACCACGGCGTAGTTCTCAGCCTGAGACAGGGCCACGACCGCCAACACTGACATGAGCAAAAAGAGTCCTCGTTTCACTGGCCACCCCCCTGCGGCTGCGGATACCGGCTGATAACGTTGAAGCCGCCTGTCGCATAGCGAAGGTCAACGGGATTGCTGCGGTCGAATACTTTTCCTCCCTCGATCCACGTTTCCAGAACGTGCGTGTATACGCTGAGTGGAGGTCCGCTGAGCACGATGAAATCCGCATCTTTGCCGCGCTCCAGGCTGCCTACGCGGCCCTGAAGATCGAGCATCTCCGCCGGATAGATCGTCAGACCTTTCATGGCCGCGTCCTCACTCATCCCGCCTCGAACGGCCAGCGCGGCTGAGCGCAATAACAGGCGTGAGTTGGTGATGGGATCGTCGGTATTGAAGGCCACCTTCACGCCTGCCTTTTCCAACCTGGCCGGACAGCTGATGCTGAAGTTGATCGTCTCCGGCTTGCCACCCGGCGCATCGATCATCGTAAAGGTCACGCCGATATGGCGCTTTGCCAACTCATCAGCGACATCGCACGATTCCGTCCCGTGGTGCACCACCACCCGATAGTGAAATTCGTCTGCCAGTCGAAGCACTGTCATCACGTCATCGGCGCGGTGGGTATGATTATGGACAACACGCTTGCCGTCGAGGATCTGGCCGACCGCCTCCAGGCCAAGGTCGCGATCGGGCGCCTTGGCCGTCTTGTCGTTCGCGGTAACGGCCTTGTTATAAGCGTCCCATTTGGCTTTATAGTCCTGCGCCTTTGCGAAGATGCCGCGCGCCAGGGCAGCCGTCGCCATGCGCGTCATTGGAGCCTGCTCGCGCGAGCCGTAGTTTTTCGGATTCGTCCCGTTCGCCATCTTCATGCCGCCAATCGTGCCCGGAATCAGCATCTGCTCGATGGTCGTCCCGCGCAGCTTCACATAAGCCGTCTGGCCGCCCATCACATTGCCGCTGCCGGGCATGATGTTCGCCGTTGTGATGCCGCCCGCGGTCGCCATCCGAATATTGGGATCGGCCGGATCGATGGCATCGAGCGCGCGCAGTGCTGGCTGGATAGGGCCACTCCCCTCATTTGCATCTTGGGAGTCGGAGACAGTCGGGTTAGGATCGATACCAATGTGTGAATGAGAATCGACAATGCCGGGCATGACAATCTTGCCGGCAGCATCTTTGACTGTTGCACCTGGCGGAATCTCAACTTTGCCCTGTTCGCCGACGGCGACGATCTTGCCGCCCTTGACGACCATCACGCCACGCTCGATCGGAGGCGAGGTGATCGGCAGAATTCTAGCGCCTTCGACCACCAGCACGTTCTCATCGCGGGCCGTCTGTGAACCGGCCGCCGTCGACCGAAACGCTGCTCCCAGACACACTGCCGCCATCAAAACAACTTTCGTTTTCTGCATGTCAACCATCCAGTTTTCGATTGCCCCGCGAGTATACTGCCATTTCACCCGTTTCAATAAGCTTCATTTTTTAAGGATGGTTCACGCATAATGCCCGGAACTGCGTCTTCTAAAATCAGGTCCTCCGCGTCCTCGATTGGCATCGACCGTCGAGCCTTCCTCACCATCTCTGCCCGGTTCGGCCTTGCTTCCACACTTTTTCCCGGAGCCCTATACACCTTAGCCGCGCAAGCTCAATCAGCGAGCCCCGCAACAAGTAAGGATCTTCCGAAGATCACGCCTGAAATGATCGACGCAGCTGCCTCGCTCGCCGGAATTACGATCACATCCGATCAAAAAGCGATCATGCTTGACGGCCTCAACGAGCAGCGCTCTGGATACAGCGCAATCCGCACACTTAACCTGCCTAACGAAGTTCCCCCGGCCTACATCTTTGATCCTCTACCGCCGGGCGCAAAAATAAACACCGAGAAGCAGGAGCCTGTCTACAGTAATGTTATTGTGTCGTTGCCGAAGAAACTCGACCACCTGGCCTTCGCGACCATCCCTGAGCTTGCCGATCTCGTGCGCACGAGAAAGGTCTCATCGCTCGACCTCACGCAGATGTACATCGCGCGCCTGCGCAAATACGATCCCTTGCTACACTTCGCCATCACCATCACCGAAGACCGCGCTCTCGCTCAGGCCCGCGAAGCCGACTCGGACATTTCCACAGGAAAATATCGCGGTCCGCTGCATGGCCTGCCCTGGGGCGCGAAGGACCTGCTTGCCGTGAAGGGCTATCCCACCACCTGGGGAGCAGGTGGATTCGAAAAGCAATCCATCGACGCCGACGCGACCGTTGTCCAGCGTCTCGACGAAGCTGGTGCCGTGCTCATTGCCAAGACCACACTGGGCGCGCTGGCCATGGGGGACAAATGGTTTGGCGGACGTACACGCAATCCCTGGAACCCGAAGCAAGGTTCGAGCGGTTCGTCAGCCGGTTCGGCCTCCGCTACCTCGGCCGGCTGCGTAGCCTTTGCGATAGGCTCGGAGACACTCGGGTCCATCTCCTCGCCCTCCACGCGCTGCGGCGTCACTGGCCTTCGCCCCACCTTTGGATTCGTGCCACGCACCGGTGCCATGGCGCTCAGTTGGACCATGGACAAGCTCGGCCCTATCTGCCGCGCCGTCGAAGACTGCGCCATCGTCCTCACCGCCATCTATGGCCCTGACGGGCACGATCTGGCCACTCGCGATGCGGCCTTCAACTGGAACGTCGACTACGACTGGAAGTCCCTGCGCGTCGGATACATCGCGAGTGAGTTCGAACCCGATAAACCGCCAGCTCCGCTAGAGAAACAGGCCGAGCCTGCTACTGCCGAAGCAAAGAATAAGCGCGAAGCGCACGAACGCGAGATGGCTGCCTCTCGCGTGCGCCGCGCCTACGACCGCAAATACGATCTGGCGGCACTCGACAGGCTGCGCTCCATGGGCGTGAATCTAATCCCCGTCACACTGCCCGATCTGCCTTACGGCGCGATGACCTCGCTGCTCACTGCCGAAGCCGCCGCCGCCTTCGACGAACTAACCATGACGGGCCGCGACAAGCTGCTTACCGAACAGGGCATTGAAGACTGGCCGAATGATTTTCGCATCGCGCGCTTCTACCCGGCCGTCGAATATGTCCAGGCCAACCGCGCCCGCACGCTGGCTATCCGGCAGGTTTCCGAACTCTTCCAGCAGGTCGACGTCATTGTCGCCTCAACAAACAGCGAGCAGCTCGTTGCCACCAATCTCACCGGACACCCCGCCGTCATCGTTCCCAACGGCTTGCGCGGCGCCGATGCACCCGCTCCGCCTGAAGTCGACACCGGCGACGACGACCAGATCGGTGGCCCCGGGACGCCTGTCAGCATCACCTTCCTCGCCGGCCACTACCAGGATGCAAAGCTGTGCGCCTTTGCCCGCGCTTATCAGGAGACAACGGGGTTTCACAAACTGCATCCGAAGCTAAGCTGAGAAGCGGGCAGCTATCATTGACCCATGCCCTTGCTCGAAGCTCGCGGCCTCACGAAAAGCTACGGACACGGCGCTCTCGTCGTCGACAACGTTTCGTTCTCCATTTCGCGCGGAGAAACTCTCGGCTTGGTCGGCGAATCGGGCTCGGGAAAATCCACGATAGCGCGGATGGTGCTCGGCCTCGTTGAGCCGACAAGCGGAAGCGTCCTCTTCGACGGCCAATCCATCACCGGAGCCACACAACGCAGCCTGCGCCCTCTGCGTCGCCGCATGCAGGTCGTCTTTCAAGACCCTTTCGCCGCGCTCAACCCGCGCATGCGTGTCCGCGACATCATTGCCGAGCCGCTGGTGATCCACCACGCTTGCCCGCGTTCCGAGCTGCGTCCTCGTACATCGGAGTTGCTGCGCGCCGTCGGACTTGACGATTCAGCCCTCACTCGCTATCCGCATGAATTCTCTGGTGGCCAGCGCCAGCGCATCAACATTGCCCGCGCACTCGCCCTCCGTCCCGAACTGGTCGTGCTTGACGAACCCGTTTCCGCGCTCGACGTCAGCGTCGGCGCTCAGATCGTCAACCTGCTGCGCAATCTGCAGCGCGATTTCTCCCTCACCTATCTCTTCATCTCGCACTCCATGCCGCTGGTACGCTATCTCTCCACCCACATCGCCGTGCTCTATCGTGGACGCCTGGTTGAATACGGCCTCAGCGAAGAAATCAGTTATGCCCCGCGCGAAGCCTACACCCAGTCCCTCCTCGCAGCCACGCCCGAAATCCGCGCCTGAGGAGATTCGCCCAGCGCATCCATCTACAATTAGAAGGTGTACTCTGCCTTTCCTCATCCACAATCCACTTCGAGCTATGTTCTGCTGGCATTTGCGGCTTTCCTTGGCGGCCTGGTAAATTCTGTTGCCGGCGGTGGCGGATTCATCGCCTTTCCCGCGTTGCTCAAAGCCGGCCTCTTGCCCATCCAGGCCAATGCCACTGGAACGGTCGCTCTCTGGCCAGGGCAGTTCACTTCCATTGCCGGCTATCGCGAAGACTTGCGTACAAATATTCGTCTCGTGGTGCCCGCCGTTCTCGTTGCTCTCGTCGGAGGGTTCACCGGAGCGTATACGCTACTCCACAACAGCCAGGGTTCATTCCTGCGCCTCGTGCCTTATCTATTCTTGCTGGGCGCTACTAGCTTCGCCATCAGCGGACCCGTCTCGCGCGCTGTGAAGCGCCGTATTGAGCGTCGAGGCCCAGGCAGCTCGCATGTGGCCCTCATTCCGTTGCTCGTTGCACTTTCGTGCATCACCTATTACATCGGCTATTTTGGTGCGGGAGCAGGCCTGCTCACGATGACCGCGCTGGCCTTCTGCGGAGTAGAGCGCCTGGCCGAGATCAATGCGCTCAAGGTCGTCATCACGACCACCGCCAACGGTATCGCCGTCATTACATTCATCGTTCACGGAGCGGTCGAGTGGCGCTTTGGCTGGTTCATGATGATCGCCTGCGCCATTGGCGGCTATACAGGGGCTCGCAACGCCCGGCGTATCAGCGATAAGATTCTGCGCCCCTTCATCATCGCCCTTGGCTTCACCATCGCCATCTACTTCTTCCTGCACCGGAGCGCGCTCTGATGCATTCAATCATTTTGCAACTACCCTCGTGGATGGTTAACTTCATCGGCTCCGTTGCCGCCCTCTGCACCACCATCTCTTTTGTCCCACAACTCATCCGCGTCTACCGGCTCAAGAGTGCGCACGAGATCTCGCTCATCATGTTTCTCGTCTTCTCGTTCGGCGTCTTTCTCTGGCTGCTCTACGGCATCTTCATCCGATCCTTTCCTGTGATTTTCTCCAACAGTTTCACGCTCGTCCTATCGCTTGCCATTCTCGTGTTGAAGCTCTATTACGACAGAAGGCCCGGCAACGCTGCCCTTCTGCGAAAATAGAGAGAGTATGAGTCACGAAGGCATCCGTTTGGTGAGCGCAGAGCGGGCTCGCCGCGAGGAACAGGAGCACCGAGAGCTTCCCCGCGACGCCAAAGAACCGCTCAAAGTGCGTGTCCACAAAACCGAAGGCACCGGTCTTGAAATCGATTGGAAAGACGGTCACCACAGCAAATGGAGCTTCGCCTGGCTGCGCAACGCCTGCCCGTGCGCCACCTGCCACGACGAACGTGAGAAATCCGGCCGCGCACCCGGTGACCCCAAGCCTCAACCCGCAACGCTGCTGCCCATGTATCAGGCTCCGCCCCGGCCTTTGGTCGTGACCCCGGTGGGACGCTACGCGCTCAGCTTTGAGTGGAATGACGGCCACAAGAGCGGCATCTACTCGTGGGATTATTTGCGGCGGCATTGTTTGTGCGAGGGGTGCCGCGGGTAGCGCATTCGCATCAGTTCGCTTGGAACCAAGCCCATCGCAAATTCGTAACGCACATGTGACCATACGCATCGCTGTCGGAGTCGGGGTACTGCTCACAGTGACTACTGCTTAACGTCGCTACTTCACCAACTCATCCAACCTCTCATCGTGCGGAAGAACTTCTTCGCCCAAACCCCATGCACGCTCGATGATCTCCAACGCCTCCGTCGCCGCCCGCGCCACCTGCACCAGCCCGCGATTCTCCCGCTTAATGAATCCCTGCTCCACCGCCGTATCCAGAAATGCAAGTAGACCATCGTAATAGCCGCACACATTTACCAGGGCGCAGGGCTTTGCGTGGAGCCGCAACTGCGCCCAGGTCACAATCTCAATGAACTCGTCCATCGTTCCGTAACCGCCGGGCAGCGCCACAAATGCGTCGGCGCGAGACGCCATCAGAGCTTTGCGCTCGTGCATCGTGCGCACGATGTGCAGTTCGGTGAGCCCGCGATGGCCGATCTCGAGGTTCATGATCACGTCCGGAATTACGCCCACCACTTCGCCGCCTGCGGCAAGCGTAGCATTAGCGATTGCGCCCATGGTTCCCACCGTTGCGCCGCCATAGACAAGCCCATACTTCTTCTCCGCGATCCTTCGGCCCAGCTCGCGCGCCGTGGCCAGATACTCCGGCGCGGCCCCATCCGCCGAGCCGCAAAAAACAGCAATCCACTTCTTCTTCAACATTTCCACCATCGTGAAATCAGTCTAACCGGCGATTAGAATGGAAGAGAGACCTCCCTATTGCAGCATTTACTCGACAAACTCAATCCCCATCAGCGTGAGGCCGTCGAGGCCGTCGACGGCCCGGTACTCATCCTCGCCGGAGCTGGCTCGGGCAAGACACGCGTCATTACCCACCGCATCGCTTATCTCATTCAACAGCGCGGCGTCGCCCCAGATTCCATCCTCGCCGTCACCTTCACCAACAAGGCTTCCGCCGAGATGGCCGAGCGCGTCGAAAAGCTTATCGGCCACTCGACCCTGGCCAAGCCGCTCGTTGCCACGTTTCACTCCTTCTGTGTGCGGATGCTACGCCGTGATATCGAGACGTTGCGCATCGGCATCGAAGGACTAACCAAAAACTTCGCTATCTATGATGAGGCCGACCAGCAGGCCGTGGTGAAAGCCGTGATGCGTCGCATGGGGATCGACGACAAGCAGCTTACCCCGCGCGTGGTACTGTCGAAAATCTCCTGGGCCAAGAACCACATGATCGACCCGCAGGAGTACTACCTTAACTCCTCCGATCCCACCAGCGAGCGTATCGCGCACATCTTCGATGCCTATAAAAAAGACCTGCTCAAAGCCAACGCGCTCGATTTCGACGACCTGCTGCTCGAGGCAGTGCGTCTGCTAAAAACATCGAGTGAAGTGCGCGAGCGCTACAACCGCCGCTTTCGCTACCTGCTCATCGACGAGTACCAGGACACGAACCGTCCGCAATACGAGCTGATGAAGCTGCTCGCCGGCCCGGAAAAGAACGTCTGCGTTGTTGGCGATGAAGACCAGAGCATCTACTCCTGGCGCGGCGCCGACATTCGCAACATCCTCGAATTCGAGCGCGATTTTCCCGGCGCGAAAACAATTCGCCTCGAACAGAACTATCGCTCAACACAGATCATCCTCGAAGCCGCCTCCGCCGTCGTCGCCCGCAACACGCAGCGCAAGGGCAAGGCGCTGTGGACCTCGCGCCAGGGTGGCGCGCTTATCGGCTACTACGAAGCTCCCGACGGCGAGAACGAAGCCCTCTACATTGCCGACACCATTCAGAAATATCTCCGCAAGGCGGGCGAGCAGCACGAAGAGCCGCGCGTCGCAGTACTCTATCGCACCAACTCGCAGTCGCGGCTTGTTGAAGAAGCGATGCGGCGCTATGGCATCAGCTACACCATGGTCGGCGGCTTCTCATTTTATGAGCGCGCCGAAATCAAGGACATGCTTAGCTACCTCAAGCTGGTGCAGAACCCCAGCGACTCGATTGCCCTGCAACGCGTCATCAACACACCCGCACGCGGCATAGGCAAAACGAGCCTCGAGACATTGGAACGCATCGCTCTCGAAACCGGCACCAGCACCTGGAACGCCATCGGCCGCATTCTGCGTGAAAAGCTGCTGCCTTCTCGGGCGCTCATCGCTCTCGACACTTTCCGCCGCATCATCGAGGACGCGCGCGCGCTGCTCGCACCCGGCTTCGCCGACAAGCTCACCGCGGATGTGGTACCTGAAGACACAAGTTTCGACATCGCCGCCACCGAGCCGAACGATGTCGATACAGCTTTCGACTTCGGCGACCAGGCCCAACATACGCTCGCGTTCACCCACGAGTCCGGTGATGAGGAAACTCAACGCGACGACGCGCCACTCGACCCAACCGCCTTCAACCCTTTTGAGGATGAGCCACCCGTTCCACCCGCAGCTCCCACGCAGGCCGCCGCTGATGCAGGCAAGCCGGCCTTCCGCAAGCCAGGAGACGCCGCTACTCTTCCCGAGCTCATCAAGTTCCTCATCGACCGCACCGGATACATCCGCTCGCTCGAAGAAGAAGGCACGCCCGAAGCCTTCTCGCGGATTGAAAATCTCAAGGAACTCGCTAACGCCGCGCATGACGCCGAAGAACGCGGCGAAACGCTCGCCGAATTTCTCGATCACGCCGCGCTGGTCAGCGACACCGATCAGTACAAAGCCGATTCACGCGTGACCCTCATGACCCTGCACGCCGCCAAGGGGCTGGAGTTTCCGCTCGTGATTCTTGCCGGCCTGGAAGAAGGACTCTTCCCGCTTTCCCGCACGCTCAACGAGCCCGATCAAATGGAAGAAGAGCGCCGCCTCTGCTACGTTGGCCTCACCCGCGCTATGGACTCGCTGATCGTTACCCGCGCGCGCTACCGCCGCCGCTATGGCAATGACATGCCCGACACCAGCCTGCCTTCACGCTTCCTCGAAGAAATACCTTCGCACCTGATTGAAGATCTCTCCGGCACACGCCGGCCAGCGAGCACATGGGGCGGTTATGGCAGCCAGACCGCATCGCGCTACGGCCGCAACCAGTACGACGACCCTACTGGCCGTCACTACAGCTACGAGGACGAAGACCAGAGCGCCGTCACTCACACCGCACCGCACCCCTACTCCGGACGACCAAAGCCCGGCAACTCGCTCGATAACATTGCACAATTCTTCACACAACGCGGCGCTTCGATTCCGCAATCTCGCCCGAAGCTCGACATTCCCGCGTCTGCCGACAAAACTGGCCTCAAGAGCGGCCAGCGCGTGCGCCATCCAAAATATGGAGAAGGCGTGGTATTTCGCCGCGAAGGAGACGGAGAAGACGCAAAGGTTACGGTACAATTTTCAAAGTTCGGAGTAAAAAAGCTGGTGGAGAAATTCGCTCAGTTGGAAAGACTCTAAGGGACAGGCAGTGAGTGTAGTCGTAGATACTAGAAAACCGCCTCAGGACTTCCTGGCTACCGAACTGCGCGAGTTGAAGGGTCGAATCGACTCGCTCGGGACCCGAATGGATATGTGGAGATTAAGCTGCAAATGGGGCGTGACGAGAACACGCGGAATTTCGAGGAACTCAACGCCAAACTCGATCTTCTGCTCAATCTACACTCGATCGAACAGCGGCTCGCATAGCTTGAACATCAACAAAGCACCTGACCAGCCGTCAGCATAATCAAAGTTCCTAGGTAAAAGTTTCGCTAAAAATAGTGAGGAGTAAAAGTAGCGATGGCAAACACAAAAGCAATAGCTGACACCACAGAACGCAAGAAGCTCAAGCGAGCTGCCCGCAAGAAGGCAGCTCCCAAGGCTCCTCGCACCACTCCGCGCGGCTCCAACAAGAAAAAGACCAAGCAGCTGACCCGCGGCCAGAGCAAGCGCAAGTAGTGCGACCAGACCCAGAGCAAATAATGATGCCAGCTCCTGAGAATTTCTCTCGCGGAGCGGGCATCATTCCAGATACACTCCCCTCAATCACCGCATAGAGGAGTCGGACTCTGCCGCCCCAGGTTCTTTGCTGCAAATCCATCGACAAACTCATTGCCGAGTCTGAGAACCCCGAGACCAGTCTTAAGAAGACGCTCGGACCGGTTTCTCTTACCTCGCTCGGCATCGGAGCCGTCATCGGCTCTGGGATTTTCACCGTCGTCGGCACCGCCATTTCGGGCGAAAAGTTCGATACCTCGTCGGTCCTCAATACACCGGTTCTCGACTACATCGTTCACCACACGGCGCTCGCGGGCCGTCCCGGTGCCGGACCGGCGCTCGCTCTCTCACTCGTACTTGTCGCTATTGTCTGCGGCTTCACCGGCCTCTGTTACGCCGAACTCGCTTCCATGATCCCTATCGCCGGCTCGGCCTATACCTACACCTATGCCACGCTCGGCGAGCTTATCGCGTGGATTATCGGCTGGGACCTCATCCTTGAATACGCTTTCTCCAACATGGCGGTCTGCGTTGGATTCGCGGGCCACTCCGTCGCGCTGCTCGACTGGTTTGGCATCCATCCCAATCCGCGCTGGATCTCACCCGCTTATCTGCCTTCCGGCCTTGCGGACCTGCAGGGCAACATGCTCTACGCCCCGGGATGGCACTTCGGCTTCAACTTCCCCGCTTTTCTCATCGTCATGATCCTCACCGTGATCCTGGTCCGCGGCATCCGTGAATCCGCCGAGACCAACAACATCATGGTGCTGCTCAAGATCGCTGCCATCCTGCTCTTCATCGGAGTCGGATCGCAATATATCCATCCTGCAAACTGGAAGCCGTTTTACCCCAACGGCTGGTCGGGATTCCTCACCGGCGGCTCAATTATGTTCTTTACCTATATCGGATTCGACTCTGTCTCCACAGCCGCCGAGGAGTGCAAGAATCCGCAGCGCGATGTGCCCATTGGCATCATCGCAACCCTCGTCATCTGCACCATCCTCTACATTGGAGTCGCGGTCGTCCTCACCGGCCTGATCAACTGGACCGCGCTGATCGACGACGCTGCACCGGTCGTGAACACGCTCAAGAAGGTCTATCTCGAGCATCCCGGCGCTGCGCTTAACTGGACACGTCTTGCCATCATCATCGGCGCCATGCTGGGCATGATCTCGTCCATCCTCGTCTTCCAGATCGGCCAGGCGCGTGTCTGGTTCGCCATGTCGCGCGACCGCCTGCTGCCGTCGGCATTCGCCAAAGTTCATCCCCGCTTCCGCACGCCGGCTGTCGCCACTTGGGTTGCAGGTATTGTTGTCGGCATTCCGGCTGGCATCCTCGACATTGGCACCTTCTCCGATCTCTCGAACATCGGGACGCTCTTCGCCTTTGTTCTCGTCTCCGCCGGAGTGCTCATCCTGCGCTACAAGGATCCCGGTCGCCACCGTGGATTTCGCTGTCCCGGAGGGCCAATTTTTCCGGTACTCAGTATTTCGTTCTGCGTACTGCTCATGGCTGGACTGCCCATCATCACCTGGCTGCGCTTCTTTGCGTGGCTCGTGATTGGCTTGGTCATTTATTTCTTCTACAGCCGTAAACGCAGCGAATTCGCCTCGCGGCCCTAAGCTCATGAACGTCGAACTGCTCCGCGCCTTTCTTCTCAGCCTTCCCCACGTCGGGGAGACCATGCAATGGGGAGATAATCTCGTCTTCTGGGTAGGAGACAAGGCCATCGGCGGCAAGATGTTCGCACTAGCCAACCTGAGTCCCGACAGTCGCGGCGTTCTGTCATTTGCCGCCGGATCCGAGCGCTACGCGGAGTTGCTCGAAATAGACGGCGTCTTTCCCGCTCCCTACATGGCCCGCATCTACTGGGTCGCCGTCGAACGCTATGACGCCTTCACCTCGAACGAGCTTAAAGACCATCTTCGCAACGCCCACACCCTCACCTACAACAAGCTTCCCGGGCGCACGAAAGACGCCCTCGCTATGCCGCCGGCGGAGCGCAAGAAACTAATCTCCGCACGTAGAAAGCTGCTGGCGTCACGCACGAAGGACGCAAAGAAGCAGTAACGAAACTTCCACCGAAATCGACCCCGTCTAGGGCCGCGCCTCGAAAACCATGTTGAATGGAGTCTCCGTCGCGCGGCGGAAGTGCTTGAATCCTCCGGCGCTCACCGCCTCTCCGATCTTCTTCTCGCCCGCCTGCGCTCCTAATCCTGCGCCCACCTCCTGCGAGAGCGAGGCCGGCACGCAGATCACAGTCGAGGCCGAGTAGTAAATCCGGCCGACAGGATTCAGATTGGCAGCAACATCGTCGCCCGCGATTGGCTCGACGATCATCCACGTGCCGTCGCTGGCAATCGCCTCGCGCACATGGTGCGCGGCTCCCGCCGGATCGCCCATATCGTGCAGGCAGTCGAAGCAGGCGACAAAGTCGTATCCCTTTCCTGGAAACGCCTTCGCCGGAGCCACATCGAAATGCACCCGGTCTCCGAGTCCAGCTTTCATCGCCTTCTCGCGCGCCGTATCGATCGAGGCGTCGTGGTAATCGAAGCCGAAGAACTCCGACTCCGGATACGTCTGCGCCATCAGCAGCGTCGAAGCGCCGTGCCCGCAGCCGACATCGGCGACCCGCGCACCAGTCTTAAGCTTCGCCTCCACGCCGTCGAGTGCCGGAATCCAGTTCGTCGTCAGGTTCGCCAGGTAGCCCGGCCGGAAGAATCGCTCGCATCCGGAAAACAGGCCTTTTTCGTGCTCATGCCAGCCGAAGCCTTTGCCGGTGCGGAAAATCTCCGTCAGCTTCTCCTCGTCTTTCATGCACGAGGCGACCATGTGATAGAAACCCGGCAGATGCACCGCGCTGTCGTCCTGGGCCAAAGCAAACGACTGCTCCGGAGTCATGTAGTAGGTACCCGTCGCCGCGTCATATTCGACATATTTCGAAGCGGCATTGGCATTGAGCCATTCCCGGACGTAGCGCTCGGCTGTGCCGGTGCGGCGTGCGAGTTCGGCTGGGGTGAATTTTTCTCCCGCGCCCATGGTGCGGTAGAGATTAAGCTTGTCGCCGATCACGATCAACGCAGCATGTAGCGCCGCGCCCATATCGCCGACGGCCTGGCCCAGCAGGGTGTGGAGTTTGTCCATATCGAGCGGACGGTTTGCAGTTGGGGTAGCCATGAATCTTCCTCCTCTGGAATGGAGTCATGCGGTCGCCTGGGAGGAACTGCCGACGGCGTTGCATGAACGGTGAAGAGAAGAATCGCCGCGCGGGCCACCGTATGACGTGGGTGGCCATTATTACGCTTGGTGCGCGATAAGACAAGGGATGTCGCCGCGCGATGGCGATCGCCTGAAGTAGTCCCGCCCCGTTAGCTTTGTGAAGGCGCTTCAAAATACTTCGATCCCATCGCATGGCAAAAAGAGCGCGAACACCGTTCCGGACCGGTGTGCCGACTGAGAGGACCTGACCTTCAAAACTCCTCGGTGGCGATCCACGATTTCCCGGCTGATCCATAACCCTAGACCAGTGCCTTTGTCCCCTTTTGTCGTGAAGAACGGCTCAAAAATCTTGGACAGGGTGTGAGGCGACATGCCCGAACCTGTATCCGCAACTGTCAAAATGACGCCCAGTCGCCCGGTTGTCCAATCCGTACCTTCCCGGTTGCGGATCAGCAGACGGCCACCGGAGAGACTCATAGCATCGATAGCGTTCCCGATAAAATTGCTTAAGACCTGCCGTATCTCCCCGTCAAAGCAGGTGACAGCACGGCTTGTTCGATCGCGTCTTTCAACATTTACATGTGAGTTCGCAAGGCGGCCCTGATAAAGCGGCAGCGTGGCGCCGATCAGATCATCGGATGTAACCGGCTTCGGATTTGTCGACTGCCGATAAAAGCGCAGCGTCTGGTTCGCGATAGCCGAGACCCGCTGGAGTTCAACTTCAGCGGCCTCCAGATAGTGCTGGGCTTTTGGACTCACAGCGGCTTGCTGCGCCAGATAGAGGAGATTCGTGACTGCCTCAAGAGGATTATTGATCTCATGCGCGATGGAGCTGGCGAGGCGGCCTACAGCGTTCAATTTTTCAGATTGCAGGAGAACCTGCTCGGCGCGCTTGCTTTCGGTCACATCCACGCCGAGCACGATGATTCCGGAGATGGTTCCGTCCTGCTCGCGCCTTGGCTGGTAGACGAAGTCAAGATAACGCACCTCAAGAAGCTGAGAAGCACTCCGCGCCAATTCGATGGGCGTGCCGCGTCCAACAAAGGGCTGGCCCGTTCGATATACCTCGTCAAGCAGAGGAATGAAGCCCTGCTCCGCTGCTTCCGGCACGGCCTCGCGAACTGTCTTGCCCAGCACATTTCGCTGACCGATCAATTCCTGATAAGGCGGATTGATCATCTCGAAGATATGCTCCGGTCCGCGTAGCACAGCGAAGAAAGCCGGTGCCTGCTGGAAGAGGTCGGCCAGCCGTTCTTTGTCCCGCAGTGATTGGTGCCTGGCCAGAACGATTTCGGTGGTTTCAGTGCAGACCACGAGCGTGCCGCAGATCTCTCCTGTGGAATGGCGTACGGGGCTATAGCCGTATGTCCAATAGACGTCTTCCAGATTGCCGCTGCGGAAGATCGGTACGAGCTGATTCTCATGCCAGCTCGCTTCGCCGCGCGTCATCACGGCATCAATTTGCGGTCCGATGATGGGCCATATCTCCGGCCAACACTCTCTCCCTCTTTGTCCAAGTGCGCTCGGATGCTTGTCTTCGCGAATGCTGGGGCGGTAGGCGTCGTTATAGAACTGAACGAGTTCGTCGCCCCACCACAGAAACATCGGGTGCCGCGACGACAGCAAGGTGTTGACGGTGACGATCAGCGCTTCCGGCCACTGCTCTACGGGACCCACAGGCGTCTGACTCCAATCGTGGGCGCGCGTCAGGTCGGCCATCTCGCCGGTCCCGAAGATAGTTTTTCGCCCCGCGCTGGGCGGCACTGCAGGAACGATGTCGATATTCTGCTCGGGATCTACATTCACATAGGTTCCTCTAGCATCCGGGCTCTAAGCTTCGATGAGGTTTCGTCATCTTATGCCAGGTCAGACTCAATCGTCTCGCTTCGATTTGCCACGGTAAGGTTACAAGCTGTTTCATGCCTTCCGAATTACAGGTGCCGCGGCGCGACATTCCACCATAGTTTGCCTCGCCGCTCGTCCTCACGTACCGTCGAAATATGTCCGGAATCACCCTTTCGCTCGCCGGCAAAGTCGCCCTCATCACCGGAGGCTCGCGCGGGATCGGCGCGGCGACCGTCCGTCTCTTCCGTCAGGCTGGAGCCTGCGTGGCCTTCAACTACCGCACCGCCAAACCAGCCGCCGATGCGCTCAGCGCTGAGTTGGGCGGTCCCGAGCAATGCCTCGCCATCGAGCAGGATCTCTCTTCGCCCGAACAAGGCCGTACTCTGGTCGAAGAAACCGTCCGCGCTTTCGGGCGTATCGACGTGCTGGTGGTCAACCACGGAGTCTGGCCTGCCGACGACGCGCCCATCGCCACCATGGCCGAAGCGCAGTGGCGGCAGACCCTCGCCGTCAATCTCGATAGCGTCTTCGGACTCACCCAGGCCGCCGTCGCCCAGATGCAGCACCAGGACCGAGCGTCCGCCCTCGCGGGAGCTGGCCCCGACACTGCAGTAGGACACATCGTCTTCATCAGTTCCACTGCTGGCCAACGCGGCGAAGCCAACCACGCCGATTACGCCGCCAGCAAAGGCGCGCTTATCAGCCTGACCAAAAGCCTCTCGAGCGAGCTCGCTTCGCAGGGCATCTACGTCAACTGCGTAGCCCCCGGCTGGGTCGAGACCGATATGTCCGCCCCGGCGCTGAGCGACCCCGTCACGCGAGCAAAAATCTTCTCCGGGATTCCCCTCGGACGCGTCGCGCGTCCAACCGAAGTGGCCGGACCGATTCTCTTTCTCTGCACACCCTATGCTGGATTCACGAGCGGCGAAATCCTCAACGTCAATGGAGGCGCAGTCCTGGTCGGATGAACAAGAATCTGGTCCTCTCTATGCTCTTGCTCTGCACGGCTCTTGCCAGTGCCCAAACCCCGGCCCAAACTGCCGAAGACGCTGCCGCGCGTGCAAACGAGCAAAAAGCACGGGCCGCACTGAACGCCATGGTCCAGGCGCTTGGCGCCGAACACTGGCTCTCGCTCCAAAATTCCTACTTCCAGGGCCGCGTCTCCGGTTTCTATCAAGGCAAGCCCACCGGAGCCATCGAAGACTACTTCCAGTGGCGCATTCCCGCGGGCCAGGAACGCGATGAATTCTCGAAAAAACACGATGATGTCGTCATTTATTCCGGCAACGAATGCTGGGAGGCCACCTATCAGGGCAAGAAAGCCCTGCCAAAAGAACTTTGCGACGATTACATGCGTCGCCGCGATCACTCCATCGATGTTGCCGTTCGCGTCTGGCTCAAAGACCCTAGGACCATCCTCATCTCGGAAGGCCAAACGCTATCCGAGCGTCATCTGACCGACCAGGTCACCCTCATCTCCCCGTCCAACGACTCCATCACCATCCAGATGGACGCCGAAACCCACCTGCCCCGCAGCCGCACCTTCCAGTGGCGCGACCCGCTTTATAAGGACAAGAACGAAGAGCGCGAAGAGTACGACGACTATCACACCTTTGATGGCATCCCCACACCCTTCTCCATCACTCGCTTTCGCAACGGAGACATGACCAGCCAGAGATACCTTTACAAGGCCGCTTACAACGTTCCCCTGCCGCCCGACGCCTTCAACATCGACGCCGCCGCCGCCAAGGTCAAGAAGTGACGCCAAACCCAATCCGGCCCTCTTGTAAACTCCCGGCACCGAATCCCGTCTATTCTTAAGCATGGGACACATGGTATCCACGGAGCTTCCGCCGCTCGCGCGGGCAGAATCGGTGCTTGAGCTGGCCGACTTTGACGAAGTCGTCAGGCTGTACCGGCCGCGTATTTTCCGCTTTCTCATGGCATCGCTCGCCGATCGCGATGTGGCGGAATCGCTCACCCAGGACTGCTTCCTCAAGGCCTATAACGCTCGCCATCAGTTTCGTGGAGAGTCCAGCCTCGGTACCTGGCTCACGCGCATTGCGCTGAACCTGGTGCGCGATCACCTTCGCAGCCGGCGCATGCGCTTCTGGCAAAGGACTCGGGACACGGCGCTCGACATCGTCGATATCAGTGACTGGCTCCCTGACGGCGCCAGTTCGCCGGAGGCCATTTGCCTCCAGCAGGAGCGCGTCAAAGAAATCTGGCAGTCCGTGGAAAAGCTCTCGCGCCAGCAGCGTACCGTCTTCATCCTGCGTTTTGTCGAAGAGCTAGAATTATCCGAAATAGCCGAAACTACCGGCATGAATACCAGCACCGTTAAGTCTCATCTCTACCGCGCGCTGCGCATCGTCCGTGAGCGCGCCACCGGGAATTCCGGAGGTGAAAAATGAACACGCGCCGCAACCAATCTCCTGAAGATTCGCTCGAGCCCCGCGGCGACTTCGCTACCACGCTCCGCGATTTTCGATCGGCCGTCCACCACGTAGCCGAACGCGAAACATCAAAGCCTGCCCCCTCTGGCTGGCTCATCTCCGCACGGCATCGCCAGCGCATCGCGCAACGCCGCCTTGTGCTTGCATGGACCTGCGCCGCGCTACTGTGCGTCAGTCTGCTGCCGATCTTGCATCACGCGAAGCTTGTTACTTCACAGCCGGTAGCCGTGGTCCAAAATGTGGCAAACGACGCAGAGGATACCGCGCTGCTCGAGCAGGTAGACAATGCCGTATCGGAATCTGTGCCCTCCTCGCTCGCGCCGCTCGCCACACTCGACAGTTGGAGCTCCACGACATCCACAAACGAATCCGTCACCGAATCTTCGCTGAATAAACCGGAGAAAAAGAATGTTGCTCGATAACTACAGGCGCTCTGCACTCCCATTGTCATTTGCCTTGCTGCTATCACTCGCCTCCGGCATGCCTGCCTTGGCGCAGGACGGGCATGGTGGAGGTCCGGGAGCTCCGCCCATGGAACGCTCATTCCATGCGGGAGGTCCTGGCCGCTGGTGGGACAATCCTAACGTTGCTCAGCAGGTTGGCGTCACTGATGATCAAAAGAAAAAGATGGACGACATTTTCCAGCAGCACAAAGTTCAGCTCATCGATCTGAAGGCTGCGCTGGAGAAGCAGGAAGCCGTCATGCAACCGCTGATCGAGGCCGACCAGCCCGACGAAGGCAAGATCCTTAGTCAGATCGACGCCATCGCCCAGGCCCGCGCCGAGCTTGAGAAAGCAAACGCCCGCATGCTCTTCGGCATACGCACAGTCCTCACCCCCGACCAGTGGAAGAAGCTGCGTGCCATGGCGCAGAATGGACCGCACCGGATGGATCGGGGCGATGGCATGCGCAAATGGGGACCTCGCCCCGGCGCCGGCCAGAGTGCGCCCGGGCAGACCGGTCCTGACGGTGGCGCTCCACCGCCGCCGCCGAATGGCTCCGGTCCCGGCAGCGAATAGCATTTGCAAACGGCCAGAATTAAAAAAGGAGCGGACAATCCGCTCCTCTTTTAATTTCACCTAAGGGCCCCTACTCGGTTTTGACCACGATCACACGGATCTCCGGGTATTGCTGGTTCCAGCCCTCCGCGACGTGATCGAAAATTAACCGGAACTCCCGCGTCTCGCCCGGCTTAATCGGAGCAGCGGACACAGGCTCCGTATCGACGTAGGGTTGATGCGTGCGAATTAGGTTCAGCGGCATCGTTTCCTTCTGTACAAGCTGATCGGTAGCGTCCCGAAAAGCTACCTGTACCGTCAGGCCAGTCAGTGTCTTGCCTCCGTCATTGGCAATCAGCCCATCCAGATACGTGACCTTCGCACCACCCACGCTAGAGGACTCGCTCATCTGGATATGCGAGAACCGCAACAAGTGGACTGCATATGGATCGGGCGGCGCCAGCCCCGCTCCACCCGGATTCGCAGGCGGAGCATGATGATGGCCCAGTGCGAGGAGGATCCCAAGAACGAGCAACACCGCGAGCCCCGCGATAATCCACGGGGCCATCGGGCGCGATTCCCTTCCAGCATTGCCGCCCGGATTCGAAAAGTCTGGTCCTTGTTCCCCGTCTGCCATCAGCGCGATTCTACATCGGTAAGCATTTGGCGCGTCACACGTTTTGTACCGAGGCGAGGTCCACACGTCATCCTCGCTCTCGGGGCTTTGTGTTAACTAAAGCAACAACGCAGGTGAATTTTTTGCTGAAGTTAGAAACTTTTAAGCCGAAAATGACACTATAAGAACAGCAGACAAATCCGCTTTCTGCTTTGATACGTAGTTAGCGTTAAGAAGGGGTTGGCAAATGGATCGCAATCTCGACCGTTCAACCATTCGCCCCATCTCGACTACTCGTCGTGAGTGGCAAGCCTCGGACTACCTCTATCAGGCAGCCACCATCGCGGCTGCACTCCTGCTGCTCCTTACCGCAGCCGCCGTTTAATATCAGCTGTCCAAATCAAACCGCGGGTTACAACTCCATCGCGTACTGCGCTAAAGATTCCCGCCCTGTCTTAGCTTCCTTCGTCAAGTCGAAAACCAGCCGCTCCAGCACCAGCCGCTTGTCGGGAGGCTGCGAGCGTAGCTCCAGATCGGCCCGCGCAATCAGCCGCAGTGCCCGTGTAATCTCGCGGCTCGATTTGTAGCGGCGAGCCTGTCGAATCAGGTCATCCGCCGCGAACGGCGGCATCCGGAAGCCCTGCCACAGCGCCTGCCAGATCGCCCGCGAGTCGCGCACGTTCTTCTCCAGAATGACCAGCATCTGCCGAAACGTCCGCGCCAGCATGTACAAATGCCCGATCGCCGAATCTTCGGCTCCGTCGGAAGCGTTGAGCAACCCTTGAAGGAGAAGCAGTGCGCGGCGTGTGTCCTTCGCCGAGATCGCGTCTGTGAGCTCATAAAGGGAACGCTGCTTCGCCGCCAGCACCATCGTCTCCACATCGCCGAGGGTAACCTGCCGCTTCGCGCCCGCGTAGAGCACCAGCTTGTTCCACTCGCTCGCGATCAACATCATGTCGGCGCCCAGAGCATCGGCCAGCTCGCGCGCCGCATCCGCATCGAAGTGCACTTGGTTGCGTTCGCTCTCGGAGCTGATCCAGCGGAGCGCATCGGCTTCGTCTGCGCGCGCCAGCTCCACCATTCCGCACCAGTCGCCAAGCGTCTCGCGAATCCTCTCATAGCGGTTTTTGTCCTCCATGTCCATACGGCGCGGATCGGAGGGGATGCGAATGTGATCGGCGACGAAAAGAATCAGGCTCTGCGGATTCGGTGAGCGAAAATACTCGTCAATTGCGGCGAATTCATCCTTCTTCGCGCCGCGCGTATAGAGCGCTTTGAGACCACGCACAAAAAATACCTGGAATGGCGCGATTAGCGACGGCGTGCGTGCCCGGTCCAGCACCTCGAAGATATTGCTCTCCGCCAGATCAAGGTCCGACAGGCAAAAGTCTCTCAATTCCCGCGGAACGAGCGTTTCAAGCACCGCCCGTCGACAGCGCTCGTACAGGAAAACCTCATCACCGAGCAGCACATATCCTGCGCGCAAATTGTTTCCATGCACCTCCGCAACGAAGCGATCCGCGGCGGCAAAACCCGCGCCCACTTAGCAGAACTCCGGCTGAATGCGTGGCTGCATCATCAGAAGGACTCCAGAATATCCGACACCACTGCCCGGGCAAAGTCCTGAGAAATGCGCTGCACCGCGCCCGGATCCTCCTGGATAAAAGTCACCAGGTCCTGCGTTGTCTCATATTGCTGTCGAAAAAGATAGGAGGAATTCTGGAAGAGAATCTTGTGATTCCGATCTGTCAAGACCACCTTCGCCCGGATCGTCACCAGAAAGCTTGACGACTGCCCGGTCTGCGAATTGTAGGTCAGGGGAATCACCTGGTAGCTGGTGATCGTTCCGCCAAGTGTTGCGTCCGCGTCCGGATCGCTGCCCGCCACCAGCCTGTAAGGCGTGCGGCTCGAAAACTCGCGAATCACCTGCTGCGTAAAGGCCACTTCCGTGTGATAGGACTGCGTGGCGTTCTGAAAGGTCGGAATCGCGAGGACGTGAACCGTATTGGGCAAATGCGCAGCTGAAGATGCTGTGTGATAGCCACAGCCGCTCACCAGAACAAGACAGGTAAGGGGTCCAACCAGAAAAGCTCTACGCATGCTGAACCATTCTCGCAGATGGCCATGGCTGTTCATGCCAAAAAGTCGGCGATCTCAAAAGAAAAGACAGCCCGCTAAGGCTGCCTTTTCGGCTTCATGGAGTACCTGTCTAAGCCGGCGAGGGGCTGCCTTCCGGGAAACTTGCCCCGCGGCCCGGCTCAGGCTTCAGTACCTGCTGCACATCACCCGTCGGAGTTCCACTGCCGCCCGATGGCTTGAGCGGTGGCAGATCCTTACCGTCGAGTAGCATGCGAATTTCGTTGGCGTCGAGAGTCTCGCGCTCGAGCAGAGCAGATGCCATGGCGTGCATCATGTCCTTGTGCGTGTCCAGAATTTCGTACGCCGAGCGGTAGGCCGTATCGACCAGTCCGCGTACCTCGGCATCGATCTGCCGCGCCGTCTCTTCTGAGAAATCCCTGTGCTGCGAGATTTCGCGCCCGAGGAAGATCTGCTCCTCTTTCTTGCCGAAGGTGAGAGGACCCATGCCACTCATGCCGTATTCGCAGACCATCTTGCGAGCCAGATCCGATGCCCGCTCGATGTCATTGCCCGCGCCGGTCGTCATCTGCTTCAGGAAAATCTCCTCGGCGATGCGGCCACCCATCAGGATGGCAAGCTGCGTCTCGAGATAATCCTTCGTGACCGTGTGCTTGTCGTCTTCCGGCAGCTGCATGGTGACACCCAGAGCCATCCCGCGGGGGATGATGGTGACCTTGTGCAGCGGATCGGCGTGATCACGCATGGCGGCGACCAGAGCGTGCCCAGCCTCGTGATACGCCGTCACCCGCTTCTCTTCGTCCGTCAGCAGCATTGACTTGCGCTCCGCGCCCATCAAAACCTTGTCCTTCGCCAGTTCGAAATCGATCATGGCAACGGCCTTGCGGTTCATGCGGGCTGCGTTCAGCGCAGCCTCGTTCACCATGTTGGCCAGGTCGGCGCCGGAGAAACCCGGTGTTCCGCGAGCCATCACGCGAAGGTCGACATCATCGGAGAGCGGAACCTTCTTGGCATGCACGCGCAGCACTTCTTCGCGCCCGCGCACGTCAGGACGGCCCACCACTACGCGGCGGTCGAAGCGGCCCGGACGCAGCAGCGCCGGATCAAGCACATCGGGCCGGTTCGTCGCAGCGACCAGAATCACGCCGTCATTCGACTCGAAGCCATCCATCTCTACCAGCAGCTGATTCAGGGTTTGCTCGCGCTCATCGTGTCCGCCGCCCAGGCCGGCGCCGCGATGACGGCCCACAGCATCGATTTCATCGATGAAGATGATGCAGGGTGCATTTTTCTTGCCTTGCTCGAAGAGGTCGCGCACCCGACTCGCGCCGACGCCCACAAACATCTCCACAAAGTCAGAACCGGAGATCGAAAAAAACGGAACGTTCGCTTCGCCGGCCACTGCGCGAGCCAGCAGCGTTTTGCCAGTACCCGGAGGCCCGACCAGCAGCACGCCTTTGGGAATGCGTCCGCCCAGTTTCTGGAACTTCTGCGCCTCGCGCAGAAACTCGATAATCTCCTGTAACTCCTCCTTGGCCTCGTCAACGCCGGCCACATCCTTGAATGTGATTTTTTTCTGCTGCATCGAGAGCAGCCGCGCGCGGCTCTTCCCGAACGACATGGCCTTGTTCCCGCCGCTCTGCATCTGGCGAATCATGAAGAACCACAACGCGCCGATCACGATTACCGGCGAGAACTGGATAAGGATGTTCCACCAACCGTTGCCATCGGTGTTCTTGATGTTCACCTTTACCTTGTTCTGGTCGAGGACGTCGAACAGGTGCGGATAGTTCGCCGGAACAGTGACGTGAAAGGCACCCTTATCGGCG